>MDTD01048726.1_pt1 | contig 14171 bp, 10 predicted proteins | sample 811221 | NCBI WGS metagenome assembly MDTD01 (sample SAMN05326646, study PRJNA326480) | marine metagenome | isolation source: seawater | place: Pacific Ocean: South West | collected 2011
CATCCAGCGGCCGCGCGCCGGTACGCGCCAGGCCAATATGGTCACGCCCGGCGGCCCAGTCGCTCAGCCAGTCGGCGCGGTAGACCTGATACTGGTCGAACAGATCGGCCAGCCGCACCGCCAGTTGATAGCGCTTGCGGCAGTCGTGGTCATCGGCGAGAAAGCGTTTGAGCGGCGCGAAATCAGGCTGATCCTGCAGCGCGGGCAGCAAGCGCATCAGTCGCCAGGTCAGCGGCAGTTTATCCAGCGGGGATTGTTCAGGCACGCTGTCGCGGCCCAGCACGCCTCGGTAGCTGTCCCAGAGAAAGCGTGCCGGCAGTTGTACATCCAGCGCCGCCGCGATGCCGCAACCGCCCTGCGCCGGATCGGCAGCCAGCGCCATCTGCAGCCATTGGGCAATGCCGTTGCTCTGCACCAGGATGACTTCGTTTTCCAGTGGCGCCAGCGGGTGCGCCCGCATCCAGTCCACCGCCAGTTCACGCAGGGTCTCCAGGCGGTTGCCGTGGATGATCATCAAACCGGGGGCGAGGCTGTTGGCGTCCTGCATGGAAGCTCCTTATAGGTGAAGAGACCGCAGTCTATCACCGGGCAGCGACAAGCGCGGTCGCAGCGGCTCTCCTAGACTTGGCTGCCCAGAAACCGCCTCTCCCACGACGTAATTTCGTCCATAAAGCTCTGCAGCTCCATGCGCTTGCTGGCGAGGAACCCATCGATGAACTCGGCGCCGAACAGCTCGCGCGCCAGCGTGCTGCGATCCAGACGCAGAATGGCATCGTGCAGGGTGCCGGGCAGCGTCAGCTCATCCGGCGCCTCGAACTCGCCCTGCGCCGGTGCCGACGGCTGACACTGGTTGTCGATGCCATAGAGGCCAGCGGCGAGAGACGCTGCAACACTCAAATAAGGGTTGGCGTCGGCGCCGGGCAGGCGATTCTCGACCCGCCGTGCTTCCGGGCCACTGGCCGGAATGCGCAGGCCAGCCGAGCGGTTATCGTGCGACCAGCACAGATTGTTTGGCGATGCGTAGGCGTGGCAGAAGCGCTGGTAGGAGTTGATGTAGGGCGCCATCAGCAACGTCAGCTCGCCCATGCACTGCTGCAGACCGCCGATAAAGCGCTCGAAGTTCGCCGTCGCCTCGCCGGTCGCCGCATCGGTAAAGATATTGTTGCCGCTCCCCTGTTCCACCACGCTCTGGTGAATATGCATCGAGCAGCCGGGTACCCGCGCCAGCGGCTTGGCCATGCACACGGCAATCAGGCCGTGCTTGAGGGCAACCTCATGCAGCGCGTGCTTGAACAGGAAAGTCTGGTCGGCAATCAGCAGCGGATCACCATGCACAAAGTTGATTTCGTACTGGCTGACGCCCATCTCGTGCATAAAGGTGTCACGCGGAATACCCAGCGCTGCCATGGTGTCTGCCAGTTCGTCAAAGAACGGCTTGAGGCCGTTGCTGGTGCTGACACTAAACGCACCGTAGCCCGCCTCGCGGCGACCATCCAACCCCACTGGCGGCAGGAACGGCTGGGTGTCGTCACGGTTGGGCTCGAACAGGAAAAACTCCAGCTCGGTCGCCACCACCGGCGCCCACCCGCGCTCGGCATAACGCTCGACCACACGACTCAACAGCGCGCGGGTCGACAGACCGGACAGCTGACCGTCCAGCTCCACCGCCTCGCAGATCGCCAGCGCACGTGGCCGCTCGATCCAGGGCAGCACATGCACCTGATCCAGCACCGGGCGCAGCACCAGATCACCGTCGTCGCTGCCGTAATACCGCGCCTCCGGGTAGCCGCCCATCACACACTGCAGCAGCACACCGCGCGCCAGCTGCAGTCGGCGATCTGCCAGAAAGCCCTCGCCGGTCATCACCTTGCCTCGGGGAATGCCGTTCAAATCCGGGGTGACACACTCAACGTCGCCAACGCCAGCCAGACGTTCGACAAGGTTTTCAAGGGATGCGGGGGCGTTCATGAAGCACTACCTGTGTTTGTTCGGGCCGAGATGGCGTTGCCGGATCATACCCCATCCGCTGCGCCAGCACGCGGGACGGATAAAGGGCCATGTTGACGATGAATACCACTTGAAAATAGAACGAACATTCATTCATCATGCCGTCGTTGGCCATCACGCGCCTGCCAGGGGCGCAGTGGTGGCCACCACCTGCAGCAACCCGATCCAGCCGACCGACAACAAAAATGAAGGAGTCCGGCATGTTCCAGCAGTACCTTCGCGCCGCATTTACCTGCGCGCTTTTCGCCCTTATGAGCGGCTGCCTGTCCAGCGGCGGCGGCGGCGGTAGCGATAGCGCACCCGCCCCCACCGAGCCCACAGCCACGAGGGCAAACCCGGCCTACCTGCAAGCCATTGGTATCGGCGTGTCCGATCTCGATGCGGCTGTTGCCCTTTATCGCGACGGCCTGGGCATGACCGAGCGCCAGCGCCTGACACGTGACAACCGCATCGAAGTCGTCATGGAGTCGGCCGACAAGCGCGGCTCGCTGGTGGTGTTGATGCAGTTCACCGACGGCGTCGGCCGCAACGTGCAACAGAACCCCGGCAAGCTGGCGTTTTACGTCAAGGATCCGGCCGCTTTCGCCACCGCATTTGCCACCGCAGGCGGCCGCATCGTCGTACCGCCAGCCCCGCAACCCAGCGTCGGTAACGTGGTTGTTGGCTTTGGTCGTGACCAGGACAACAACCTGATCGAGATCGTTGGCGCCGGCGATGCTACCCACTCGTATCTGAGCGCCATCGGTATCGGCGTATCCGATCTGGAAGCGGCGCGCGACTTTTACGTCGACACCTTTGGCTTTGAAGAGGACCAGTTTCTCTCCATCCCCGGCCAGTACGACGAGTACATCCTGACCTCGCCGGTACCCGGCAGCTCGGCCCTGGTGCTGATGCACTGGACCAACGGCGCGCCCTACGACTACCAGGACAACCCGATCAAGCTTGAGCTGGCCAGCGCCGATCCCGCGCTGCTCGCCGACGACATTGAAGACGCCAACCTGCCGGTAAACCATGCGCCTGCGCCCAGCACCGATGCGGACCTGAACGGCGCTCTGGTTGGCTACGCCGAAGATGCCGACGGCACCGTACTTGAACTGCGCCGCTCCATTCGCCCCTACCTGGCTGCCGCCGCCATTGGCGTTGCCGACCTGGAGGCCTCCGTCAGCTTTTACCAAGAGGCGCTGGGCATGCAGGAGGTGACACGCCGCACCCGCGACAACCGCGACGAGGCCGTGCTGCGCTCTGCTGACAACAAGGGCTCGCAGGTTGTGCTGATGGGCTTTACCGACGGTGAGGCTCGCAACTACAGCCGCAACCCCGGCAAGCTGGTGTTCTATACCCGCGACCCGAGTGCCTTTGCCCAGTCGATCCGTGATGCCAGTGGCGTGATTCTGGTTGAGCCGGTAGATCAAGGCCCTGCGCTGGGCAACGCGGTAGTCGGCTTTGGTCGTGATCTGGACAACAACCTGATCGAGATTGTCGGCGACAACACCGCCACCGAATCCTGGTTCGGCGCCTTCGGCATCGGCGTCAGTGACTTGGCCTCCGCCAAGGCGTTTTACGCCGACACACTCGGCTTCAAGGTGTCGCTGTTCCTGCCGATTCCCGGCCAGTACAACGAGTACATTCTGCAGGGCTACGGTGGCTCGGCACTGGTACTGATGAACTGGACCAACGGCACGCCGCGCAACTACACCGACAACCCGGTGAAGCTGGAAATCGGCAGCCTGTCGCCCGAAGGCTTTCTGCAAACCATCGACGACGCTGGCCAGCGCGTTGACCAGCAGATGAGCGAAGACCCAAGCCGAAACGACGAACTGGTCGGCTACGCCCGTGATGCAGACGGCACCGTGCTGGAGGTGCTGCTCGCGCCCTGGGGGCAAACCGCGCCGTAACGAAAAAAGGCCAGCTTTTCAGCTGGCCTTCTTATTTACCTCACCGGATCAGAAGCTCAGAGCGCGGTCGCCCTGCTCATCCTTGATGCGGGTAGGCAGGCCCATCTCGTTCAGCAGATTGATGAACGGCTTGGGGTCCAGCTCTTCGACGTTGACCATCTTGCCCGCATCCCAGGCGCCCTGAGCGATCAGGATGGCAGCGGCAACCGGCGGCACACCGGCAGTGTAGGAAATACCCTGGCTGCCGACTTCGGCGTAGGCTTCGGCGTGATCCGCTACGTTGTAGATGAACACTTCCTTGTCCTTGCCGTCCTTCTTGCCTTTGACCACATCACCGATGCAGGTCTTGCCGGCGTAGTCGGGCGCCAGTGAAGACGGATCAGGCAGTACGGCCTTGACCACTTTCAGCGGAACCACTTCCAGACCTTCGGCAGTCGTTACCGGCTGCTCCGACAGCAGGCCGAGGTTTTTCAGCACGGTGAACACGTTGATGTAGTGCTCGCCAAAGCCCATCCAGAAACGCACATTCGGCACGCCCAGGTTCTGCGACAGCGAATGCACTTCATCGTGGCCAGTCATGTAGCTGGTCTGTGAGCCGACGACCGGCAGATCATCGGTACGCTTGACCTCGAACATCTTGTTGCTGGTCCACTGGCTGTTCTGCCAGGACCACACCTGCCCGGTGAACTCGCGGAAGTTGATTTCCGGGTCAAAGTTGGTCGCGAAGTACTTACCGTGGCTACCGGCGTTGATATCGATGATGTCGATTTCCTCGACGCTATCGAAGTACTCGTTGACTGCAACTGCGGCGTAAGCGTTTACCACGCCCGGGTCAAAGCCCACACCCAGGACAGCGGTAATACCCTTCTCTGCGCAGAGTTCCTTGCGCTTCCACTCGTAGTTGGCGTACCACGGCGGGGTTTCACAGATCTTGTCCGGCTCTTCGTGAATGGCGGTATCCAGGTAGGCAGCACCGGTTTCGATGCAGGCCTGCAGTACCGACATATTGATGAAAGCCGATCCGACATTGATCACCAGTTGCGACTGTGTCTTGTCAATCAACGCCTTGGTCGCCTCGATATCGAGCGCATTCAGAGCGTGGGCTTGCAATTCACCGGCAACCTTGAGGCTGCCCTTTTCCTTTACGCTGTCGACAATAGCCTGGCACTTATCGGCGGTACGCGACGCGATATGGATGTTACCCAGCACGTCATTGTGCTGGGCGCATTTGTGTGCGACCACCTGGGCCACACCACCGGCACCAATAATCAGAACGTTTTTCTTCATTTCTTTTCCTCGAAACGCCTCCTTGGAAAGGCTGGGTAGGTTATGCCTCAGGAGAGGCTGTCCAGGTAATCCTGGAATCCGAACTCGCGTACCAGTTTCACCGAACCATCAAGCTCCTTGATTGCAATGGCGGGCATGTTCACGCCGTTGAACCAGTTCTTCTTGACCATGGTGTAACCGGCCGCATCAATAAAGGACAGGCGGTCGCCGATCTTCAGCTCGCTGTCAAAATTGAATTCGCCGAAGATGTCGCCAGCCAGACACGACTTGCCACACACCATGTACTGGTGCGGGCCATCGCAGGGCTCCATCTTGGCCTCCTGACGGTAGATCAGCAGATCGAGCATGTGCGCCTCGATCGAGCTGTCGACCACGGCCAGCTGCTTGCCGTTATAGAGGGTGTCGAGCACCGTCACTTCAAGGGAAGTGCTCAGGGTGATGGCGGCCTCGCCGGGCTCCAGGTAAACCTGAACGCCGTAGCGCTCGGAGAATGCCTTGAGGCGGGCGCAGAAACGATCCAGCGGGTAACCCTCGCCGGTGAAGTGAATACCGCCGCCCAGACTGACCCAGCTCACCTGTTCGAGCAGGTGGCCAAAACGCTCTTCGATCTGTCCGAGCATCTGGTCGAACAGCTCAAAGTCGCCGTTCTCGCAGTTGTTGTGAATCATGAAGCCAGAGATCAGCGGCAACACGGCCTCGATCTTGGCAGCATCCCACTCGCCCAAGCGGCTGAACGGACGGGCCGGATCAGCAATCAGAAAGTCCGAGCTGCTGACGCCGGGGTTCAGGCGCAGACCACGCACGGTGTTGGCCGAAACCTCACTGAAGCGGGTCAGCTGACTGATGGAGTTGAAGATGATCTTGTCCGAATGCGCCAGGACTTCGTCGATCTCGTCATCGGCATAGGCCACGCTGTAGGCATGCGTCTCTCCCGGAAACTTGATCTTGCCAAGTTTGACTTCGTTCAGGGAGGAGGAGGTGGTGCCGTCCATATACTGACTCATAAAGTCGAATACGGACCAGGTAGCAAAGCACTTGAGTGCGAGCAGGGCCTTGGCGCCGGAGTGTTCACGCACGTAGGCGATCTTCTCCATATTGCGTTCGAGCTTGCTCTTGTCGATGAGATAGTACGGCGTTTTGATCAATTCGGTCATACCCTCCAGCTGTCAACGCCCGGTGACCGGGCAAGTGAAAGCGCGAAATTATAAATTAACGCACCCCACCGAAGCACTGATTAATTCCACATGCCCTCTGGCGCTCAGGCCGAGCTGCAATCAAGACACAGCGTGCGCGCCTGCCTGAACGCCCCGCAGGGCGAGCACCCAAGCACGCTGCTGCGGCGCGCGGAATTGATCACTGCCTCCCTACGTCGATAGAAAAACCATTGTTTCAGCCTACAACGGCAATGCTTCAATTTCACGTCAGCAGCAATCGCAATGCACTGAGCGCATTAATACAAGAATAAAAATGCATTGGCCAAATCAGGCAATTCATTCCTATAGTGTGCAATGCCGCCAACAGCGGCCTCGACAATAACAACGCCGCCCAACCGGGAGACCCTTCATGCGCAAACGCCACCTGCTGACCGGCGCGCTGACCGCCGCCATCAGCCTGACCGTCACCGCTGCCCCTACGCCCAACCCTGCTACCGCTACCACTGCGAGCGCCAATCAGGCCGTACTTGAGCAACTGCCCTTTGCCAATCAGCAAGCCTTTGACGATGCGCGTCGTGGGTTCATCGCCCAGATACCCGATGGTCGAGTGACCAACCCCGATGGCTCGGTTGCGTGGGACATGAGCGAATACGCCTTTCTGGAACAGGGCGATGCGCCCGCCACGGTAAACCCGAGTCTGTGGCGCCAGGCGCAACTCAATGCTATCCACGGCCTGTTCAAGGTTACCGACGGCATGTACCAGATCCGCGGCATGGATCTGGCGAACATGACCATCATCGAGGGTGACACCGGCCTGATCATCATCGACCCGCTGCTGTCTCCCTCCACGGCCAAGGCCGGCCTGGAACTGTACTACCAGAACCGCCCGCAAAAGCCGGTTGTTGCCGTGCTCTATACCCACAACCACGTCGACCACTGGGGCGGGGTTAAGGGCGTCACCAGCAACGAGGATGTAGCCTCCGGCAAGACGCGCATCTATGCGCCGGCCGGCTTTATGGAGCACGCGGTCTCCGAGAACGTGATTGCCGGCCCGGCGATGAGCCGCCGCGCCATTTACCAGTTCGGCGCCATGCTTCCGCCGGGCGAACGCGGCCATGTGGATACGGGCCTGGGCAAAGCCTTGTCCAAGGGCGATCGCTCCTTGATCGCACCGACCGATACCGTGCCGGATGACGGCAACCTGACCATTGATGGCGTCGACATCGAATTCCAGATGGCGCACGGCACCGAGGCAGAGTCGGAAATGATGATGTACTTCCCGGCGTTCAAGGTGTTGAACACTGCGGAGATAACCAGCCAGCATATGCATAACGTGTACACCATTCGTGGCGCAGCGGTGCGTGACGCCAGCGCCTGGGCTCACTACATTGACGTAGCTCTGCAGCGCTTCGGCGAGCGCGCCGACATCGTCGTTGGCCAGCACCACTGGCCGATCTGGAACCAGGAAGACGCCAAGCGTTTCCTGTCGGTTCAGCGCGACATGTACAAGTACCTGCACGATCAGTCCGTGCGCATGATCAACAAGGGCTACCTGCCAGGCGACATCGCCGAACAACTCAAACTGCCCGCCAGCCTGGATCAGCAATGGTATGCCCGTGGTTACTACGGCACCTTGCGCCACAATGCCAAGGCAATCTACCAGCGCTACATGGGCTGGTACGACGCCAACCCGGCCAACCTCAACCCGTTGCCGCCGGTACAGAATGCAGCCAAGACCATTGAGTACATGGGCGGCGCCGACAAGGTGATCGAGCAGGCCCGCTCCGACTACGACAATGGCGAGTATCGCTGGGTTGCCAGCGTGATGAACCAGGTGGTCTTTGCCGATCCGAGCAACCAGGCGGCCCGGGAACTGGGAGCCAACGCACTGGAGCAGCTGGGTTACCAGGCTGAGGCTGGCACCTGGCGTGGCGCCTACCTGATGGGTGCGCAGGAGCTGCGCAACGGCACGCTGCCGCCAAACGTAGGGTCGCTGTCACCGGACGTACTGCAGGCGCTGGATGCAGGCATGTTCTTCGATCTGATGGGTGTGCGCCTGGACGCTGACAAGGCAGAAGGCAAGCATCTGGTGATCAACTGGCAGCTGACTGACACCAACGAGAACTACCGTCTCAACCTGGAACACTCGACCCTGACCTACCGCACCGATGCGCAGGACGAGAACGCCCAAGCCACCGTCAAGATGACCCGTGGCACCCTGGACCAAATCCTGCTGCGCCGCACCACCTTCCCGGAAGCAGTCAAGGCGGGACAAATCCAGGTCAGCGGTGAGCCGAACGCGTTCTTCGGCTTGCTGCAAATGCTGGAAATCCCATCCGGTGATTTCCCGATCGTAACGCCGGTTAGTAACTAACCTTTTAGCCCCGCTCACAGCTTGGTGAGCGGGGCTTTTTCTCACGGCTGCTGCAATGAACGCAGCAAACGCTCGGCAAAAAATCCTCGCTGCTCACCCAAGTCAAACAAACCCGGGGCAAACAGCCAAGTCTGGGTAACACCCATCAACTGGGTGTAGATCATCAAGGCCAACTGGCCAGCCGCGTGCCCCTGCGGGATACGCCCTTGCTCCTGAGCCGAGCAGACCAACGCCTCCAGCGTTTCGATCATGCTCTGGGTCAACCGCCGCTCACGCTCGAGCGTGCTCTGCATCGCCTCTGTCAGCTCGGTCTTGTTCAGCAGAATCTCGAACGACTGGCGAAACCAGGCATCCTCAACCAGCAACTTGAACCAGCTCCGCACAAAGATCTCGATACGCGCCAACGCAGGTTCAGCGCCATCGCGCGCCTGAGCGACCAATTGCTCCAGCGGTTCCTGCGAGTAAGCCAGCACCGCCTCGAACAGGTCATCCTTGTTCTTGAAGTGCCAGTAGATAGGGCCACGACTGAAACCGGCTTCGGTGCCAATCATGGCTAGAGTGGTGTTCGAATAGCCGTTACGGCTGAACAAGGTCAGCGCGGCTTCAATAATCTTCAGGCGGGTTTTTTCCGCGTCTTCTTTTGTTCTGCGCATGGGTGTTCCAGCAAGCGCGGCGGGGATACCCCGCCGCAATCAGACTACTCAGAGAGCGCCGTCGGCTGCCATCTGCATATACTCGGTATCAAACCGCAGCTTGATGTTAGCGGTATCGCCCAGAGTCTTGCCATCGGGCATCGCGATACCAACAAAGTCCGGCGAATCGGCGCCTTCACCCAGCAGCCCTTTCTCGAAGGAGAACTGACGGACACTGTCCATCGCCTCATAGGCTTCGTCGCTGCCGATAAAGGACACAGCATCTGCCGGCTGCCAGAACATCTTCATGCCGGCCAGTTGAGCTTCATACCCTGCCTGGTCAGTCGCCGATGCTTCGCCCAGGAAGGCGCGCGCCTTCTGACCTTCTTCGCTGTCGGTGCCCATTTCGGCCATCAGCTCAAACCAGGCGCCGACCAGCGCCTTGCCCAGTGCCGGGTTGTCACGCAGGGTTTCGGTGTTGACGATGGTCAGATCCTTGATGTGGCCCGGAATCTGGCTGGAGTCGAACACACGGTTGGCGCCCGGCTGGCTGAGGATTTCGTCCAGCAGCGGGTTCCAGGTGACAACGTTACGCACGTCGTCGGTGTTGTAGGCAGCAACCATATCCGCATCGCTGGTGTTGACCACAGTAACATCGCTCTCGCTCAGGCCAGCCGAGTCCAGCGCACGGGCCAGCAGATAGTGCGATACCGACAACTCGACCAGGTTGACCTGCTGGCCCTTCATGTCAGCAACATCGCTGCTGTCTTTCATGACAATGCCGTCGTTGCCGTTGGAATAATCGCCGACGATCAGCGCCGTAGTATCCACACCACCGGCAGCGGGGATTGAGAGCGCGTCCATGCTGGTCGCCACCACGCCGTCAAACTGTCCGGCGCTGTACTGGTTGATCGACTCGATGTAATCGTTGATCTGCACAATCTCGACTGTGATGCCGTATTTGTCAGCCCACTTTTTCATCAGCCCGGATTCGTCGATGTATTTCCACGGAATCCAGCCTGCATAAATGCTCCAGGCCAGCTTGAAGCTGTCTTTCTCTTCCGCCTGAACGGCGGGAACAGTAGCAACCGATGCCGCCAGTGCAATCATGGCGCCTGAAACAACCTGCTTGAAACGTCGTGCAAAAGGAACGGACTTTTTCATGGGTCAACTCCAGATAGCTTTCGTTGGCAGTAATGTGAAATCTTGGCAAACCCTGAGCAGCAAGAACCGCGCCGTCTCCGGCGCGGCAACACTCAGAAGAATTTGAGGTAACGTTGCAGCTCCCAGTCGGAGACATGGGTGTGGTACTCGACCCACTCCTGACGCTTGAAGCTGACGAAGCTGTCGAACATCGCATCGCCAAACACGGCGCGCGACAGCGGATCTGCCTCAAAGGCATCAATCGCCTCGCCCAGGTTTTGCGGCAGCAGCTCGATGTCCATCTCACGCACTTGCTGATCGGTGTAGTTGTACATGTTCTCGCGATGCGGCTTACCCGGGTCCATCCCTTCGCGGATACCCTCGAGGCCGGCCGCCAGCATCATCGCGGCGCCCAGATAGGGGTTGCAGCCAATATCAGCAGCACGGCACTCGACCCGCGCCCCTTGCGACGGAATACGCAGCATGTTGGTGCGATTGTTGTTGCCGTAGCAAACGAACACCGGCGCCCAGGTAGAGCCAGACATGCTGCCCTTGCGTACCAGACGCTTGTAGCTGTTAACCGTCGGCGCGATAACCGCGCTGATCGCTTTGGCATGCTTCATCACGCCGGCGATAAAGTGATATGCCATCTGGGTGACGCCACAGCCGTAGGTGTCCTCACCATTGGCGGGGTCGAACAGGTTACGGCCAGTCTCGCGGTCAGCCAGCGACATGTTGTAGTGTGCGCCACTGCCGGTGCGGTTGGCGGATGGCTTAGGCATAAAGCTGGCGAAGGCGCCGTGCTTGCGCGCGATTTCATTCGCCATCAGGCGGAAGAACACCAGACGATCCGCCATGCCGAGTGCATCGGTATAGGTAAAGTCGGTTTCAAACTGGCCGTTGGCGTCTTCGTGGTCAAAAGAATAAACATCCCAACCCATGGCGTTCATTGCTTCGACCAGCTCACCCACAATCGGCATGTTGTCCATCAAACCGCGCGGGTCGTAGCAAGGTTTGGCGAGGGTATCGCGGGCACTGATCGGCTCAAAACCGCCGTCTTCGGAGTCGCGAAACAGGAAGAACTCGGTTTCGATACCAAGGTTGAAGGTAAGCCCCATCTCGGCGGCCTGCGCCACCTGGCGCTTGAGGATATTGCGCGAGCAGGCTTCAAAGGGCGCACCATCCAGATACAGATCACTGGCAAACCAAGCCAACTCGGGATTCCAGGGACACACCGTGGCGGTAGCGGCATCGGGCATGGTGGCGACTTCGTTATCGCTGATGTCCTGTGGCACACCATCCAGCGCAGCGCCGGTGTACAGCTCCGAGCCTTTCATCATTCGATCAAGGTGATTGAGCGGCACAAACTTGCCCTTGATCACGCCATGCAGATCCACATAGCCACCCAAGGCGTACTTGACGCCCTTCTCCTGCAGAGACTGCTTCAATTGCTCGGTGCTCACTTGCTGACTCATGTTGGTACTCCGCTGATTCTGTCCGCACCCGTTGCGGCGCTTGGTACGAATCTTTCATTCAACATACATGCCAGCATGCATATTTAATTTAACGGACAGACCAAGGGCACCCGAACACCTTCGCCCTTTCTGTCAGCAACGAGACGCTCATATGCCCGGATATCAAGCAGTTGAGAAAGAATTCCACGCCGGGGACTTTCCCCTGCAGAACGGCGAGGTGTTGAAAAATACCCGTCTGCGCTACCTGCAAATTGGTCAGATAAACGCGCAACGAGACAACCTGATCGTGCTACCCACGTACTACGGTGGAACACACAGCGGTAATCTGCCCTTGATTGGTGCGCCCGGCCCGATCGACCCGGAACGCTACTGCATCCTGATACCCAACCTGTTGGGCAACGGCCAGTCGACGTCACCCAGCAACGCGCACGAGAGCCAGCGCGGCCCGGAGTTTCCATCCGTCACGCTATACGACAACGTGGTCTTGCAGCAGCAGATGATTGAGAGGTGCTTTGATGGGGGCACCATCCAGCTGGTGGCAGGCTGGTCGATGGGCGGCATGCAGGCACTGCAATGGGGCTGCCTGTTTCCGCAGCAAGTAAAAAGGGTCGCCAGTATTTGCGCCACCGCCCGCTGTTGGCCGCACAACTATGTATTCCTTGAGGGAGTCAAAGCCGCGTTGACCTGCGATAGCGGCTGGCTGCAGGGTCGCTACCTGTCCCCGCCAACAGCCGGGCTGGAAGCCTTCGGTCGCGTCTACGCCGGCTGGGCCTATAGCCAGGCGTTCTTCCGCAAGGCTCTATACAAGCAGATGGGTTTCGACTCTATAGAAGCGCTACTGCAATACTGGGAGGACGATCATCTGGAGCAGGACGCCAACAACCTGTTAAGCGTGCTCAATACATGGCAACAAGGCGACATCAGCGCCAACCCGGTATGGAAGGGAGACTTCCACGCAGCGCTGAAAGGCATTACAGCGCCAAGCCTCATCATGCCCGGCAGCAGCGATCTGTACTTCACCGCCGAGGACGCACGTAACGAAGCGGAGCACATGTCTGGCGCACGCTTTCAGCCGCTTGAGTCAGACTGGGGACACTGTGCAGGAGCACCAGGCAGGAACCCGGCGGACACCGAGAGCATTCTGAATGCACTGACAGAACTGCTTAGCGAGAGAGGCATATAAGAAGGGGAAGCCTAGGCTTCCCCTTCTTAGGTCCGGATACACTTCAGAAGTTATATCGCAGGCCTGCAGACATCAAGTCAACGTCGTAATAGTCAGCAACATCACGATAACGTTCAAACTCGGCAACCAAACTCACCTTGTCGTTGAAACTGTACGCAGCGCCAACGCCCCAAGACCAAACCCACTCTTCATCAGAAGTACTCTCAATGTCGGCCCCATTAAAAGTAAAGTCGGCGTCGGTCTCAAGACGATGATACCCGACCTTGGTGAATAAGCTGAATGCATCCAGTGGCAGTGTCAGCACCCCATTCAATCCGTAGCCGGTCGTAGAAGCCGTAGTACGGGCAACAGAAATACCATCCGTTGCCTTGTAGACCGGCTCCCCCAGATCCAGGTACTCAAGCTCAAAAGCAAAATACTGATTCAATTTCAGGCCGGCACCAACCTTCCAGGCAGTATCTTCAGAGTCTACAGAAGACGTGGCAAAACCAGGAACGCCCCAGTAATTGTCGAGATCACCTTGCGGCAGATCCGAGTCAGACTGTCCGATACTGGCAAACAGGTAGGGGGTGGCCTCTTGGGCTTGAGACAGTGCCGGAACGGCAGAGATACCAACTAAAGTTACAGCGAGTAGTGTTTTTTTAAACATCTTTTTAAGTCTCCATATGACTGCATATCACCTTCGTGGTGACGGTCCTTGACACCTGGCATTCCGGCCAAGCGCAGCTCGATCATAAGGGAGTTCAAGATCAAAGCACCATCCCCCAATATTGCGATTTATCGCGCTTTCTTTGGCAATGTGGGGTTGAGATCCGGTGCTAGGAAATACAGAAAAGCTCGTTAGCTGTGACAGGGCGCAGGGGAAAAGAAGAGTCACTGTCGATTCAAACAGCCCCCCCTCCGCCAGAACTTTCCCGCGCGCAAAGAAAAACACCCTGACCATTTCTGATCAGGGTGTTCGGTATAGGCGCTTGACGATGACCTACTCTCACATGGGGAAGCCCCACACTACCATCGGCGA
>MDTD01145226.1_pt1 | contig 14170 bp, 15 predicted proteins | sample 811221 | NCBI WGS metagenome assembly MDTD01 (sample SAMN05326646, study PRJNA326480) | marine metagenome | isolation source: seawater | place: Pacific Ocean: South West | collected 2011
ACCTCTTTAATCATATTTTGTGCATTAGATGCGTTTTTCATTAATGTTTGAACAACCATACTGACATCTACTTCATCATGATCTGGATGCCAGCAATCATAATCTGTTACCATTGCTACGGTACAATATCTAATTTCAGCTTCCCTAGCCAATTTAGCTTCTGGCATATTTGTCATCCCTATTACATCTGCCCCCCATTTTCGATAAAGATTTGACTCAGCTAAAGTTGAAAATTGTGGACCTTCCATTACGATATATGTGCCATTTCTTTGATTTTTAATATTTAATTTTTTTAAAGCTGCTTCACAACAATCAGATAAGCCAGGGCTTATTGGTTTAGCCATTGATACGTGAACTACAATTTCTTCATCAAAAAAAGTTTTTTTTCTTGAGAATGTTCTATCAATGAATTGATCGACTATCACAAATTTCCCAGGTTCAAGTTCTTCTTTTAAAGATCCTACTGCAGAAACAGATATTAAGTCTGTAACTCCAAGTTGTTTCATTGCATCAATGTTTGCTCTGAAATTAATATTTGTTGGATTAATTTTGTGACCTCTTGAATGTCGCGGAATAAAACAAATCTCCTCTTTTCCAAGTTTCGCTGTTAAAATTTCATCCGAAGGACTGCCCCACGGGGTTTTAATTTTTTTCCATTTCGGTTTTTCAAAACCTTCCATTTTGTAGAGGCCACTACCACCAATTATCCCAAGTTTTCTATTTTTCATGATTTAATTATTAATGCTTTTTTGCTAAAACTTGAAGTAAATTATGGATTTAAAAAAGTATATTAGATCGATACCGGACTATCCAAAAAAGGGAATTTTATTTAGAGACATAACAACACTAATCAAAGACGCTAAGGCTTTTAAGTATGCAAATGATAAAATCATTGAATTGGCTAAGAAAATAAAATTCGATAAAATAGCTGCAATAGAGTCAAGAGGTTTTGTTTTTGCCTCAACTGCCTCATACCAACTAGAAAAGCCTTTCATTCTTTTGAGAAAAAAAAATAAATTACCAGCGGAAGTTCATTCAGTTGATTTTAAACTAGAATATGGGAATGCAACTATTGAAGTTCATAAGGACTCAATAGAAAGAGGTGAAAAAATACTAGTTATCGACGATTTAATCGCTACTGGAGGTACAGCTGAGGCAGCTGCAAAAATAATTGAAATATCTGGTGGTAAAGTTGCTGGCTTTATATTTGTTATAAATTTATTTGATCTTCCAGGTGAAAATCTTCTTAAAGGGAAAGGTTATAAAACTGAAAGTTTAATTGAATTTCCCGGGCACTAATTAGTTTTTTTTAACAAATTCTTTGACGTAATCTTTTAAGCTAATTTTTCCAAAATATTTATACATTTTGTTTGACAAATTTTTATTAATTATTGTTGAAGCATATCTTTCACCTGGTCTTTTTGATAAAAATCTTATTTTTGATTTAAACATTTTTGCTACTTCAATTATAGAATAGGATTGTTTGTTAGTTATAATGTAATGTCTACACAAGTTTTTCTTCCAAGCTAAATAACAAATATCAATGGTATCATTAACGTGCGTAAATCTTCTAATTTGTGTGCCAGGCTTTACAATCGGTAATGCTTTTCTTCTCTTGTAATGATCCTCAAATATTCCAATAACAGTAGACATATGACCTTTGGTGATTTGATGTGGACCATAGACATTATAAAAATAAATAACCTCGTACTTAAAATTAAACCATTTTTTGTAATTTTCTAATAATTCTAAATTTTTTGATTTAGTAAAAGCATATGGTGACAAGTTTTTATCTCTTCCTCTATTTCCTAGCGATGCTGATGTAGCAGAATAAATTAGTTTAATCTTATTTTTTAAACAAAAATTAAAAATTGCATTCGATCCTAAGGTATTTGAATCTATACACTCATTCATTTTTAAAAAACTTTGATAGATTCTTGCGAATTCACCAAAGTGAAAAACTGATTTAATTCTTGAAGGATTTTTTATCAAATTTGTAATATTAACAGTCTTACCTTTTATATACTTTACACGAGAATTTTTAATATGATTAAATTTACTACCAGAAGAATAGTTGTCTAAACTTATTATCCTGTAATTTGTTTTTTTTAAGAATAGTTTGATTAAATTAGTTCCTATAAATCCAGCACCACCCGTGATTAAAATAATATTTTTTTTTGACATTTAGGTTTTCTATATTCAAAAAATAAATAAATCAATCTAATGATGGTCTGTGCCAAGATTTTTTTCCTAAAACTGAATTTATAATTCCACTCATTCTATAAAAATAGATATTTTTCTTCTCTTTGTTAAATACTAATAAATAAAAAAGTACTTTCACAAGTGATGAAAAAAGTTTTGGGAAAATAATCATGAAAGCTATAAAAAAACCTCTATATTTTTTATGGTAGTAAAAAGATGACCACATCCAGTGCCAATTCCTATTCCTTTCGAGCTCTGCAATATTTTTTTTATCTACCGAACTTGCTCCCTCGTGCTGTATTAGAATTCTTTTATTAAGATAGATTTTGCCACCCTCTTTTTTTACTCGTGTACACAAATCTATTTCCTCAAAATATAAAAAAAAATTTTCGTCAAAAAAAATATCTTTAAATTTTTTTAAATTAAAAAATATTGCGAAACCCTTTAAATTATTTACTTCAATAAGCTCTTCGTTCTCAGGTAAATTTTTTATTTGCTGATAACTAGCGGGTCCTATTAACCAAAAATTAATATTTTTTTTCGTTACTAAAAAAAAATTATTAATTGCATTTTTATCTAGAATCGTATCTGGATTTAGAATCAGAGCATATTTAGTTAAAACTTTTTTAAGGCCTATATTGTTTGCTATAGCATATCCTTTATTTGAACCCGATAAAATACATATTGCATTCGAATACTTATCTTCGATTCTCTTTTTGAAATTGTGATCATCAGAGTTTTCTACTACTATAATTCTAATGTTTCTAGGAATTGAGTCTAAACACGAATATATTTTATTTTCACTTTTAAATGTTACTATAACAACTGTAAGATCGTTTGATTCCATCTGATAATAATATTTGATTTTATAAGATATTTCTTTTACTAATTTATCACATTAATCGTATAATTCTTTATAGAAAATGAAAAAAATCATTGTAACAGGCGGATCAGGTTTCATAGGCACTAATTTAGTAAATTTTTTAATAAAGAAAAAATTTTTTGTAATAAATTTAGATAAGCTAACATATTCATCTAATAAATTTGATGATAAAATAAGAAATACGAAAAATTATAAGTTATTTAGATTAGACATTAATAATAAGAACAGAATAACCAAAATTATTCAAAAGTATAAACCAAAAGCTATTTTTAATTTAGCAGCTGAGACTCACGTAGATAGATCAATTGATGGGCCAAAAAAATTTATTAATACTAATATTGTTGGAACTTTTAATTTATTAGAAAGTTTAAGATTTTTAAGAAGAAAAGGTATAAAGGTTAAGCTTGTTCATATTTCAACTGATGAGGTATTTGGAGATATAAAAGGTGCTTTGAGATCAAGTGAAGACTATAAGTATGAACCAAGCTCGCCTTACTCTGCCTCTAAAGCTAGTGCCGACCACTTAGTAAAGTCTTATATTAGAACTTACAAATTAAATGCAGTCATATCAAACTGTTGTAATAATTACGGTCCGTATCAATTTCCTGAAAAATTAATACCTAAAATGATTTCTAACATATTAAACAATAAGGAACTTCCAATTTACGCTAAAGGCAATAATTCAAGGGAGTGGATACATGTAGAAGACCATTGTAAAGCCTTATTCGCGCTATATTTAAAAGGTAAATCTGGCGAGAGTTACAATGTTGGAACAAATCAAAATATGAGAAATATTGATTTAGTAAAGAAAATAATAAAAGTATTCAAAATGATGAATTTTCGAATAGGAAATAAAACGAAAATTAGATTTGTGAAAGATAGACCTGGTCACGATTTTAGATACGCTTTAGATAATAAAAAAATATTAAAAAAAATCAAATGGAAACCAGAAATCGATTTTGATCATGGGATAAAAGAAACAATTGTTTGGTATTTAGAAAATAAAAAATTTTTAAAAAAGATTATAAAAAAAACTTATGAGCGAAGATTAGGACTAAAAATATGATAAGAAAAGGAATTATTTTGGCTGGAGGTAAGGGCTCAAGAATGAGTCCCTTGACTAAAGCTGTGAATAAACAATTACTACCTTTGTACGATAAACCTTTAATCTATTACCCGCTATCAGTTTTGATGCTTGCGGGTATCAGAAATATTTTAATCATTGTTAATAAAGGGCAATTGAGTCAATTTAAAAAAATTCTACCAACAAAAAATAACTTAGGTATAAATATTCAGTATAAAGAACAAAATAAACCAGGTGGATTACCTGAAGCATTTATTATTGGAGAAAAGTTTATTGGTTCTGATAACATAGCTTTGATACTAGGAGATAATTTTTTTTATGGTCAAAATCTTTCCTCGAGATTGAAAAAATCAATTAAACTAAAAACTGGTGCACAAGTATTTTTACATCCAGTTAACAACCCAAATCAATATGGTGTAGCTACAATTAACAAAAAAAATAAGATTACTAAAATTGTAGAAAAACCTAAAACTGCAAGATCTAATTTAGCAGTGACTGGAATATATTTTTTTGACAATAAGGTAGTTAGGTTTAGTAAAACTTTAAAGCCTTCTAAAAGAAAAGAGCTAGAAATTGTTGATTTGCTTAATAAGTATAAAAAAAATGGTAAACTAAAAGCAGATTTCATTGGAAGAGGGGGGGCTTGGTTAGATACAGGAAATATTGAAGATTTCTACAATACATCAAATTTTGTCTCAGCAATTGAGAATAGACAGGGATTGAAAATTGCCTGTTTAGAGGAAATTGCATTTAATAATCAGTGGATAAATAAAAAAGATATTTTGGAGTCAATTAAATTTTATGGAAATTGTAATTATTCAAAATATCTTAAAAAATTTTTAGCGTAAATTTTATAGAATGCAAAATTCAAAAATATATTGCATGTGTCTTAATGAGCATCATTTAGAAAATATAAAAAAATTAAATTATATTCCTGTTGGATTAGGAAACGAAAATTATTCTGAGGAGTGGCTGCGTGATAACACAGGTAATAATATAAGTAGTAAAAATCCGTATTATGGTGAATATACTTTTTACTACTGGTTTTGGAAAAATTTATTAAATACAATACCTACAAACACATGGTTGGGTTTCTCAGGTTATAGATATCATTGGTCTAAAAATATGGACTTCAGTTCAGATGAAATAAATAAAAATGTTAATCGAGACACTTTTGAAAATTTTATTTTAAAAGAGATACCAAAAGAGTGGGATGATTATGATGTAATTTTAGGGGAAAAAATGTACGTTAATAATTGGAAATTTAGTAAAATACTCAAACATGCTAAATTAAAATTTATCACAAATCCAAAGTATTTCTCCAAGTCTAATCAAAACATAAAATTACATTTTGATGTTTTTCATGGTGAAGGTTATCTTGATAAAGCTATTGAACTTCTAAATGAGTCAGAAAAGAGTGATTTTAGAGAATTTGTCACCAATCAAAGTGGGTTCCATAGAGAAAATTTATTTTTTTGTAAATCTAAAATTTTAATGGATAAGTATTTTACATCTGTTTTTACATGGCTTGAACGATGTGAAAAAGAATTCGGTTTTGACTTAAAAGGGTATTCTTTACAAAGAATTTACGCATTTTTAGCTGAGAGATATTTGTCGTATTGGTTTCAAAAATATTCAAAGCACATGGCTTGGCCTATATTTTTTTTTGATACTAATAAAAACAAAGTTGAGATCAGATGAATTTTTATAATAATTTTTTTAGGTCAAAAGTTTTTGATAAACTTAACAGTTTTGTAATTAAAAAGATATTTAAAATTTTTAAAATCTTTTTTGTAGAAGCAAATCTTACTACGATACCAAAATCGAACTATCCTTTGAAAAATATTGACGAAGAATTAAATAGTTCTAAATATTATAACGATAATAATATACGTCCTTATATTTCTTACTCTCATCTGCCAGACCTATGTGAAATTATTCACAATCAAAATCAAAAATTAGTTTTTTTTGATTTTGGAGCAGGAAATTTAAATCTTTTTTATTATTTAAACAAAAAGTTTGAGAATGTGGAATATTTTTTTAAAGATCAAAAACCAATTGAGGAAAAAGTAAAAAATATTGTTGTGAATAATAAGATCAAAAATCTTCATATTGATAAAGATTTAACAAATCAAGGGATTGACCTAGTATACTTTGGAAGTTCAATTCAATATATTGATAATTATAAAGACAAGTTAAAATCGTTGTTTGGGAAAACTAAATATATTTTAATAGCTCAGACTCCATTTTTTGAAAATATTAAATTAAATGAAACAATAGTATTGAAGCAGTTAAATATGCATCCCAATATTAATTACCTATATTTGTTTAATTTTTATTTTTTTTTAGAATTTATGAAAGAAAATAATTATTTTCTAGTAGAGAAAAATATAAATAAAGTAACAAAATTTCTAAATTTCAGAAATTTTGATAAAACTAAATATAAGGATTTAAATATGTATGATTTATTATTTAAATATAAAAAATGAAAAGAAAAAATAAGATTTTAGTTACAGGTGGAAGTGGAAGATTTGGTAGGATTTTAAAAAAATTTAAACATAATAATTTTATTTTCCCTACAAAGAAACAACTTGATATTACTAATATTAAATCTGTAGAAAAATATGTTGTTAAAAATAAACCTAAATCAATAGTTCATCTTGCAGGTTTATCTCGACCTTTGTCTGCTCATGATAAAGATCCTGTTAAAAGTATAAAATTAAATATTATTGGGACTTGCAACATGGTAATAGTTGCAAAAAAATTTAAAATAAAGATTGTATATTTCTCCTCGAATTATGTTTACCCAGGAAATAAAGGAAACTATAAAGAAACTGATCCTTTACTACCATCAAGTAAATACGCTTGGTCTAAATTAGGTGGCGAAGCTGCAGTTCAAATTTACAAAAATTCGTTAATCTTAAGGGTATGTATGACTGAAAAACCATTTATTCACAAAAAAGCTTTAACTGATGTCTACTTAAATTTTATTTTTCAAGATGAAATAGCAAAAATTTTACCTAAATTAATAAAACATAAAGGGGTAATCAACGTAGGAGGAGAACCTCAAACGGTATATCAGTTTGCTAAAAAATATAACCCATTTATTAAAAAAATTAGTTCAAACAAAATTAAAAATGTAATTTTTAAGAAAAAAATGTCAATGAACATCTCCAAATTTAAAAATATTTATAAAAAGAAAATTTAGACACTATTAATTATTACATTTTATGATATCTAATTTACATGTCTTTTAAAGATTTACCAATAATGCCTGATAAAAAAAAAGGTGTATTGCTTTTTTATCCTTATGTTTCCAAGAAAACCCCTTCAAATATTAAAAAGAAATTATCTGGTAGGTGGCTTGGTCAAGGCCCGATGGTAGATAAATTTGAAAATGAATTTAAAAATAAATTCGCAAAAAATTGTTCAGTTGTAGCTACTGGCTCAGGCACAGACTCTTTACACTTAGCTTACATTCTTGCTGGATTAAAAAAAGGAGATGAAATTATAACTACTATATTTACTTGTACAGCTACTAATATTCCAATGTTGTACATGGGTTTAAAAATTAAATTCGCTGATATTGATGTTAATACAATGAATATAAGTATTGAAAGCGTAAAAAAATTATTAACAAAAAAAACAAAGGCAATCGTGTGTGTACATTATGGTGGTTTACCCTGTGAAATGAATGAGCTTCAAAAGATTGCAAAAAAAAATAAGATTACATTGATTGAGGACGCCGCTCACGCACTAGGTGCAAAATATCGAGGAAAACCTATTGGAAACATAAGTGACTTTTCTACTTTTAGTTTTCAAGCTATCAAACATTTTACTACTGGGGATGGTGGTATTCTAACAATAAAAAATAAAAAATTAGAGGATAAAGCTAAAAGAATTAGGTGGTTTGGAATTGATAGAAAAAAAAAGCAACAAGGTATATGGAAAAATGATGTCCATGAAATTGGATATAAATATCAAATGACCGACCTTTCTGCGACGATGGGATGCGATTCTTTGAAAGAGTTCCATAAAATCCATAATCATAGAAAAAAAATATACTATACTTATCTTAATGAGCTCTCAAAAAATAAAAAGATTAAATGTATTCATGATTACGATAAAAATAAAATTCATGGTGCTTGGTTATTTACTATATGTGTTGATAACAAAGATTATTTACAAAAAAAACTAAGAGATCATTTTATAGAGACAAATCAAGTTCATTTTCGAAATGATAGGTACTCAATATTTAAAAAATTTGTTAAGGGTAAGAAATTTCCTAATATGGATTATTTAGAAAATAGATATTTAGTATTACCTTTACACCATAAGGTATCGGTCAAGGATGCTAAATATATTTGCAAATTAATTAATAGATATGCTAAATAAAAGTGGTAGCGAGGGGCGGATTCGAACCGCCGACCCCAGGCTTATGAGTCCTGTGCTCTAACCAACTGAGCTACCTCGCCATAGTTACCATACTTATAAAAAAATACCAACTTCTGTCAAATTTTTTCTATTAATTCTTTTAATGGAACAATTAGCTTTCCTTGTTGACCACCAAATTTTTCTGTTGCATCGCATATGATGCCGCTATACTCAAGATTGTTTTTTATTGCTATATTACCAGAATTCATTCCGGTAGTCATTGTCTTAAATTCAATAATCTTTGTTTTAGGATTACAAAAACAAATATTAGCAAAAGCTGCACCGTGTAGTCCTACAATATATTCTGCAGAAGAAAACATCTGAATTTGATCTTGAAAAGTAAATTTTTCTGGTTTTAAAAATTCATAGTTTTTTTTCTTTAATATTTGGTATACCTCCTCTTTATTTTTTATGTCTCTGTGGGCAGATAAAGCTTTAGATCTTTCAATAAAAATTTTTTTTGGAAAAGAAGTTGAAGTCTTATGCTGTAAAAAGTTTTCTCTTAAATATTTAAATATCCAGAGAGGAATTTTTTGGGTATCTTCAACCGTATCGTTATTAATACGAAAAGGATGATCAACTACATACAACTCATCACAATTAAGATGTTTAAAGGTTTTGCTATCGAGCATTTTTTTTTTAGATACATTCAATAGTTCCAAAGTTTTAATTTGATGGCTCATTTTTGTGCTTGGAAGTAAAAAAAAATCTATTGAATTCAATTTTTCTACATCTTGTATTATTTTCAATTTTGGCAGCGTTTCAAACATCCAATGGAAATAATTATTCTTAGCAGCACCTCCGGATAAAAGAGAAAAAATTTTACCCTTTTTTTTTTTTAAAATTCTAGGTGTACCAATCTTTAAAACAATATTTTTATCAATGTGATCGTTATTTCTTGCAAATAATTTGTCACCCTCTTTAACTCTTAGCTGAAATGAAGGTCCTTTTATCAAAAAATTATTCTTAATGACCGCTTGATCATGAACCGAAGTTGTAAAAATTCTACAATCTTTAATCTTAAATACTTTATAGTTAATCTTATCAATTAATACTATTTTAGTTTGTAAATATTCTTGTATGTTTTTTTGGGAAGCAATTTCTATTTTACCGTAAAGATATATAAAAAATTTCTGAATAAATAATTTATATAATTTTTTTAAAAATATAAAATAATCCATACTAATTTTTAATAGTATAAATATAAACTTAATGATAATCTTTATTTAATTTATCAGTTATATAAGAGAAAATGACTGAATATCTAGAGATTTGATTAATAAAGTTCTAAAGTGTTAAAATTATTCCAAAAACTGTTACTGCAGAGACAGCAGCGACGCTCAATGCTAGGTTACGATTTCGTTCAATTTTCTTTTCTTCATTAATTCTGGAAAGAAGGTCTGTAAGTTTTACTTTACTTTGTTGCCTGACTTCCTCAGAGTGGTTTTCAAATTTATATTGTGAACTCATGGAATTATTAAACCATATCTTCCGATATAATATATAAATTGCTTGATCAAAATGGTTGTTTATCCAAAATTTGGCCCAAAATGATTAAATAATATAACTATCTAAAGATTTTCTTTAAGAACTAATATGGTTCGTTATGCCTTGACGTATTTTGTCAATTATCTCATCAATATCTTTTTTTTCACAAACAAACGGAGGGGCTATAATTAAAGCATCTCCAGTCGGCTTAATATTGACGCCTGCGTCATAACACTTTTTATAAACATTGAATCCAGCTTTGCCGGGCTTATCTCTCATAGAAATGTCGATGCCACCCAAAAGGCCGTAATTTCTAATACTATCCACACATTTAAGATCTTTTAAAGAATGTAAGCCTTCTTGAAAATGATTTGATAAATTTTTAACTCTATTAAAAATATCTTCTTTCTCAAATATTTTTTGTACTGCTATAGCTGCAGATACAGCTACTGGAATTCCTGAATAGGTATAACCATGAAATAATTCGACTGCTCCTTCAGGAGAAGCGTTCATTACAGATTCATAAATTTTTTCTCTTACTGCTACTACTCCCATTGGAACAATTCCATTTGTTGTTGCTTTTGCCATTGTAATCATATCAGGTGTTACACCGAATTCTTGAGATGCAAATGCTGAACCTGTTCTTCCCCAACCTGTCACTACTTCATCAAAAATTAAAAGTGCTCCATGCTTGTCACAAATTTTTCTTAATTTTTGTAAATAATTTTTTGGTGGTATAAGAGTTCCAGTTGAACCTGCAATTGGCTCTACTATACATGCGGCAATATTTTCTCCACCAATTTTTTTTGCAATTTTTTCTAAATCATCTGCAAGTTCAGATCCTGTTTCTGGCTGACCTTTAACAAATTTATGATCTGGTAAAAAAGTATGTCTCATATGTTCAACACCAGGCATTAAGATATTTTTAAATTCTTTTGAATTATTTGGTATGCCACCAACAGTTAAAGCACCAATATTCATTCCATGATACCCTCTTTCTCTACCTACAAATTTATATCTATTATTCTGTCCAATTGATCTGAAATAAGCTACTGAAATCTTAATTGCAGTTTCAACAGCTGTAGAGCCACATATAGTATAAAAAATTCTATTAAGATCTTCAGGAGTTTTTTGAGCAATCATAGTTGCTAATTCGAATGAACCACCATAACCTTGCTGGAAAGGCATAGTGTAATCTAACTTTTCTAATTGATCTTTGATAGCATTAATTATTTCTTTCCTACCATGACCAAGCGGATTACAATAAAGTCCTGAACTTGCGTCAATAAGTGTTTTGCCATGGTGGGTTTTGAGATAAATACCTTCAGCTTCAACGATTATTCTTGGATTTTTTTTAAAATCTTTATTTGAAGAAAACGGCATCCAGTGCTCATTTAAAGAATTAGGAATTTTTGTTTGAAATGCTGAACTCACTAATAAATTATAGCAAAGTAATTTTTTGAATGCTATCTAATTATTATGAAAAATTTAAAAAATTGGGACAAAAATAATTGGCTTTCTTCAAAAAAATATATCACTAATTTTCATAATTATTTGCGTTCTGAAATAAAATTTAACCAAAATCTAAAAATTCTCGATATTGGTTGCGGTAGAGCTAATATTATTAGTTTTCTTCAAGCAAAGTACAGATTTATTGCGAAACCAATTGGATTAGATATTATTAAACATAACGAAACAAAAAAAAATATTACTTTTTTTAAAAAAGATGCAATTAAATTTTTGAAAGATTCAAATTTAAATTTTGATTTAGTGCTAATAAAACAAACAATACATTTTTTTAAGATTAAGGAGATCAAAGAATTATTAAGATTGAGTAAAAGTGTTCTAAGTAAAAACGGTAAGATAATATTATTAACTTTAGAAACTAAAAATAATCAAATTCCTTGTTTTAAAAAAATGAAAATTAAGTTAAAAAAAAGCCTAGATAGAGACAAAAAAATTGAAAATTTAATAAAGAAAAGCTTTATCAAATATAAGTTAAAAAAATTTCAATTCATGGTCTCAATTAGAAAAAACATATATATCAGAATGATAAAACAAAGATATATTTCTTGTCTTTTAGGTATGTCAAAAAAAGAGATTCAAGAGGGTATTTTAGAAATTAATTCAAAATATAGAAACAAAATTTTTTTTAAAGATATATTGAGTGGGTATATATATAAGAATTAAAATTTTCTAAAAACTTTAAGTAGCTTTTCAACTGACCAATTTAAAGTTTTGTAAATAATACTATTATCAACTTTATTTAAAGCTTGGTCGAAAGAAATAATCTTAGATTTATTCTTTATTATAAAATTCTCAAATTTTAAAAAGTCTTTTTCATCCCAATAATTAATATGAACTTGAGTTGATTGAATACCAAATGGTAATAAAATTTCTTTATAAAATAATTGAGGAAAAAAATTTAAATTTTTATACTGATAGGGCATTAAACCATATCCATCTATAATATTTTTTATTTTATTTTTTTTTAGTGCTAAAAAAGTATTTTCATCATATGTATGGTTAGGAGCAAAAAAACTTCTTATTACAATCTTTTCTTTCTCAAACTTTAATAGACTTTTTTTAATTCTTAAAAATTGCTCTTCAAAAGTATGCCCGAAGAACTCAGATTTTCCACCGTAATTGAAAAAATCTTTCTTTTTAGTCTCGCTATCGTATATGTGAGTGTATCCATGCATAGCAATTTCCCAATTTTTGCTTCTCCATGTTCTTAATTGATCCCAAAAATTTTCAATTTTGTCATACTTCAAAAGTTCTGGATCCTTGTTATTGCTTATGACTCCTAATAAAGGTTTAATATTGTGCTTATCAAATAGTATTTCGCACCTTCTCATTAAAGACCAATTCATATTTTCTGCAATATCATCTAATCGAATGAGAATACCTGTGTTTTCTGATATGTATTTTTTTACAAAATGAAACATTTCTTAGATAATATAATTTATGGACTATAAAATCAAAAAAATATCTGAGGTAAATACCGTTAGGTTACATCAATTCTTTAAGTTAGCCTTTCCCTCTAGGTACATTTCTTTGAAGAGGCATTGGAAATGGTATTATAAAATTGATGGGTCAAATTATGAACCTTTAGTATTAGAATATAATTCAAAAATAATCGGAATGGCTGGATTATTACCAGAAACACTGTCATTTAATAATTTAAATCATGATGCTGTCTGGTTTACAGATTTTTACGTTCTTAAAGAATATAGGGACAAAGGTTTTGGCTCAATTTTAGTAGCTGAATGGATGAAAATGTGTGAGATTCAAATAACATATTGTAATGACATTTCTCTCAAAATATTCAAAAAATTTGATTGGAAAAGCAATCATAAAATTTATAGAAAAATAAATCCTGTCAACGTTTTAAATCTTATACCAGTTGTCAATAGATTTAATTTAGATTTCAAAATACCATTTATAAATAAATTTAAAAATAAAGAATTGAAAAGTTCAATTAAATTACAAGCTTTAAAAATAGATATAAAAAATTTAGATACATATTGTAAAATTGAGGAGCTGAAAACTAAAGATAATAAATTATTATCAATTCTAAGAGATGAAAAATGGTTTAAGTGGCGATTATTTGATTGCCCTTATAAGTCAGAATTATTTGAATTTAGACATGATCAGAACATAGTAGTAGCACATATTTATAAAGAAAATAATTTAAAGAGATTTAATATTTTATATTCATACATACATAACTTTAACAATTTTTTTTATGATTTAATTTATGAATGGTGCCTAAATAATAAAATTGACTACATCTGGTCTCTTAATTTTGAAGGTAATAAAATTTTTGATGAAAATTTAATTGATAATTTATTTTTTAAAAAAAAAATAAATTTTGCTTTTTGGTCAAAAGATCAGAGTTATCTAACTCACCTCGATAAAGGCTTTTCCAATTCACAGGGCCTTGACAGTGATCTAGAAAGCAACCTATATCAAGGTGAGTAAAAAAAATTTATTTCCCAGGCTCTTTGTAAGATGATGCCATTTTCTGAGCGGTTTTAGCTATTTCATTTAAATTTACGTCTTCCAAAATTGTAAAA
>MDTD01111280.1_pt1 | contig 14169 bp, 14 predicted proteins | sample 811221 | NCBI WGS metagenome assembly MDTD01 (sample SAMN05326646, study PRJNA326480) | marine metagenome | isolation source: seawater | place: Pacific Ocean: South West | collected 2011
GCAAATAAACATATTGCAGAAATGATAAGATCTGGAGCCAAGATTATTGATATTGGGGGGGAGTCAACGAGACCAGGATCTAAAACAATATCCGAAAAAAAAGAATGGGAAAGGATAAAAAATATAATTAAAAAGTTTAAGAAAAATTATAAGAAAATTTGTTTATCAGTGGACACAAGAAAGTCTGAAGTAATGATCAATTCTATAAAAAATGGCGCAAATCTTATTAATGACGTTTCTGGATTTAATTATGATAGTTTATCACTTATAAAATTAAAAAAATTTAACATTCCAAAAGTTCTTCATCATATGCAAGGTACCCCAAATACAATGCAAATTAACCCAAATTATAAAAATGTTCTATTAGATATTTATGATTTTTTTGAAAAAGGTATCAAAAAAATTGACGATAAAAATATACTTTTAGATCCTGGAATAGGGTTTGGTAAAAATTTGAAACATAATTTGACTTTAATTTCCAACATATCTTTGTTTCATAGTCTAGGATTTCCAATTTTAATTGGTACCTCAAGAAAAAGATTTATTAGTCAAATTTCTGGGGTAAATGACAGCAAAAAAAGAACTGGTGGAACTGTTGCATCTATTCTATTTTTATTATCTCAAGGTGTGCAGGTCTTCAGAGTTCATGATGTAAATGAGGTGAAACAAAGTATAAGTGTATTTGAAAAAATTTTATCAAATTTTAAGAAATAATGAAAAACAAATATTTTGGGACTGATGGAATTAGAGGAACGGTAAACAAAGGGAACATTACCGGAGAAAAATTTTTTAAATTTGGTTTAGCGTCTGGAACCTATTTTAAAAATCAAAAAAAATCAAAACAAGTAGCAATCATAGCTAAAGATACAAGACTTTCTGGATATACTTTAGAACCTGCATTAGTGTCGGGTTTAGCATCAGGAGGAATGCACGTTTTTACTTTTGGTCCTTTACCGACAAATGGACTTGCTATGTTAACAAAACTGATGAAAGCTAATATGGGAATAATGATTACAGCATCTCACAATCCATACATAGATAATGGTCTTAAATTATTTGGTCCAGATGGCATGAAATTATCTAATAAAATAGAAAAAAAAATAGAAAAACTAATTGACGCAAAAAATACAAAACAACTTACCGACCCAAAATTGCTTGGGAGAGTAAAAAGATTAGAGGACGGAAATGATAAATACATTAAAATATTGAAAAAAAATTTTCCAAAAAATTTCAATTTAAAAGGTATGAAAATTGTTTTAGATTGTGCTAATGGAGCTAGTTATAAAGCAGCACCTAAACTACTTAAAGATCTCGGTGCAAAGATAATTTCTTTAGGTGTAAAGCCTAATGGTTTTAATATTAATCATAAATGCGGCTCTACTTATCCATCTAAGATAAAATTAGCTGTTAAAAAATTTAAAGCAGATGTAGGTATCGCTTTTGATGGAGATGCAGACAGAATAATTATGTGTGATGATAAAGGTAAAATTATAGATGGAGATCAAATTATTGCGATGCTAGCAAGAAGATGGAAATTAAAAAAAATTTTAAAAGGTGGGGTAGTGGGAACTTTGATGTCAAATTATGGTTTAGAAAAATTTTTGAAAAATGAAAAAATAAAATTTTTGAGAGCAAAAGTAGGTGATAGATATGTTAAAGAAAAAATGAAAAAGTTTAACTTTAATTTAGGTGGCGAACAGTCAGGTCATATTATTTTGGGAAAATTTGCAACAACCGGAGATGGTTTACTTGTTGCCATGGAAGTTCTTTTTTCCCTAAGAAAAGGAAAAAAGGCTAGTAAAATTTTAAATGTTTTTAAACCTTTACCTCAAATTCTAGAAAATGTTCACGTGAAAGATAAAGATATAATCAATAACCCAAAATGCAAACTAGCAATTAAAAGAGCTGATAAATTAATGGAAAATAAGGGAAGAATTTTAGTGAGAAAATCTGGAACAGAACAAAAAATAAGGATTATGGCAGAGTCTTATGATAAAAGTTTAATTTTAAAGAGTATTAAATTAATTAAAAAATCTATTAAATAAAATTGAAAATAAAATCTAAAGTGTTAATTATTGCAGGATCTGACTCATCAGGCGGTGCGGGCATTCAAGCAGATATAAAAACAGTAACTTCATTAGGCGGTTATGCAATGACAGCAGTAACTGCTGTTACTGCGCAAAATACAAATGGAGTAAAATCAATAGTTTCTATTAAACCTAAAGAAATAGAAAAACAAATATTATTTACTTCTGAAGACATTAAGCCTGATGTAGTAAAGATTGGAATGCTTCAGTCTACATCTGTTATTATTTCAGTATTAAAAACCTTGAAAAAAGTTAAATCTAAAAAAATTATTTTAGATCCTGTTATGATTTCTAAAGGTGGAACAAAACTGATAAGTCATTCTGCAATTCAATTTTTAAAAAAAAAGTTAATTAAAAAGACTTATCTAATAACGCCAAATATTCCTGAAGCTGAGGAGTTAACTAAAATGAAGATTAAAAACCTAAAAGACATGATCAAAGCTGGCAATATTCTTTTGGATCTTGGGGTAAAAAATGTATTACTAAAAGGTGGTCATAAAAAATCAAAGTATATAGAGGACGTATTGTTAAATAATAAAAAAGAAATCAAGATATTTAAAAATAAAAAAATTAGAACAAAAAACACTCATGGAACAGGGTGTACTTTATCAAGCGCAGTAGCAACTTTTCTGTCATGTGGAAAACCTCTAAAGAAATCCTGTGAGTTGGGAATTAAATATGTTAACCAAGCTATAAAATTTAATCCTAATTTTGGAAAAGGACATGGACCAATAAATCATGCAGTTTCTTTTAAAATGGACAAAAGATATAGATAATGAAAAATGTAGTTGTTGTGGGATCGCAGTGGGGAGACGAGGGCAAAGGAAAAATTGTTGATTGGCTGTCAAGTGAAGCGGACGTTGTAGTCCGGTTTCAAGGCGGTCATAACGCTGGACATACTTTAGTGATTGATCAACAAACTTTTAAATTAAGATTATTACCATCAGGCATTGTTAGAAAGGGAAAAATATCAATTTTGGGTAATGGTGTTGTGATAGATCCATGGGCTCTTTTAGATGAAATTAAAGAAATTAAAAAAAAAGGGATCGAAGTTAATTCAGAAAACTTTATGATTTCTGAGTCAGCTTCTTTAATTCTTCCCTTCCATCAAGAAATGGATGAAATAAGAGAAGATGCTGCTGGAAAAGGAAAAATTGGAACTACAAGAAGAGGTATCGGACCATGTTACGAGGATAAAGTTGGCAGAAGATCAATTCGTGTAATGGATTTAAGATCTGCAAGTAATTTAGATAAAAGATTGGAAAATGTTCTTTTACATCATAATGCAATAAGAAAAGGTCTTAAAAAGAAAATTTTTAAAAAAGACGATCTTAAAAAAAAATTAATGAAAATAGCGCCAAAAATACTAAAATATGCTCAACCGGTTTGGTTAAAATTAAGTGAATTTAACAAAGAAAGAAAAAAAATTTTATTTGAGGGAGCTCAAGGAATTTTACTCGATGTGGATCATGGGACTTATCCTTATGTTACTTCTTCTAACACCGTCCCAGCTATGGCTGCAACTGGTACAGGTTCAGGTCCAGATAAAATTAATTATGTTTTAGGAATAACAAAAGCTTATACAACCAGAGTTGGAAGCGGTCCTTTTCCTACTGAACTTAAGAATAAGATTGGTGAAATTTTAGGTAATAGAGGAAAGGAATTTGGCACCGTTACAGCAAGAAAAAGAAGATGCGGGTGGTTTGATGGGGTTTTAGTTCGTCAAACAATTAAGATCGGAGGGATACATGGAATAGCTTTAACAAAACTGGATGTTTTGGATGAATTAGATGAAATTAAAGTTTGTATTTCTTATGAACTAAAAGGTAAAAAATTGGATTATTTACCTGCTGCTTCGGAAGATCAGTTAAATATTAAACCTATTTATAAAACTTTCCCAGGCTGGAAAAGTTCAACTAGAGGTATAAGAAACATTAAAGATTTACCTGAAAAAGCTAAAAACTATATTTATGCTTTAGAAGATTTTATTGGTGCTAAAATATCAAGCATCTCAACTAGTCCCGAAAGAGAGGATACAATATTAGTAGAAGATCCATTTAATGCTAATTAGCTGGAAGCAAGTTTTTAGAATTTCTTGCATTAATCATTGATTTTTGTAATTTTTCAAAAGCTTTTGTTTCAATTTGACGTATTCTTTCTCTACTAATTTTATATTTTTTACTTAATTCCTCTAGAGTTTTTGGGTCTTCTGAAAGTCTCCTGGCATTGATAATTTCTTTTTCTCTATCAGTTAAAATTTTCATCGCATCTTTTAATAATTCTTTCTTATCATCATACTCTTGTTTTTGTGAAATAATAAGTTCTTGATCTAAACTATCATCGACTAACCAATCTTGCCATTCATCGGTTTCGCCACTTTTGATTGGATCATTAAGAGATTTTTCTTGGCCCATCATTCGTCTATTCATGTTGACAACTTCCTCAGATTCAACATTTAATCTTTTTGATATTTCATCTACTTGTTCATTTCTTAAATCACCCTCTTGTCCTGGTGCAATCTGATTTTTTAATTTTTTTAAATTGAAAAAAAGTTTTTTCTGAGCAGTGGTTGTTCCCATTTTTACAAGACTCCAAGACCTTAATACATACTCTTGAATGGACGCTTTAATCCACCACATAGCATAAGTTGCTAATCGAAAACCTTTATCTGGGTCAAATTTTTTTACCGCTTGCATTAAGCCTATGTTGCCCTCGGAAATTAGTTCGCTGACTGGAAGTCCATATCCTCGATATCCCATTGCAATTTTAGCAACTAATCTTAAGTGGCTAGTAACCAGTTTGTGTGCCGATTGCAAACTTCCATTTTCTCTCCAATTTTTCGCAAGCATATATTCTTCCTCCGCGTCAAGCATTGGAAACTTTTTAATTTGCGTTAAATATAAAGATAAGCTTCCTCCAGAAGGACTAGGTAAGTTAGTCAGGTTTTTTTTATTGTTCATGATTTCAATTTATATATCAATTATAAATTTTCAACTACTAAGATTATTAAGAAAATCTAATACTTTTTTAAATTCATAAGGTAATTTTGACTCAAAATTTATAAATTTGTTCGTTGACGGATGAACAAAACCTAAACTTTTTGCATGAAGAGCCTGCCCATTCAAATTAGACAAAATTTCAAAAAAATTTTTATTAATTTTTTTAAACTTTATGTTTTTTTTACCGTATTGTTTGTCTCCAACTATGGAAGAACCTTTATATTTCATATGAACTCTAATTTGATGAGTTCTTCCTGTGTCAAGTTCGCATTCAATTAAACTCATTTTTGGAATATCTTTTAAATTAAATGTTTTAATGGTTTTATAATTTGTAATTGCTATTTTACCCCTTAAACTATTTACACTCATTAGTTGTCTATTAAATTTATCCCTTGATATAAGAGTTTCAATTTTACCTTTTAAAGGTCTTATTAATCCCCATATTAAGCATTGATAAACTCTTTTAATAGTATGATCATTAAATTGCTTGCTGATTTTAGCGTGAGCTAAGTTATTTTTCGCAACAACTAACAATCCACTCGTATCTTTATCTATTCTGTGAACAATACCAGGTCTAAGTTCTCCATTAATATCTGATAAACTATTTTTATATTTAAAAGCAAGAGCATTTGCCAGAGTATTCTCAAAATTTCCAGCTCCTGGATGAACAACCATACCCTTTGGTTTATTGATAATCAGAATATCTTTGTCTTCAAAACAAATATTTAGATCAATTTTCTTTGGAATTAGTTTTTTGGGTTTTATAGTATTAATTTTTACATTAACTATATCTTTAGTCTTTATTTTTTTTGAAGGCGAATAAATAGTCAATTCATTAATCTTGACATTTTTCTGCAGTATAATCTTTTTAATATTTGACCTAGTTAAATTTTTTAATTTTTTTGATAGGAAAATATCAAGCCTTTGACCACAATGACTTTTAGGCACCAATAATTTAATTGTTTTATTCATAATTTAATTTAAATTAAAGATTATGCGTTCGTAGCTCAACTGGATAGAGCGCCTGACTTCGGATCAGGAGGTTGAGGGTTCAAATCCTTCCGGGCGCACCAAAATTCAGTCATAAAACAATTTTAATTTAATTTTTTTTGTATTTTTTCTACAGTTTTTTTAAATTCATCCCATCTTTTATCATACTGATGAACAACTAAATACGGTGTATCTAAATCATTCATTAATTGTAGATCATTATTAAAAATTATTTTATCTAAATAACATACTGTGGCAATTGGGCCTTTCTCATTAGAGTATAAAAAAGTATCATTAATCAATCGATTGTGTGCAATATAATTTGCATATGCTTGGTCAGCACCACGACCTAATTTATCTCGTCTTAAAGTTAGAAGATATTTTAATCTTTTTTTAAACTTAAATTTAATAGAATGCGAAACCATTAATTCTAAATAAGACATCATGGCATTATGTGTGCCAAGTGTAGTGCCTGAGCAATTTATTATTTTATCCTCTAATTTTTTTAAAACATTTTCACCGTAAGTTTTTAAAAGCCAACTGGAATTAAAAGGACAATCTTTAATCTTTTTACTTTCAAGAAAAAAATTTATAGATCCTTTATAAACATAATCGAACGGATCTGATTGAAAATAAACATCACGAGAGTCACATATTAAAATATTTTTATATTTTGTTTTCTTTAAAAGATCTAAATAAACTCCATATCTTTTTACCTGAACATCAAATTTATGTTCTTTAATAATATGATATATACAATCATATCTTCTAATTAATTTTTGGATTTCGGTATCATTTTTGTTGACTAAAAAGCATACTGCTCCAGAAAAATATTTTCTTAGGCTTTTAACAAAAAACTCTATTTGTTTTGAATGTAGTCCACAGGCAGTAGTTAAAACAAGATTTTCCATTTATGAATCCAATTTTATATTATCCAATTTTTAAAATATTCTTTATTTTTGAATATATACTCTGGAAAAGTTTCATCCACTTTGATTGATTTATATTGAATATTTCTCTCAAATAAGTCTTTTCCTTTGTCTATTCTTTCTTCTATATTTTTTTCATTAACAAACTCTTCCTTATTGAATTCTTGATGAGAATAAGAAATAATTTTCTTTTTAATTTCTTTCGGATTTTTTAAAAAACTAAAGTGCCATCCACCGTTTTCAATTAATTGTGGTTGCTTGTCCTTAAAAAAATTCCAAAAAGGTCTTTTTTTAATTTTTATATTTCTCAACCATTGTGGTGATTTTAAATTTTTTTTTTGACATATTTTAGTGCCAGCCCAAAAACCATCACTGATATTAAGTAAATTTATTTTTGATTGAAAATTTTTCTGAAGAAAGCAAGCGTATTTTTGTTTAATATCGAATTCTATAATTTTTTTTGGATCTGGTATTTCGTCTATATCTGATATCATAATCCAATCCTCTGGAGCCGCATTTTTATACCCTCTGATTAAAGCGTTTCTTTGATATTGATCTCTTAAGTGATTTTCATGCCAGTTTTTTTTATTTGACTCTACTTTTATTGGTAGATCATCTACAACAATGTATTCAATTTTATTTTTAAATTTTGGAAAATTTTTAATATTAAAATTCAAATCTTTTTTTTCACCAGCGTGATCTCTAGTAGCTTCAACTATTACAAATTTATCTACAATATAATCTAGTGTATTAAGTCTTATTTCTAAAACTAAATTTTCATCAAAAAACATAAAGCAATCAATTATTTTCATTATAAACTTGTAGATGTTGTAAATCCAATTTTCTTATTAATAATGTTACTAGATGAACAATGCAAATTGCTTCTATCAAAAACTAAAATATCTCCAACGTTCCATTTATAGATCATCTCGACTTCCATACCTTTTAAATTATCAATATCTTCATGAGCTAAATACTCCTCATGTATCATCTTATCAAAGGGCTTGTTTTCATAAATATTTAAATGTTCAGATGATCTTTTATTATATCCTTTCGCTGATAATTCCTTTGGATCTATAGAAAATGTTGTTGAACAGCCATAAAATCTATTTTTGAAAATTATCGTTTCCCCATTTGCTGAAAGGGGCATTAGAGTTTGCTTATATATTATTTTGTCAAAATTAAATCCAGTATCAACATGAAGTGATACTGGCATGAAACTCTCTTGAAAAAGACCTAGGCTTTTGTGACCTTCTTTAGTTTTGGGATTATCCATACTAAAATCGCCAATTATCGATGAAAGTTTTGATTTATAAGTTTTTTGAAGTTCAGGTCTAAATTCTTCAGACCATTTTTTTTTAATAATTTTTTGTCTTTTATTATTTATTTCAAGCGGTAATTCAAGAAAGAGTTTTTGAAAGTCTTCAATTTCTTTAGAGTTTAAAAAGTTTTTGATAACAAATGGTTTTGACTCTAATTTTTTTATTCTTTCTACAAATTTATGCACTTATTCTCCCATATTAATTAACGTGCCACGAACTTTAGCTCCACTGTAAGACCAATAAAACACTAAAACACCAAACGCAAAATATAAAAAAGATATAAATATTGCTTTAAATATTTGAAAATAATTTATTGTATTATAAATTAAAATATTTCTCATTTCTTCAAAAATATGAACTAGTGGTAGTAACTTTGAAATAACTTGAAGCCAATCGGGAAGAATTTCTATGGGATAATAAATGCATCCTAAAGGAGCTAAAAAAAATAGGCTAGCCCATGCGATATTTTCAAATGAGGGGCCAAATCTTACAAGTCCGGATGTTACTAGAAGACCAAGAGTTACACCAAAAATATATAAAGTGATTAATAAAAAGATGAGTGGAATTCCAATTTTGAATATTGAAATTCCAAAAAGTGGAATTGCTAACAAAGCTGCAGGTATTAATCCAACACATGTTCTAAAAATAGCTGTAATTGTTAAAGCAGTTATAATTTCACTTATCTTAATTGGAGCGATAAAAAGATTAGTAAAATTTCTACTCCAAATTTCTTCAAGAAACATCATATTGTAACTAATGCTAGACCTAAATAAAAAATCATAAAGAATTGCTGCGCTTAATATAACTCCAACAGTGTTATTATAATAACTAGAGCTTAGGGTAAAAAATTTAGAAATAAACCCCCATAAGAAAATTTGAATTGTAGGCCAATAAATTAAATCTAAAATTCTAGGAAAAGACCCTTTAATTAAATAAATATGTCTTAAACTTAAAGCATAAATTTTATTCCAATTCACTTTTAACTCCTCGCAATTTTCAAAAAAGTTTCTTCAAGATTGTCTCTACCATGTTTGTTAATCAAATCTTGGCATGTTCCTTGATCTACTACAAAGCCCTTTTTCATCATAATTATATTATCACATAATCTTTCTACTTCGCTCATATTGTGAGAAGCTAATAATATAGTTAGTTCATTTTTTATTTTATATTTTTCCAAATATTCTCTAACAAAATCTCCAACATCAGGATCTAAACTAGCTGTTGGTTCGTCTAAAAATAATAATTTAGGTTTATTAATTAAAGATTTAGCAAGTGAAACCCTATTTTTTTGACCAGAGGATAGTTCTCCAGTTTTTTTGTTAACAAATTCTTTTAAATTAAGATCTTCAATCATCTCCTCAATATTTTTTTTAATATTCTTTACTCCGTACATTCTTGCATAAACATTTAAATTTTGAAAAACAGTTAATTTTTTTGGCAATTCAATGTATGGAGAAGCAAAGTTCATCATACTAAGCAAACTTACTCTATTAGTTGAATTAAGTTCTTTGTTTTCTATAAAAATTTTACCACTAGTTGGAGTTATTAATCCTAGCATCATTCCAATTGATGTTGTTTTGCCACATCCATTTGGTCCTAGCAGGCCTAAAGTTTTGTTTTTTTCAATTGTGAATGTAACATTACTTACTGCATTCACATTGTTGAATTTTTTAGATAAATTTTTAACTCTAAGTTCCATTATTTATATGCTGCTCTTTTTAATCGATCGTTAATTGCGATACCAGGACCTTTATTTGGAATTTTAACAACATTGATCATTTTAAAGTCTAATTTTTTAATTTTTCTAAGAATTTTATACAGATTTGATGCAGCCTCTAATAAATTTGAGCTTTTACTCAAATTAAAATGATTTTTTCGATCTTTATATTTTTTTCCAAACGTAATTAGGGCATTATTTTTACTACTTTTAATTTTGTTTAAAATAATTGGTATTCCTGGTGAATAGTGCCTACCAAACATCCCAGGCGATTTAATTTTTTTAGTTTTTTTTAGAATATTTATTTTTTTTTTCAATATTTTGTTAATTCTTTGAGGATCAATTATACCTGGTCTAATTATATTTGGTTTTCCTGTTAAATCTATTACTGTTGACTCAATCCCAACTTTTGATCTACCTCCGTTTAAAATAAATTTAATCTTTTTTTTAAATTCTTCAGCTACATGTTCTGCTGTAACAGGACTAACACGTGATGCGATATTAGCACTTGGCATCGCTAGTGGAAAGGAAATCTTATTTAATAAATTTCTTATAATTCTATGACTTGGGAATCTCACTGCCACAGTTTTTAATTTTCCTAGAGCTAATGGACTAATCTTAGATTTAACTTTTTTTTTTTAAAACAAAAGTAATTGGTCCAGGGCAAAGTTTTTCATATAACTTTAAAAAATCATCATTGATAACAGCGTCATTTTGCATTGCTTGATAATTTAGATAATGAATTATTAAAGGATTTTTATGTGGTCTTTTTTTTAACGAGTAAATTTTCTTTACTGATTCTTTAGAATAGGCATTTCCAGCTAGTCCATAGACCGTTTCAGTTGGTAAGCCTACCACATACCCCTTTTTTAAATTAGCAACCATTTTGTTTAGTGTTTTTTTGTTAAATGGAAATATATTTAAATAGATATTTTTCATAATGTAATTATTATAAGATTAATGAAAAATGAAAATATTCCAGCTGATATAAAAAGTAAATCATTAAAAGATACTAGAGACGAAATTGATCAGATTTTAAAAAAACTTGAAAAAAAAGACGTTAATTTAAACGAATCGATAGCAGATTATCATAGACTAATTGAACTAAATAAGCATATCGATTTATTATTTAAGGCAAAAGTAAAAGAATTATCTTCTAAACCTGACAAGAATAAAAAATGATCAGAAGTAAATTAATAAAAAACGCAAAAAAAGTTGACAAGCATTTGATTAATTATTTAAAAAGTCAAGAACACTCATTGCTGATTAACCCAATGAAATACGGAGTGCTTTCAGGAGGAAAAAAAATAAGATCAACAATAATTCTTGATACTGGAAAATTATTTAATTTAAGTCAAAAAAAATTAATTAATATTTGTGCAAGCGTAGAATGCATTCACTCATATTCATTAATTCACGATGATCTTCCATGCATGGATAATGATAAAATGAGAAGAGGAAAACCGTCGACTCATATCAAGTTTGGAGAAGCAACCGCAGTGTTAGCTGGAAATTCGTTGTTGACATTAGCTTTTGAGATAATCGCAGATAAAAATTATAATCTAAGTCCAAAGATTAAAAATGATATTATTAAATTGTTGGCTCATAGTTCGGGCCATACTGGAATAGCTGGAGGCCAGGAACTAGATTTAAAATTTGAAAAAAAAAGAAAAAGTTTTAAAGAAATCTTAAATATGCAAAAGAAAAAAACCGGTAAATTATTTAGTTTTTGTTTATCCGCAGTTGGAGCAGTTGCCGATAGAAAACCATTGGAAATAAAATATTTAAAAAATTTGGGTGAAGAAATTGGTTTATTGTTTCAACTAGCTGATGATTTTTTAGATATAAAGGGATCAAAAAAGTTAGTAGGCAAACTTATTAGAAAAGATAAAAAAAAAGGAAAATCCACATTAGTGGATTTAATTGGTTATAAAAAGGCGTATAAGTATGCCTATAATCTTAAGAAAAAAATATTGCTTAAACTTAAAAAACATGGAAAAAAAGCAAAGGATTTAGAAGATACTATAGAGTTTATACTTAAAAGAAAATTTTAATGACTAAACTAATAAAACAAATTAATTTTCCGACAGATCTTAGAAAATTTAAAAAAGATCAATTAAAACAATTGTCAGAAGAATTAAGAGAAGAATTAATAGATGTAGTTTCAGAAACTGGTGGTCATTTAGGTGCTGGATTAGGGGTAGTCGAATTAACAATCGCCTTACATTACGTTTTTGATACTCCTAAAGATAAATTAGTATGGGATGTTAGCCATCAATGCTATCCACATAAGATTATAACAGGTAGAAGGGATAGAATTAAATCGCTACGAAAGGGAGGAGGACTGTCAGGATTTACCAAAAGAACTGAAAGTGAGTATGATCCTTTTGGAGCAGCCCATAGCTCAACTTCAATTTCCTCTACCCTTGGTATGGCTGTAGCAAATAAATTGTCAAACAATAATAATAATGTTGTAGCAGTGATAGGAGACGGCGCAATGAGCGCTGGAATGGCCTACGAGGCAATGAATAATGCTGGAGCACTTAAATCAAAATTAATTGTAATATTGAATGATAATGACATGTCAATATCTAAGCCAGTTGGTGCTATGAGCAAATATTTAGCAAAACTTTTATCAGGTAAATTATATTTCAGTTTGAGAGAAACAATAAAAATGGTTATTTCTGCTTTTTCAAAAAGATTTAGCCAAAAAGCTGGTAAAGCAGAAGATATGCTAAGAGGAATAGTGACTGGCGGTACATTATTCAGTGAACTGGGATTTTATTATATTGGTCCTGTGGATGGTCACGATGTAGAAAATTTAGTCGAAATATTTGAGAATGTGAAAAGCTCAAATCATCAAGGACCAATTTTAATTCATATTAGAACTCAAAAAGGAAAGGGGTATAAACCTGCAGAAGACTCAGGGGACAAATTTCATGGAGTATCCAAATTTAATGTAATCACTGGAGAACAATCAAAATCAAAATCAATCGCGCCTTCTTACACTAAAATTTTTGCTGAAACACTGATAAAACATGCTGAGCAAGATACAAAAATTATTGGTATTACTGGCGCAATGCCATCTGGTACAGGATTAAATTTATTTGAAAAAAAATTTCCCGATAGATATTTTGATGTAGGAATTGCAGAGCAACATGCAGTGACATTTGCTGCTGGTTTAGCAACCGAGGGATATAAACCGTATGCTGCAATTTACTCCACTTTTCTTCAAAGAGCCTATGATCAAGTAGTACACGATGTGGCAATTCAATCTTTACCGGTTAGGTTTGCAATAGACAGAGCTGGCCTTGTCGGTGCAGATGGCCCAACGCATGCAGGTTCTTTTGATATTACTTATCTTTCAACACTTCCTAACTTTATTGTAATGGGTGCAAGTGACGAGTCTGAGCTAGTTAAGATGATCAATACATCAATTCAAATTAATGATAAACCATGTGCATTTAGATACCCAAGAGGAACTGGATTAGGAGTTCAACTACCTTCTATTAAAGAAACAATTCAGATTGGTAAAGGAAAATTAATTAAAGAGGGAAAAAAATCAGCAATTTTAAATTTTGGAACTAGATTAGAAGAGTGTAAAAAAGCATCAGAAATTTTATTAAAAAAAGGAATAGATGTTACGATAATGGATGCTAGATTTGCTAAGCCTTTAGATGAAAAATTAATTATTGAGTTAGCAAATAGCCATGAAGTCATAATTACAATTGAAGAGGGGTCAATAGGAGGGTTCGGTTCTCACGTTATGCAATTATTATCTAATAGAGGTGTATTTGACAAAGGAATAAAATTTCGGTCAATGATTTTACCTGATATATTTATTGATCAAGATACGCCAGAAAAAATGTATCAAAAAGCAGGTTTGGATTGTTTATCAATTGCTAATAAAGTTGAAGAAACTCTTAACTCAAATATTATTTTAGCAAAAAATACTAGTAAATTTTAAGTTATCCGCATTGTGCTCTATTTAATAAATAGTGATCTAAAATTACACAATTTATCATAGCCTCTCCAATTGGGACGGCTCTTATACCAACACAGGGATCATGTCTTCCCTTAACAGAAATTTTTGTATTTTTTCCTTTTTTATCAATAGTTTTTCTA
>MDTD01198324.1_pt1 | contig 14168 bp, 9 predicted proteins | sample 811221 | NCBI WGS metagenome assembly MDTD01 (sample SAMN05326646, study PRJNA326480) | marine metagenome | isolation source: seawater | place: Pacific Ocean: South West | collected 2011
AGGGGGATGGAGAGGTTTGTTGAAGGGGTGGTTGCAAAGTGAATGAAGCAAATGACAACCGCATATGTTGTCCGAGCAATCGAGCGTTAGGAGGATACTGCTTGCAGTATCCGTATTGTAAGAGAGGGATTGTAGCGTACATTCGGGTGCACTTTGCGAAGACACAAGTGCAACTGCGCCTGGAACAGCATTCGAGTATACCCCATGTATACGGTATAAACTCTCCCCCTTTCCTTCTCCGAAGGCCGGAGAGGAAGGGGAAAGAGCCGAAGGCTCAGGGGGATGGAGAGGTTTGTAGAAGGGGGCGTTGCAAAGTGGCCTCGCAAATGACAACCGCATATGTTGTCCGAGCAATCGAGCGTTAGGAGGATACTGCTTGCAGTATCTGTATTGTAAGAGAGGGATTGTAGCGTACATTCGGGTGCACTTTGCGAAGACACAAGTGCAACTGCGCCTGGATCAGAAATCTAGTTTCCCCCGTGCACACGGTACAAACCCCCCCTTCCATTCTCCGAAGGTCGGAGAGGTTTGTTGAAGGAGGCGATTGCAACTGCCCCTGGATCAAACAGGCCGAAGGATTGGGAGGATTTACGAAGACACAGATACAACTGCCCCAGGATCAATAGCAGAGTTCTTTGCAGTCTTGACGACCAGTACGTTTGCAGGCTTCTCCTTGTGAAGGAGAGTTAATCTCAGTCCACTCGTACTTGCCATCTTTGAAGTCCAGATACCAGGTATCATCGATATACCCACAATCCGTCTTGCCACCGAACAACAGCGCCATCGGCTTACCAATCACCCTTGTGAATGCTTGGTACTGGCGTCGCTCAGGGCTCTTGATGTCGACCTGGACAAAGTCCGGTGCACAACGACAGAAGCTCGAACATCCCGCGCCTGTTCCTGTGTCCCCTGCTTTTTTCTGTTGCCAGAGTTTTTGTTCGAGGTAAAACAACCACAAATCATTACGGTGACCGATCGCTGTATCATCGTGTCCACCGAACATAACGATCACACCATTGTCACGATCTTCAATCAAGGAAGCATTGATACGAGCAGGTGGTCCGATGTTGCCGGCTTTCTTTTCCCACAACAGCTCCCACTCCATCGTCCCAAGATCGAGCGCCCAAACATCATTGATGAATGGACCTGTAAAGGCATTGTTACCACCACCACTGTACATAATCACGCGCTTAAATTTACCATCCAATACCATCGCGTGGAAGAGTCGCTTAGAGGGAGATGTTTTGGGATAGTGACGGGTCCACTTCTTGGTCTTCAAGTCGAGAGTGTAAGTGTCATCAAGCGCATTAAACGCCAGCCCACTTGGGCTGGTGTTCCCACCAAAGAGCACAAGACGATCGTTAAATTCATCGTAGACCATCGCGGAGTTGGAACGTGCGAAGGGCTTGTTACCGGTCGTTTGGACCTCCGTCCAGGTGTCTGTGTTGACATCAAATGCCCACAGGTCGTTGTACATTTCGTAACTACCAGACGCCGCCTCCGCACGATATCGCCCACCAAACAGATACATCAACTTACGCGATTTATCGAACGCCGTTGCTTGGCGACCACGCGCACTTGGGGCGGTATCCGTCTTGACCTTGACCCAGTTTTTGTACTCCATGACGTAGATCCAAGTGTCGCCCTTGAAGCGTTTGGGTCCAAAGTCAGCACACTGTTCGGGCTGATAGTCATTGCCACCAAACAGAATCACACGACCATTACAAGGATCGTACACGCTCCCCTGCTCTCCACGACCTGTGGGGTTGTTCTTCCCACCACCAAGGATCGGCTTGAGGGCCTCAAACTTCGCGTTCACTTTGCAGGGGTTGATCTCGTTCGGGAAGGAGTACTTTTGTGTCGCAGGCTCTTCGGCGACTTCCTCTTTGGGAGGTGCCTCGGCTGTGGTCTCTTGGGTCCCAGCGTCTTTTTGATCGCTCTCGACAATCTTCTCCTGGCCTTGCTTCTTCTCTTCCTGTGTTGTCGTCTCTTCGGTATTTTTTGATTCAGTTGAACAACCTACATAAAACATGGTGCTGACACATAAGACAGCACACACACGCGCACTTATCGATATGATTCTTTTCAAGATAACGTCTCCAAATATACGGTTTTATCGCGGCAAAGGATACTCACGAAGGTAGGATAGATGATCATGTTGATTATCGGATCGTCAACTGGATCTTCTTGCGCGCCATCTCGACAACGGGGATGGGCTCAAGCGCGTCTTTCTTGAGGTAGCCTTCTTCGATCAGCTTGCGAATCAAGAATGGAGGGAAGGTCCGGTAATTCAGCACCGCTTCAACAGTGACCGTTTTATTCAAGAATTTGTCTTTGGGCAAGAGATATTCTCTCCACTTTGTCTGTCCAGGCGCGATTAAGTTGTCTTCTGTCCGCGCTGCCTCCCAAGGGAAGGTCACGTGATTGCCTGCTTCGTCAAACAAAAATTGACCAAACATCAACAAGTGTGGATCGCCCTTTGGGGTCACACTGTGGCCTGTCACGCGATCCATCAAATCGCCATTTTTATCCATCATACCACTCTCGTACAAGAGCGCGCCTTGCTCATCTTTGATCGTCAAATGGACCCACACCTGCCGATCGGCAGTTGAACCAGAAGGAAGGTTGTGGCCATTGTTGATGCTCTTCACGCTGACGAAAATAGAGAGCTTCCCTTCGGCGTCAGGGCGCCGCTCGACGTGGAGAACCGCACAGCTTTGAAGCAGCTTTTTGACGAGGTTGGCTTGCTCTTCTTTTTTGGGAAAGTTCTTGATGAGCGCCTGATCCACTCCGACGAAGTAATGGCGATGCAGTGTACGGACAGGGCCATCAACTGTGATTTTCCCTTGGTACTCTGGCATATGGCAATCCTGACAGCGTTTGGTCTTCTCAGGTGTATCACCGTTGAAATCGCTCGCATACCACTCACTGAAGGTGTTTTCGAGCAACGCTCCCTTCGGGTTGACGACGTTGTGGCAGGTCCCACACATCAGACTCGATTGCAACACTGAGGACTTGGCCATGGGGTGCGCCTTGTTTGCCGCTGCGCTGCCTGTAGGACCGTAATAAGTGCTCGCAGAGAGCGTGAACTTGGCGTTGAGTGTCGCCTCAACGGACTTCATGTTGTGGCAGGTAACACACTGCACGCCGTGCGCGACCATTGGGTTGGTCATGTCGAACTTCATCTCGTGCACACCCTTGCTGTTTTGGGAAACGGGTGTGAGCTTGAGTCTCGACGCCATCGGCGCATGACACTGTACACAGAACTGATCGAGCTTTCCTTTTGTGTCAGCGATCCCCTTCGCGAGCATCGCCAAAAAGACAGGATCCTTCGCTGCATAGGAGTGCATACTGCCCCGCCACTCTTCATAATGTTGCTTGTGACACGTCCCACACTGCTCAGGGGTCAACAATCCGACCGCTTTGTGTGCATCGATCACGCCCTTGACATCAGGATTGACAGGCTTCTCAGCGGGCGTCTCTGGGGTCTTGTCGTCTGCCACCTTGCGGTCTGGGATGGACTCCGTCTTGACGGGCTCGTTTGAGCCTCCCCCGTCTTTTGCCGGATTTGTCGACGTACAAGAGCCAAATGCCCCCATCCCAATCAACAAACTCCCCCACACACACAACCCACACAACCACCGATGCCATTGAGAAGAAGCCATCTACACACATTCCTTGTCAATTTATGTTCTTGATGAAATCATCACTTGTGCAAAAAAAACCACATCCACCCATGATACTCACAGAAAACAACCAATTTGCACGAGATCTTTGTTTCTACCATACAAAAAAACGTACAAAAACCCAAACGTTCTTTCTCGCTCTCTATGATATATATGAGCCGGATGTTCGCTCCATGTAGGACAACCACAGGAGAGGACCTATTTCCTACCTATTAAGTATAGAATAGTCAAGTGACCACACCAAAGCACATCTGGTATGTGTGTAGAGACAACAAAACAAAAAGGTGTTCGGATGATAAAAGAAGGTGGGTGATGGGTTCTATCATCGGAGGCCGCACGAACATGGCCAAAGTTGCCCGCGAACTCGCCTCTGAAAGAAGCAAGACTGCGCGGGCCCGATTCGGTCAAAGAGAACACAATCCGCTACTGTGCAGTGCTGACAGCTTCGGCCTGATCCACACTTGAAGTTGCAGGCGCAGTCGAGACCTCGCGTTTGACTTGATGATTGATGAACAATGTCACTGTGAACAGACACAGCGCACCAAGCTGGTGCATCGCCGCGATAGGTACAGGGACATGAAGCAACAACGTCGTGAGTCCCAACGTCACCTGCAACACAAACAATCCAATCAAGACATGAAACGCCCGGCGCAATCGAACAGATAACGCAAACTTTTGCGCATACCACCAATATCCAGGGACCACGAGGCACAGCACATACGCCAAAGTTCGGTGGGTAAATTGGACCGTCGCGACGTTCTCAAAAAAGTTACGAATCCACGGTGTATAAGCAAGGATGCCGTCTGGCACCCACTTGCCTCCCATCAGCGGAAAGGTGTTGTACTGGTGCCCGGCCTTCAGACCAGCGACAAACCCACCTGATAAAATCATCACACACAACAGCGTTGTGACCCCCAAACTGACGTAGAAAAAAGAGCGTGTAATGGACCGCAGGTCTTCTTCTTTTTGTGGTGTCTCTGTCGTGGTTTGTTGTTCTTCTTTGGGGTAGAGCAATCCCCAGGCCACCCAGGCGAGATAGGCGTAGAGGAGGAAAGCCGCGGAGAGGTGCGCGACCAACCTGTACTGGCTCACGCTCGGCCGATTGACCAGACCACTTTTCACCATATACCACCCCAAAACGCCCTGAAGTCCGCCTCCTATAAACATCAAAACGTACTGTCCTATCATATCGCGACGTAACCACCCACGCCACCAAAAGAAGACAAACGGAAAGAAAAAGACAAGCCCAATCAACCGCCCCCACAAACGGTGAAAATACTCCATCCAAAAGATACTTTTAAACTCAGCGAGGGTCATCTTGTGGTTGACTTTTTGATACTCGGGAAACTTTTTGTACCGGGTAAACTCTTTCTCCCAGGCAGCTTTGCTCATCGGTGGGAGCGTCCCCTTGATCGGCTTCCACGAAGTCATCGAGAGTCCTGAGCGCGTCAGGCGCGTGACCCCACCGATCATCACCATCATAAAGATCATGCCACAACAAAAAAGTAACCACATGGCTACACGTCGATCGTGTTGTTGGACCAAAACGGTTCTCCTTCTATTTTGTTACGATTTCCTTACAATCAAATGACGAGTTGATGACCCAATATCACCTCCCACGTCATAAAGTCGTTGTATACTCTTTTCTTGGAAGCAGTTCCAAGTCCCAAGGTGCACATCACCTGCTTATTTTTTGAAAACATCTCATTTTTCAAAGAGAAAATGGCCTGACTATCATGAGACATCAAACAAAACATCTGCCCACTTTTTTTCGCATACATACCCCACAGTGGTGTTGGGTGTGTTGTTTACTGTGGCTGTTTCCACTCAACGCATGGGGCACACCAAGTTCTCTTCTCAGCCCGTCGCAATCGAATCGACCGATCTTCACGATCAAAGGCAAGCGCCCACTCAAAAAGCGCGTGCGTGTGCGATTTCAACTGAGTCACCCACAGCTCCCCGTGCAAGTGCCAATGCTCAAATACGGCTTACAAGCCTCGCAAAAGTCAACAAAAACGGTGTACTTAAAAGTCGGTCTACAGGGTCATACAACAACAAAACACCAACGCGCACCTGTCAATCTCGCGGTTGTTCTCGACCGCTCAGGTTCGATGAAAGGTGAGAAGCTTCGTGAGACCAAGCGCGCACTCAAGATGCTCCTCTCACGCATGGGTCCACGAGACACATTCTCCCTAATCACGTATAATTCGACTGTTCAGGTGCTCGTCCCAGCGACACGTGTGAGGGACCCGAAAGCCATCACGCGAAAGATCGAACAGATCACAGCCAAAGGCGCAACCGCGCTCTTTGGAGGCGTCAGTCGAGGTCTCGGAGAGCTCAAGACATTCCTACACCAACACCGCGTCAACAGAATGGTCTTGATCTCCGATGGGCGGGCAAATATCGGCCCACGAAGACCTTCACAACTCGGTCGACTCGGCGCAGCCAGCGCCGTCCAAGGGATCTCCATCACGACGATCGGGCTTGGACTCGGATACAACGAAGATTTGATGACACAACTCGCGCTCAAAAGCGACGGTAATTACGGCTTTGCAGACAACGCCAAGAAGCTCAAAACACTCCTCACCTCGGAGCTTCACGATATCTTCTCCGTTGTCGCACAGCGCGTCACCCTACACATCCAGTGCGCAAAAGGCGTCAAACCCATTCGCGTCCTCGACAGAGCCGCACGCATCGAAGGACAAGATGTACGACTCACCTTCAACCAACTCAACAGTCAACGCGAAAAATATGTCCTACTTGAGTTGAGACTCCCTCTACAACAAAAAACACCACAAACCAAACAGATCGCGAAGATCAATGTCCGATACAACGATATGTTGACAAAACGAACGGATTCACTCACCCGCTACTCCAACATCAAGTATACATTGCCCGTCGCAGGCAACGGTTGCACTGTGAACAAAGACATCATGGTTAAGGTGATCGCCGCCACCGCCAACGAGATCAACAAAAATGCTGTCTCCGTAAGGGATAGTGGCTACATCAACAAAGCCAGAGGCATGCTCCGTGCAAATGCCAGCTTTTTGAACAAGATGGCCAAAAAGTACCGCTCCAAAACCTTGCGGCAACTCGGTCAATTCAACAACACAAACGCCGAGAACCTGCAAAAACCGAAGTGGCGATATAGCCGAAAACTCATGAGAAAAAAACAATACCAAATTCAAAACCAAACATCGTACTGAGTTGCCCTCAGACGGAAGAAAAGACCGCCTGTTAGAGGCGACTTTCGGAAAGAGTCCATGTCGAAGAAGCTTTTCATATGCCTGTTACTCATCGTACTGCTTCCTCTGTCTGTGCTCGGTTGGCTCGGACACAAGTTGAGTGTTCAGGATCGCACACAAGTACAGATGAACATTCAACGCATCTTGCAAGGCAGGCTTGAAGACACACGCAGCCAGCTCCACTCCATCCTACAAAAGCTGGAAAAACAATTACTTCGCGATCTTCGCCAGCAAACCTTCACCGTAGATGCGCTTCGACAGTACACACAACAACAACCGATGGTTCGGCAGACCTTTTGGCTGGATGCAAACAACACGCTCCTCTTTCCGCGCAAAACACAGGCGCTCAATGCACAAGAGCGCGCATTTCTCGAAAGAACACGTAGAATCTGGAGTGGACAGGTGATCTTGATCGAACGAGGTAACGACCAAAGTGAGGTCGGTTCGCCTTTTCCAACCCCACGCAGCGCACCATCCATCCAGACAAAGCGCAACAATCAACAAAGACTGCCAAAACAGCGAGCGCAGAAACGCTTCCCCAGCACCAGACCAAGTCAAAGGGCATACCGCTCTTACCAACCTCCTCCCCTGCAACAAAGTAGCCGCCAAGCTCGTCAACAAAGACGCCTAGGACGAAAAAGGACACTCTCCTCTGGAAAAATAGCGCAGATGTTACGTGGTTGGTCCCTCTCTTCCATGCGTACAGCTCAAAACCCTCCACCAGCCTCCCACGCGTGGTTGGCTTGGTACTGGGCTGAAGGCTTGCACTTGCTGTTTTGGAGGCAAACACGCAACGGGCAGATCGTAGGCGTGGAGATCGATCGGATCATCTTAATGGCTCATTTGATCCAAGAACTCCCAACCACGACACACCTGAAAGGTCGCATTAAGCTCCGTGATGAACGCGGTGAGATCATTCATCAGTGGGGCGGATACGATGAACCAAAGGGACAAAAGGCCCTCGCGAGCCTGCGTCTACAAGCCCCTCTCTACTCCTGGTCTCTCGCTTATTACGGTCCAGAGAATGACAATCTCGCTGCGTTTGAAGGGCAATTGTATCTCAACCTCGGCTTGATGATAGGCTTTGTCGCGCTGGGATTGCTCGCACTCGCGTTCTATCTGTACTGGGAATACTCCCGCGACATGAGAGAAGCCTCCCAAAAGGTCACCTTCGTCACGCAAGTCTCTCATGAACTCAAAACCCCTCTCACAAACATTCGTCTCTACGCAGAGCTGCTCGAAAACAGGATCGATGAAGAGGACCCCAAAGCCCACCGTTACACACACGTCATCGTCACAGAAAGTCAAAGACTGTCGCGGCTGATCACCAATATCCTGACGTTCTCCAAGCGACAAAAGGAGAGCCTCTCTCTTCACCCTCGCGCCCTTGATATTGACGAACTCATCGAACGTATCCTCGAACAATTTGCCCCCACACTCACGAGCAAAGGGTTCACCATCGAACGACAGCTATCGAGCGCACAACATGTGTATGCAGACCCCGATGCGATCGAACAAATTATCGGAAACTTGTTGAGCAATGTCGAAAAGTACGCCGCGAGTGGACAGTGGGTGAAGGTGATGAGCGGTACGATCGACGATCACACTGTATACGTCGACGTGTCCGACAAAGGACCGGGCATACCAACAGGACATAAGCACAAAATCTTTCAACCTTTTTTCCGCGGAAGCGACCGCCTCTCGGACGGCGTGACAGGCACAGGCATTGGCTTGAGCATCGCCCGTGAGCTTGCCCAGATGCAACAAGGCACACTGCACGTCCTCGACCGCACAAAAGGCACAACATTCCGCCTGACCCTACCAACCCCACAGCGCGCCAAAGGGAGTGACACATGAAAGTTCTCATCGCAGAAGACGACGCCAACATCCTCGCCGGGATCATCGATGTCCTGGAAGATGAAGGATACGAGCCCATCGCCGCCCACAACGGGCATGAAGCCATCAGTCATTACAAAGAAGCGGCGCCTGACTTTGTGATCCTCGACATCATGATGCCTGGGCTCAATGGATATGATGTTTGTCGGAGCATTCGCCGAGAAGATACGGACATCCCGATCATCTTTTTAAGTGCAAAATCCGAGGAGATCGACAAAGTTATCGGGTTGGAGTTGGGCGCAGATGATTACATTATGAAGCCCTTTGGGATCAAAGAGTTTCTCGCACGTATTCGCGCCATCAGCCGTCGCTGTCTGCGAAAAAATCAGCCCACACAAGCACTGCCATCGACCTTCCTGCTCGACGATATCGAAGTGTTCCCATCCGAATTACGAGCGCGTCGTGGTGAGCTGTGTATTGATCTCAATCTTCGTGATCTGAAGATCCTCACCCTTTTACACGAGCATCCAGGAAAAGTGCTCGATCGCAACACCCTGTTTAACGCCTGCTGGGGACTCGATTACGCACCAAATAGCCGAGCACTCGACCAACATATCTCACAACTACGTAAAAAGATTGAGCACGATCCCAAAGAACCCAAAATCATCCAAACAGTACATGGAGCGGGATACCGTTACGATCCACCAGAGCTGTGAGTGGGGTCTTTTGTGAACACTTTCTTATGGACTGTCCCTTCGTCTCCTCCAAGCTTCCCCTCTTTTGTCGCTCTCTTCTGCACCACACCACATGTACCGATTTGTGCAAAGACTTGATTTTTTCACCTGACATAGGCAAAGTAGTAGGGATTTCCGTCGTATTCCATGGACTGACTTCCTGACAAGCAGGATGACTTGTATGACGAGAGAACAGCTCGGCCAGCGGCTGATTCGAGAAGGATTGATCAGCGAAGAGCAGCTCGACCAGGCCCTCAGCAAACAAAACGCCCAGGGTGGATTTCTCGGTGATATCCTGATTGGACTGGGCGCCATCACAGAAGCACAATTCCAACGCGAATTTGCGGCTTTCAACAACGTCCCCTATTACGACGAAGTGGAGCTGCTCGATTTTAGTGTCGAAGAGTCGTTATTCCGAGGCGTTCCATACCAGGTCGCGCTCAACCGACTGATCCTCCCACTCTCTCACAACGAAGAAGGTCAGCTCAGCATCGCCTGCCTCTCCCCCCCTTCAGAAGAGTTACTCAAACAACTCAAATTCCAAACCCAAAGTAAAGAGATCGCTTACGGGTTAAGCTCTCGGCAAGGACTCTACCACGCAATACGTGTCCATTACAGCCGCTACATTGAACAGGACAAAAAGGAAAAGAAAGAGGCCAAAGACAAAGCCGACGCCGAAGCAAAAGCCAACGCCGAGGACAAACCCAACGAATGGGATCTCGCCAATCCACTCACCACAAAAGAAGGGTTTTGTACACGCTGTGGGAGCGCGCTCGCGGAACAGGCGATGCTCTGCCCACAATGTGGTCACTTGCTCGAACAACCCGCACGTGACCCCTTGCGTGGACGCATCCTCGAAGACCGCTGGAAGCTGCTCGGTCGCCTAGGAGAAGGCGGTATGGGCATGGTCTACGAAGGCATCAACACCAAGAGCCAACGCCCCATCGCGATCAAGCTCCTGCGCTCACAAGCCTCTCTCACTGAAAAATTGGTACAACGCTTCTATCACGAAGCACAAATCCTCAAAAAGCTCGAACACAAAGGCATCATTGAGGTCTACCGTTTTGGCTTCGAGCCCTCCCTCGGCTTTTACATCGTGATGGAGCTGTTACACGGCTGCAGCCTCGATGAATACATCCTCCAAAATCCCGAAGGCATGTCCGCCAAGCGTCTCTGTGAGATCTTCGTCGAGGTGTGTGACGCCATGCACTACGCACACCAACACAAAGTCATCCACCGCGATCTGAAACCCGAAAACATCTATATCTGTCAAAACGAAGACGGAACAGAGCACGTCAAAGTCCTCGACTTCGGGATCGCCAAGAACCAAGAAGATGAGAGCAGCCTGACACAAACGGGGATGACGATGGGGACCCCACGTTACCTATCCCCTGAGCAGGCGATGGGTAGTGATGTCGAAGCACGCTCTGATGTGTATTCTTTGTGTGTCATTCTCTTCGAGGTCCTCACAGGCGAAGGGCTCTTTAGTGCAGAGAGTCCCTACCAATTTGCCATGCGCCATGTGTACGATCAGCCCCCAACACTCGAAGAGACACGCCCCTATATCTCTTATCCTCAGGCCATACACGACCTCCTCTCTGTCGGACTCGCCAAACGCATCCACGATCGCCCCGAAGACATGCTCGCGGTCAAACCCTACCTTTCCCATGCGATCGACGCGTTGTCACAAAAAGATCTGCTCGTACAATACGAAGAGGACTCCTACTTTACGGCCAAGCAAGAGCGAAAGAAGGCTGCTATCCCTGCCCCCGCAGCCCCCATCCAAGAAGAGAAAAAACCCAACATCCTGCCTCCTCCCATCAAGGAAAGTATCAGCGCCCCACCTAAACAAGAGGTCATTCGTCGTCCACACGATGAAAGAAATATGCAGCAAAAACTGCGCACTCCCACCCCAAATTACCCGATGGAGGCGTTCCGCGAAGCTTCTGATGAGCAAGGAGCACCATCAACAGCCGTCCGCATCTCCTCAACGCGCCAACGTCAGATGACACCATACCCTTCTTTTCATGCGGGTGTATCGAGCTCCGACTCTCTCCCAGTGCTCAAGGGAGTGTTGCTCGACCCCAGACCTTCACGTCACACCTCCTCTGCACCGCTCGAAAAAAAGCCAACCACTTCGAGCAAAATGCAGCTGCTCTGGATACTTGTCGTTCTCCTCGCGGTCGCGGCTTTGATCTATACCCGCCCCTTCCAAAAGAAGATTGGCTACCTTGAAATGACTTGCAAGCCGGAGGGAGCGGTCATTCATATCGGAGAAAAAACACAGCTCCCCTGCCCCGTCAGTAAACTCCCTCTCGAAGCCGGTGGGCACACGATCAAAGTCTCCAAAAAAGGTTATGAGACAAGAGAGTTTAAACTCGACATTCAGCCCGGACAAAACCACCGCCTCAACCTCGACCTCAGCCCCAACACAGAGACCCCTCCTACAAAAACCCCCTCCCAAAAACACCCTTAAGGATGACTGTTTCTACACATCTTATTGACAGCAGTTGGATCTTTTCCTATCTTTCAGCACGCCGAAATGGCCACAGACTTTGCTGAAAGAGAGCAACAGTATTCTTTTCACTCTTCACGCGGGAGCCCACACTGACTTGGGCTGAGAGGGTAGAACTTTGCTACCGACCGTTTGAACCTGATCCGGATATAACCGGCGTAGGGAGCCCCATTATGAACTCACTTCCCATCAAAAAACGCACCCTGTCTTACGACCTCGAACCACTCAATGCGAAAAAAGCCTACGTTACAGGCTCACGAGAAGACATCCGCGTCCCTGTACGCGAGATCTCCTTGGCCCCCACAGAGGGACGCTTTGGGTTCGAAGAAAACGCTCCTCTTCGTGTCTACGACACAAGCGGACCTTACACCGATCCAAACGTGGAGATCGATCTCGACAACGGCCTGTTCCCCACACGCCAACAGTGGATCACAGAGCGCGGTGATGTCGAGGAAATCGAAAGACACCCCGTCGCTAGCATCGAGATGGCCAGAAAGCAAAACAAAGACATCCCGCTGCCCAAAGTCTCCGCACGCAAACCACTTCGCGCAAAGAGCGGACAAACCGTCACACAAATGCACTACGCCAAACAGGGCATCATCACACCTGAGATGGAATATGTCGCCCTCCGCGAAGGACTTGAGCCCGAATTTGTCAGAAACGAGATCGCAATTGGCCGCGCCATCATCCCCGCCAACATCAACCACCCCGAAATCGAGCCGATGTTGATTGGTCGCAATTCACTCGTCAAAATCAACGCAAATATCGGAAACTCAGCCGTCACATCCTCCATCGAGGAAGAAGTCGAGAAGATGGCATGGGCGATCCGCTGGGGAGCCGATACAGTCATGGACTTGTCCACAGGCGACAACATCCACACGACTCGCGAATGGATCCTGCGCAACTCCCCTGTCCCCATCGGAACAGTCCCCATCTACCAAGCTCTCGAAAAAGTCAACGGTGTCCCCGAAGATCTCACGTGGGAATTGTATCGAGATACCCTCATCGAGCAGGCTCAACAAGGTGTGGATTACTTCACGATCCACGCAGGTGTTCTGCTTCGCTATATCCACCTGACCACCAAACGCCTCACAGGGATCGTCAGTCGCGGTGGTTCCATCATGGCCGCGTGGTGTCTCGCACATCACAAAGAGAACTTCCTCTACACACACTTTGAAGAGATCTGTGAGATCATGGCGGCTTACGACATCAGCTTCTCCCTTGGTGATGGATTGCGCCCAGGTAGTATCGCAGATGCCAACGACGAAGCGCAATTTGCAGAACTTGAGACTCTTGGTGAGTTGACAAAGATCGCTTGGGAACACGATGTACAGGTCATGATCGAAGGTCCTGGCCACGTCCCCATGCACATGATCAAAGAAAACGTCGACAAGCAACGCGAGATCTGCAACGACGCGCCCTTCTATACCCTCGGACCACTGACGACAGACATCGCCCCCGGATACGACCACATCACTTCGGGGATTGGTGCTGCGATGATCGGTTGGTACGGGACAGCAATGCTTTGCTACGTCACCCCCAAAGAGCACCTTGGTTTGCCCAACAAGCAAGACGTTAAAGAAGGTGTCATCACTTACAAACTCGCAGCACACGCAGCAGATGTCGCCAAGGGACACCCAGGCGCAGCCGAGTGGGACAACGCCATGTCCAAAGCGCGCTTCGAGTTCCGCTGGGAAGACCAATTCAACCTCGCGCTCGATCCTGATACAGCACGCGCATACCACGATGAAACACTCCCCGCAACTGGCGCGAAAAAAGCACACTTCTGCTCCATGTGTGGCCCCAAATTCTGCTCCATGAAGATCACACAAGATGTCCGTGAATTTGCAGAGAAACACGGCCTCACCACAAAAGAAGCCATCGAAGCGGGGATGAAAACCAAATCCTCCGAATTCAAAGAGCAAGGCTCCAAACTCTACCTCAAAGAAACCGAAACACCCTCCTGATCCAGCGGACGTTGCACCAGCGCAGCGCGCTGGACCGCATTTGAACCCCTGCGGGGTTGGAGCTTTACCACCTACAGAACTCTTCCTGTAGGGACTTCTCTTCGTGGCTGATTTGCGTCTTCACTTGCAATCATCCGCCTCAACAAACTCTCCACCCTGAGCCTTCGGCTCTTCCCTCCTCTCAA
>MDTD01084070.1_pt1 | contig 14167 bp, 13 predicted proteins | sample 811221 | NCBI WGS metagenome assembly MDTD01 (sample SAMN05326646, study PRJNA326480) | marine metagenome | isolation source: seawater | place: Pacific Ocean: South West | collected 2011
TAAATATTCTCTAGGAATTGACATCGGATCGTCTGCACTGAAATTTGTGCAAATGAAGAAGACAAAGCAGGGTCCGCAAATAATAAACCATGGTCACGAGAAATATAGTGCAGGAGTTTTCCAAGATGGAATTTTGCAAGACCCCAGCGCAGTAATTCAAATGATCAAGAATCTCAAAAAAGAGTATGGTTTAAAATATGATCAAGTATTTACAGCAATAACTAGTTCAAATACGATCTTGCGTTTTCTGCCCTTACCAGACATGGGAGATGAGGAGTTGGCACACGCCATAGATGGTGAGGCTGAACAGTATGTTCCTTATCCCTTGGATACAGTAAACATTCACTTTGCAAAGTTAGCAAAAGTAGAGCAGGAAGGGATGACACGAATACTGTGTTTATTAGCTGTGGCCCAAAAAGAACATGTAGAGAACATAGTTGATATTTTTAAGGCTGTGGGTGTTAGTCAGTTGGACTGCCTAGACATTGATTCACTGGCTGTAATTAATGCACTGAATAACTTCCTCAAGCAAGCGGTTCATCAGGATCATAATTCAGATCCTCAATCTTTAGATGACTTGGATCAAGCGCCTGATGAGGCAATTGGAGAACCAGAATCCACAATTGAAGATGAGGTTGTAGCGATAGTTAGCATTGGTGCCCGGTCTACTATCATTAACGTTCTTAAGGGAGGTATTCTGAGATTCTCCAGAAATGTTCCCATTTCAGGCAACAATATTACGGATGTCATCCGAAGTGTCTACAAGGTAACGGTAGAAGAAGCTGAAGACATAAAAATTGAAAAGTCTAAAGAAGCTTTAGAGGGGAATGAAGATCAAGAATTTAGCGATGTAGTTCATACAACAGTTGAGGAAATTGCAGGTGAGATACGTCGGTCGTTTGATTATTACAAAGCTCAGCATCGAGAGTCTGTTATTCACCGAGTATTTTTAACGGGTGGTACAGCTAAATTGAAGGATATAGATGTGTTATTGAGCAATGAGCTATCTGTGGATGTGGAAATAGCGGATCCGTCGTATGGTTTATTGAAAGATATGGAGAATCCGGAGCTTTTTGAAGAAAACTTACAAGAATATACAGTTGCCATTGGACTGGCTCTTCGAGGTTGTGCAACTAATGAGGATGCTTAATTATGATACAAATTAATCTACTCTCTGAAAAGAAGAAAAAGGCTATACCAGTCCCCATAGGGGGCATAATTATGATCTTGTGGATTGTGGTGAATTTAGGTGGCTTATATTACGGAATTAATTGGTGTGAGAACCAAGAACAGCTTTATGTAGAAGAAAAAGGAATAGCAAGACTGGAGCGTGAGGTTAGTAAGTTGGCCCCTAAGCAAAAGCGAGTTAAGAGAATGCGGACCGAGTTACAGAGTGTGGAGCAAGCCCTTTCAGATTATCAGGGCATACTGAGTAAAAAAATGGGTTCCTGGACTAAAATTCTGCACCGTTTCGAAGAGTTTGTTGCCAGAGCTAAAACGGTTTGGATACAACAGTTGAGAATAGATGCAGACGGGCAAGTGCAGCTTAATGGTGTTTCTATGGAAGCTGAGTCGTCCAAGTTAAATTCAAAAAATAAGAAAGTGAAATTAGTTACCCAAGGTGTGACTGATTTAGTAAGTATTTTACAACAAGAAGTGGACTTCGTTAGAGCTGTTACCCTAAGTCAGGTAAATCATGACCTGATGGATAAGAAGCGAGTAGCTAAATTTGATTTAACTTTCATTATTATGGAGAGGAACATCTAAATAGGTTCGGTTTGAGAGAGGACTGGTGCGATGTTATTAAAATTGTTGGGCTACGTGGTAGCAATGATAATAGTTACAGCGGTAACGCTATGTTTCTGGCTATTTAACTTTAAGCAGCCCCTTGAGGAATCGAAAAAAGAAATCGATACCAAGTACAAGAGGTTACGAATTAGTTTGAAAAAAGGCAAAAAATACGACAAGCAAATCAAAGAATATAGATCGAATATTAGTGAGAAAAAACGCGCGATCGTAACCTTGCTAAAAGAAAAAACAAAAAACAGAGATGTTGGTCAGTTTCTTAATGATGTAGAGCTAGATGCAACCAATGCAGACATCAAATTAAAAAGTATTAGAATTCATCCCAAAACCCAGCGTCAACGTTACATGGAGATTCCCATGGAGTTTTCAGTGGATGGTACCTATTTCGGATTATATGATTTTTTTAGTCGTGTTGAAAATCGCCAGATGTTGAATCTTACAAACTCATCGTTAAGTTTGGGTGGAGGGGGCTCCGGGCGTGGTGTGGAAGTGAAAAACCTAACAGATAAAATAGATAGATCGAAAAAGCTTACTGATTTGCATGAGAAACCAATAAAAATGGCGAAGTATGAAAAAGATACTAGATTTCCAGTTCTTCGAGTGCAATTTGATGGTCGTATAATCATTATTGATCGATCGCATATAGCTAGGTATGAAGAGTGATCTTAAAAGATAAAATTTCACGATCAAAGTTGTGAAGGAGATTTCAATGAGACTAATAACATTGATATTTATAATAAGCAGCATTTTGAATGTAAGTTATGCTGACAGTCCGAGTGTGGAAAAGCCTTACCATGACTTTTTTCGTAAACTTATCCAAAAGAAAAAGCGTCCTATTCGTAAAGCGACTAAGCGGCGAGTTATAAAACAGGCTCCCAAAAAGGTCATTCCAAAATTAAAGATGACGGTTCATGGGATTTCTGGAGAAGAGGGCAGTAGAAGTGCTATTGTAACCTTTGAGAGGGAGCAAATGTTGTTATTTGAAGGTGATCAGGATAGAAATAAAAAGTTTAAGGTAATAAGAATCGATGAAAACAAAATAACCTTGCTTCACGTGGCGGCTGCGCGACGACAAGAAATTACCTTCGATAATAAATAATTCAAGATGAAATGGATTCCGCTTTCTTACACTGCGGTTAAATGACAAATTGTTCCCTGTTTGTGATAGTTAGTTTAGTAACCATTATCATGCAAATCCCGATTAAATAAGTTCTAAGTTTAATTGCACAAAAATATTACGGCACTCACTTAATTTGTCGAAAACGGAGAAAGGCAAATCAAAGGAGAGTCGACATGGCAAGGAATAAGCTACTAATAAGAATGGGCAGTGCAATACTTATTGCACTAAGCTTGAACTTGGTACCGCTTCAGGCCGAAGAAGCCGCTGAGGATGATATACCGCCATTTACCATGGTATTGAATAGAGCACCTCTCGATTTAGTAATAAAATCGATCGTAGGTCATGCGAAGCTGAACGTAGTCGTTGATAGTAAAGTCAGTGGCTCTACTTCTATTACTTTGAGAAAAGTTCCATGGAAACAAGCTCTCGATTTGGTGTTAAAGACAAATGATTTGGATATGCGTCGATTTGGGAACACTATTGTTATTGCTCCCAAAAAGACCATTGCTATGAATTTTGACAAAGGTTTAACTAAAACATTTCACCTGAGATACGCAAAAGCAGAAGAGGTGCAACAGATGTTGACATCATTGCTAGGTGAAGCAACCGCAGGTAAATTCAAAGTTCATGTGGAAAAACGGCTTAATGCTGTTGTTATCTCGAGCACTGAAGACATGTTCAAGCGTGTAGAGGAATTATTGAAAAGGTTAGATCGGCCAGTTCCACAGGTAATGATTGATATTAAAATAGTTGAGGTAAATACGGATTTTGAAAGACTTTTAGGATTTGAATGGAACTGGGGAAGTGGCGCAGCGGCCTCTCCGTCCGATGCTAAAGGCACAGGAAATGTACTTGGTTACACAGAGTTTTTGAGAACCCTTGATAATGGTACAGCATACGAGGTGCCAGAAGCCGCGAAAGGTGCGAATCTGTTTGCGTTTGGAGATTTTTACAGGCAGAACCTATTTTTTAACGCAGTATTCAATGCACTAATAAAAACATCAGATTCAAGGGTCTTATCTTCGCCACGTCTAATTGCCATGAATGGGCAAGAGGCTGAATTGAATATTGATCAACAGATAACATTTTCCGGAGGAACCGACCAGCAGCCGTCTGAGAAATCCGCTGGTACAAAGATTAAGATAACTCCTCAGATAAACAATGATGGCTTCATTGTTTTGTCACCACTTTCAATAGAAAAATCTTCACCAATACTAAGAGACGATGGTTTTCCAACCATCGACAGCACCGAAGTAAAAACAACACTGCAAGTGCAGGATGGAGAAGAGATTTTAATCGGTGGAATGGTAGAAGAATCTGAAAGTAAAGTTGTTCAAAGGATCCCATTTTTATCTAACTTACCATTTATAAAACACCTATTTACTAACGAGTCTAACGTACCTAAAAGTAAGGAGATAGTGATTCTGGTTACTCCAAAAGTAGTTAAGGAATCGATCGCTACTTCAGATTTTGGCGAGTTAGTGGCCGACCAAGGTGGAATACCAAATACCAATACATTCGACCCCAATTTTGATAATACGGATAAAGAGTCAAAAGGAAATACCGCAGATGATAATGATCCATTCGGTGGTAATGATTTTGGCGATGGATTTGACGACGAGTTCGGCGGACTATAATCCGACGATTTGCCTCGTGGCCCACTGCATACGGGATGCAGTGGGCCTCTCGTTTTTAAAACATAAACTATATCAAAGAACATAAGTATATCTAATCAACTTTTATTGTTGATGCCTGACTTAACTGCGCTTTTGAATCCGCTAGATATTTCCTATAATGATTCAAGTCATGTGGGAAAAAATCCTTAAACATAGTGTGCCGTGGAGTAATAAGGGAAGCAGCTTATTTGTAATCTTTGGCATCATATCAGTACTTTTCATATTTGGAGTCTCATTCCTTTATATGACCACCCAGCAGGTCAGTTATATAAAGAAAATGGAGGCTAGAGTTAATGCAAGGTATCTGGCTGAAAGCGTCGTTGAAAAAGCAGCACAACTTATAAATCGAGAATTCCAAAGGGAATTAGTGTATAGCACTCAAAATGATGAAGGTGAAGACTTATTTGAAGTTAACAAAAGATTGATGGATTTGATTGATATAAAACGAATTGAAGATCTTGTGAAAAAACATTCGTTCAGTAAGGATGAGTTGGTTAAAGGTGGCGATGCAAGTGTAATCGTAGAAGTTTTGGATGTTAAATCAAATGAATTTTACACTTACATAGATTATCAAGAAAAAATTCCAGAAAACTTAAAGGTATTTCAGAAGCCCAGAAATGCTAGAACTTTAACAGATCTTGAGCCTCTAGGCGGTTTTAAGGCTCGAATAAGATTTACCGCCTGTGGAAAATTTGACACTACGGTCCATTGCAATGAGGAGGTTAGAACTTTATCAGTGGCGGACATCACACCCCCAGCTCCAGATCACACTTTGTTTATACATGGTAAGAATAAAGAGGTTCTGAAGCGAGGCAAATTCCAATTATCAAATTTGACTCTTCCGCCAGTCATAATGAAGTTGTTGCACCGACTGTCTGAACAGGCTAGTGAGGTCTTGGGTTTCGAAATTGGAGAAAGTAACGAGAAGACTATTGATCTGATTGAGAAATTAAATAAAGATTTTAATGATCACTTCAGATCATTAAGTCTAAAGATGAGAATAAACCTGATACAGGAATTAAGTAATACAATAGCTGATGACGAAATTTCTGAGACAGTAGATAACATAATTTTGTCACTGTCTCCTAGAAATTGGGGAAGAATTAGAACCAATGGGCGCCTAGAGGCATATATGCCCTTTTTTGCCGCCGATGATATCGTTAATTATTTGGCAGAAAAAGGCAGTTGGAGAGAGTTACCAGAGGTAGGTTATTTATTTCACGATAATCGTCTGCATGATCCATATATGTCAGTGTATACGCACTACGAAGGGTTGATTTATAAAAGATATCGAAAGATTTATCCATCTCAATTTGGAATAGTTGAGCCTGAAGAGGTTCCGCCGGAACAGTATACTATCAACACTCGTCTTGAATATCCCCGCCGTAAAAAAGATGCTTACGATATTAAAGGGCTGGAGCGTATACAGGAAAACGGCTTAGACGTGGCTACAGCGATTTTTGACAAACCAGTCAAACTAGTTGGAACGAAGGAAGTGCCGATAGCCTTGGAAGGTATCTGGTGGTTTCGATCTGGAGTTGAAATCGGAGGCTATTATTCAGGTAGAGGACTTTTAATCAGCGAGCTTCCAATCACTGTGAATAGCGATCTTTTGAAGATTAATGATAGAGATTCGTTGGCTTTGGTTAGTTTGTTGAACGAAGTGATTCTTAAGGACAGTCAATTGACACTCCAATCAGCGATATATGCTCACAAAGGTCTAAAGAGTAGAGGATGCGATAGCGTGAAAATATTTGGAAATCTAGCGGTTGAAGAACTAAATAGAAATAAAATGCCTGAAGAGTTCTTCTGTCGATTTGATTATCACTTGAAAAATCACATGGTTGATAATATTTTTGGTCATTTTTCGCATGATTATATTTATTATAGGCAGTTGGATGGTAACCGCAATGCTGAAATATTCTCTCAGGTCAGTGCATTGGAATCTCTGTAGTCAAAAGGGCCCATCCAATTAGGTTAATTTAAGATGACTCAAGAACTAGATCCGAAAGAAATGTCATTAGTAGATCACCTAGATGAATTACGTACCGTATTAATTCGAATGCTATTCGCTTTAGGTGTAAGCTCCTTAATTGGTTTTATCTTTTCTGAACACCTCCTGCATTTACTACTCCGTCAAGCACCTGACGTTGAGTTTATAGTAATAGCACCTACGGAAGGTTTTTTTACCCAGCTCAAGGTTGCAATTTTGGGAGGAGTTTTTATTTCCTTCCCGATCTTAGTTACGCAACTCTGGAGCTTTATCGCTCCAGGTTTGACGGCAGAAGAAGCTAAATTCATATACCGAAGTACACCATTTGTAGTAATACTTTTCGTATCAGGTTTTATTTTGGCATATTTTTTTGTTATTCCATTGGGGCTGAAATTCTTGCTTAATTTTCAGATTGCTGAAGTAACGGCGAACCTGAGTATCGAAAAATACGTTTCATTTTGTTTTACGCTCATGATGGTATTTGGAATTTTAATGGAATTACCAGTATTTTTACTGATATTACATGCAGTCGGACTCGTAAACAGATCGAGCCTGATAAAGTATAGAGCCCATTTTGTAGTTAGTTTTTTTGTACTGTCTGCTCTGCTAACTCCGCCAGATATTGTTACACAAGTACTGGTAGCAGCGCCGATGGTAATACTCTATGAATTGTCTCTGGTTGCTATGAAGTTTAGAGAAATGGGGAAAAGGGCTCAATCTGATGATCCAGAAAATTCTTCATTTAGTTAAACTTCAGCATTCTCTTTTTGCGATGCCATTTACATTTGCAGCAATGCTCATGGCTGCAGGTGGCTTACCCGACCCAATTAAAATTTTTTGGATTGTTATTGCATTTACTGGGGCAAGATCGTTTGGTATGGCTGCCAATCGGTTGATCGATCGACAAATAGATGCTAAGAATCCTCGTACGTCTCACCGCCTTATGGCTAGTGGGCAAATCAAACCAATCCAATTAGCTCCCTTCATGCTTTTTTTTGCTGCAATGTTAATTGTAAGTGCCTATCAGTTGGGGGAATGGCCAATTAAATTATTGCCATTGTGTTTTTTTATTATGATTCTATATCCCTATACCAAAAGATTTACGGTATTGGCTCATACCGTTCTTGGGGTAGTACTTGGTTTGGCACCTGTAGGTGCGTGGTTGGCAGTTGTTGATACATGGCATCTAGCGCCTATATATTTAGCTTTGTCAATTATAGTATGGGTTAATGGCTTTGATATCATCTATGCAATTCAAGATATGGAGTTCGATAAGGAGGCAAACCTACGGTCTATTCCTGCCCGTCTTGGTAAAAAGAAAAGTTTGATTATTGCTCTGCTTTTGCACGTTTGCGTACCAATATTTTGGTTTCTGGTAGGATTACAACTCGAATACGGTCCAGTGTATTTAACAGGGATTGGATTACTCACGCTGTTACTTGGTTTCGAGCACTTCATGGTGCACAGAGGTTACAGAGAAAATTTAGGACTGGTTTTCTTTAAGTTGAATAGCATAATCAGCGTAGGTTATCTGGCCACTATTATTTTTCAGATATACTTATGAAAAAAATCATTGTAGGAATTACTGGAGCATCGGGAGCTCCCTATGCCAAGCGTCTCTTGGAAATTTTGGATGGTCAAGTTGAATTACACGTGGTCTATTCCACAACATCTCCGTTAGTTTTCCACGAGGAAATAGGTGGCTCTTTGAAAGAGTTTCTGGACTCTTTAAAATCAGCTTCTATACACAATCATAAAAATTTTTTGTCACCCATAGCCAGCGGTAGTAATAAATTCGATGCCACAGTGATTGTTCCTTGTTCCATGAAAACTTTGGGTCAAGTAGCCACTGGGGTAGGTGAAACTCTTTTGACGAGAGTTTGCGATATTGCACTCAAGGAAAGGCGACAACTTATAATGGTTCCCAGAGAAGCTCCCTTTAGTACCGTACATTTAGAGAACATGTTGAGGATTTCTCAGGTGGGAGGTATTATATTGCCCGCCGCACCGGGCTTTTATCATAAGCCTAAGAATATAGCGGATATTGTGGATTTTATAGTAAACAGAATTCTACTGTTACTTGATCTTCCTATAGAAATAGTGAAACCTTGGAAGGCGGAGAATTAATTATGGCCGAAAACGTTTTGGAACTGAGTGAAACCGATTTTGATAATACAGTTAAGGAAGCTGATGTACCTGTATTAGTTGATTTTTGGGCTGAATGGTGTGGACCATGCAAGATGCTCGTACCTGTTCTTGAGGAGTTAGCTGGGGATTACGACGGCAAGCTCAAGATCGCGAAGGTTAATGTAGATAACAATCCAAGTCTGGCGCAAAGATACAAAGTGCGTTCAATACCAAACCTAATCTTGATAAAAGATGGAGAGCAGGTTGGTCAGATTGTCGGTGCATTGCCAAAGGGTGAACTTAAAGACCGAATTGACAATTTATTAGGATAATTTTTTGATTGAATTGAGCTTTTGTATGCTCATACAATAAAATAACCAAGTCTATGTATTTCAAGATTGCAGTAATTGGCTGTACGACGTTGGCTTGGTTATTTTGTATTTCCGGTCATGCGAGTACTTCAAAGCTTCGTAAGCGCGCTATAGAAGGTGTAAATGATTTGCGTAACTTATCAGCTTTTCGTGCTGTGAAGGAAGCCGCTTGGGATGAAATGCGTCATAGGCGTTATTACTCAGCGCTTAAAAAGCTTAAATACCATCAGCAACTGCAGCCAAAAGATGTCGAAGCTTATTACCTTGAGGGTGAGTGTCTTGCTAAGCTTGAACGCTGGAAAGACGCCTATATTGCATATCATAAAGCTTTTTATCTTAGTGGAAAAAAACGATACCAGGATCTGATGTTCGAAATGAAGGCCAAAGCAGGCAAGCCGGTTGTGAAGGAAAAACCCTGGTATTTGAAAATAAAGGATCCAAACGAAAAGAAGATAGAAACTCCTAAACCTCAGGCGGAGTTGCCAGTTACTCCCAAGATGAGAGGGAGTTATCTGCAATTATCAAGAATGAGAATGCTCCAATCTCTACTGGATCGTTACGAGAGTATCCATGGTTCCATGACGGTATTTGATCTAAAGTCATTACTTAAAGACAAGGTTACTTCGCGTCCTGTGGACATAAGTGAGCTGGGTAAAATCACACTGAAAAATTCAAAAATCCATTCAGAAAATTTTGGCACTGTAGAGGAGATTCGTAGTTCGATGCAGTTTTTTACAGAGGCTGTTTCTATGGCTTCTAAAAAAAATACAAGTGGTGCTATACGATCTCTAGAATCTAATCAGGATAAATTGATTCGCTCCGAAGCCGAGTATCTTATTAGTCTGTACAGACAAGAGGGACGTGTTGAGGATGAACTGTCATATCGTGAAAAACTTTCTAAAAAATTTCCTGACTATACATCCAATCTCTTATTTTTGGCAGATCATCATTATGAGAACGGTCGTAATAATACAGCTCTTGAATATTATCAGAAGATCGTAAATTTAAGATCAGATAACTCCAGGATTAGGCGTCGTATAAGGCAGCTAAAAGCTGGTGGAACGTTCAAACTGCGCGAAGTATTAAATGGTCAACGCAGAACACTTTTGCAGAAGGAAGACGCTGAAAAGTGAGTATCGACGAAAAATTATACAAATTTGGGATAATATTTTATTCTCGAAATGCAGCTTCAAAAGATATCTGTATGGATATTGTAAAATGGTTGCAGGAGCGAAAAGTAAGTTTTGCTCTTGAAGAGAATAGTCAACTTGAAGATATCACCAGTATAGAATACTTGAAAATAGACCAATTAGCTCGAGAGTCGGAATTTTTATTGGTCATTGGTGGTGACGGTAGTATTCTGCGAACATCTCGACACTGTGCAAGATATGACACAATTTTGGTAGGTTTACATAGAGGTACTACTGGGTTTCTAACTCAGCTAACTCCTGAAAATGCTTTTGAGGGAATGCAACGATTAATCGATGGTTCCGAAAACTACAGCATTCAGAACCGAATGATGCTTCAAACTAGTGTGATTCGTGAAAGCAAAAAAATAACGAGTTTCTTTGGTCTAAATGACACAGTTTTAAAGGTAGGGTCTCTGTCTCGTATTGTAAATTACCGTCTATTTTGCAATGATACATTCATAGAAGAATACCCCGGTGATGGCTTACTTATTGCCACGCCCACCGGCTCAACAGGCTACTCATTGAGTAATGGTGGGCCCATTGTAAGACCGGACCATGACTTACTATTGATGTCACCGATTTGTACTCATAAGTTTAATGCGCGACCCATGGTATTTTCTGCGCATGATCATCTAACGATTCGCTTATTTCAAGAGAACTCATTTGTGAAATCAAAAGTAATTCTAACAGTTGATGGTCAAATAGGCTTCCAACTAAAGGAAGAGGACGAAGTGTTGGTTAAGGCTGCCCCGAATACAATTAAATTTGCCGAAATCTTTCCTTCGGACTTTTACGACTTGATACGCACCAAAATAGATTGATTTAGGATTCAACTCTATTACGGCCAGTTGCGCGTTATCAGATGCCTGTCATGTTTGCTGGATTAACCCATTCATCAAATTGGTCAGCCGTTAGAAAACCTAAGGACAAAGCGGCCTGTTTTAAAGTACTGTGCTCTTTGTAAGCTTTTTTAGCAATTTGTGCTGCTTTATCGTAGCCGATATGGGGGTTTAGTGCCGTAACTAACATAAGAGAGTTATCTAGATACTCTTTAATTTTAGGTAGATTTGGTTCAATTCCGATTACGCAATTTTTACGAAAACTATCGCATCCATCTGCTAAAATTCTTGATGATTCAAGCAAGTTATGGATCATCACTGGCTTGTAGGTATTAAGTTCAAAACTACCTTGGCTAGCGGCAAAAGCTATAGCGGCATCGTTACCATAAACCTGGGTGACTACCATTGTAAGAGCTTCGACTTGGGTGGGGTTTACTTTTCCTGGCATAATTGAACTACCGGGTTCATTTTCTGGAATTAATAACTCACCGATTCCACAGCGTGGTCCAGAGGCTAGCCAGCGGATATCATTCCCGATTTTCATTAAAGCACCCGCTAAAGTACGCATTGCGGAACTTGCAAATGCTATGGCGTCATGAGCTGCAATAGATTCGAACTTTACAGGTGAAGATATGAAATTATGACCGGTAAGCTCGTTGATTTTGTGAACTACTTTACTACTGAATTCCGGATGTGCGTTCAAACCAGTACCAACTGCAGTTCCACCGATAGGAACTTCTTTCAAGTGAGTCAGTGATGACTGAAGTCTTTCAAGCGAATGATCAAGTTGAGAAACCCAGCCTGAGATTTCTTGACCTAGGGTTAGAGGGACAGCATCTTGGAGATGAGTTCGCCCAGTTTTCACAATTTTCTGGAATTCGATAGCTTTAGAATTAAGTGCATCTCGAAGTTTGCTAACTGACGGGATTAAACTATCTGATAATTCACAAACCGCGGAGATTCTCATTGCTGTGGGAAAAGTATCGTTACTACTTTGACCTTTGTTACAATCATCGTTGGGATGCACCGGAGTTTTACTACCTAATTCGCCACTGGCCATCTCGATGGCTCGATTACTAATTACCTCATTGCTATTCATATTAAATTGGGTACCGCTGCCGGTCTGGAATACTACCAGAGGAAAGTGGTCGTCGAGTTTTCCATCGATAACCTCTTGCGCGGCCTTACAGATAAGATCGGATTTTTCTGAGTCCATTGCACCTAACTGACCATTAGCCCAGGCACAGCTATGTTTTAAAATTCCATAAGCTCGAATGAATGGTCTCGTGAAAAGAATTTCACCGATTTCGAAGTTTTGGAGAGAGCGCTGAGTCTGTGCGCCCCAGTAGCGATCGCTTGCGACTTCAATTTGGCCCATACTGTCAGATTCAATTCTTATTCCAGCCATCACGCATCCTTTCGTAACCTCAGACAATTCCGAAGCGAAAGGGATTATAGCAAAGGCTTAAGTGGCCTGTCCTGTTTGGTTTTGTGGGTAATTTTTTAGTGCCTGGGAGCTTTTCAAATAATTTAACTATTGCTTTGCCAGTTCCACCATATATGCTAGGCCTAGTTTGGCAAAATTAGACGCATGTTCACCATTACTGTCAGACTTATCAATTGTGTCTCGTTTGGTATGAATGTGCGGATTTCCATCCTTCATAGTTGCTTCGTGAGGCATGCTTGCTGGGTAGCCGTTTTTGGACCATGAGGCGTGGTCAGAACAGGCATAACCGCAACGACTGTAGCCCCAAGGGACTTTTATATAGTGATCGATTAGCTGACCTAGAAATTCATTTTGAGCAGAATTGGTATAATCATCCATCATTACGATGTCATATTCATCACTACCTTTGTAATTGGTCATATCCAGCTGTATGACTCCAACAACCTGTTTATTTTCCTGCTTATATTTCTTGGCAATTAAGTTTGAACCTACTAATCCAACTTCTTCTGCAGCATATGCCATGAATTGAACGGTCTTATAGGGTTTGTAACCATGTGCCATAGCGACCCGAATAATTTCTGTCATAGTTGCAATCCCCGAAGCATTATCATCTGCTCCTGGCGCATGATTCTTGCTGCCACCCCAATATCCTGCGATTGAGTCAGCATGACCTCCAATAACAATGATTTCGTCAGTTTCAGAGCTGCCTTCTATTGTTAAGATAACGCTTTGCTGTGGAAAATTAGGATGGTCCATTAGTTCTAGGCTCACATCATTTCTTCCGTTAGTAAGTGAAAACCACTTTTCACCGATCCATTTGGAGGATTCAACGCCTGATTGTGATTTGTAATAACGATTGTGATAGCTGCTCAAATGATTGATTACCTCAGCGATCTTACCTTCATTTACTTCGCCTAGCATAGGCAAAACCATATCATCTTGATCAATGGAATAGTCAAGAAATTGGTGCTGCCTAATCCATTGTCGTTTACGTACGCCATTAAGCGTCTGCCTAGCATCTTCATAAGACTCATGAACAATATAACCCCCACATCTATGATGATTTTCATGCATGTGGTCTGATAGAGCATTCCTGTCTGCATCCCGGAGTTTCATGACGGCGATTCCATCTCGTACATCCATTTTCTTCATTAGATTACCGAATTGTTTTTGTAATCCTGGAAGTGAGTCAGCGCCGATGGTGATCCAATGTTCTACTTCTTTTTTTGCATCAGTTTTAGTTTGGGCTAGGACAATGCTGTTCAAGACAAGTAAAAAGCTAAATGATAGTTTGTTTATAAGTCTGATTTTCATAGAATTTCCGATCATACGAAATAAATGATGTAGCTTCAAATTTTAAGTTTATTTTCTGCTTTGGCAAGTACTTAAGCTAGAGTTATAGGCCTATTAAGCATAACGGAGCCTGAACCTGTATGGTTCGCATCTAATTATGTGATGTTGGCTGGCACCGTTGTAGCCTTGGTTATGCTGACTCTTTACAGAGTCAAAAAAAATTGGAGTACTCCCAAGGGGATTCGAACCCCTGTGTTCGCCGTGAAAGGGCGACATCCTAGGCCGCTAGATGATGGGAGCCTCCA
>MDTD01199953.1_pt1 | contig 14166 bp, 10 predicted proteins | sample 811221 | NCBI WGS metagenome assembly MDTD01 (sample SAMN05326646, study PRJNA326480) | marine metagenome | isolation source: seawater | place: Pacific Ocean: South West | collected 2011
AATTAGAAAAATTGTTTCTTGTAATGCTAGGAAATAAAGACGTAAGCAAAGAAAATCTCGAAGGTGTAGAGTTGTTTGTAATATATTCAGATAAGAGGCCGACCTACTTTCAATTTGCTGACGGTGAATTTTCTAAAGCGATCCAAAGAGTTGAAGCCAAAGTTGCAGAAGAAAACAAGTTTGAAGGTTGGGATAAATTTCAAATTCGAAATCAGTAGGTGTGAAAATGTATTCCCTTAATCGTAGATTTGACGGCAAAACAATGAAACGGATTGGTGGCCGTTCATCTATGCCTTCTTCGATTAGCAAACCTAATGCAATAAAAATGGCGAATGCTTGGCGTTCATTAGGTCTTAATGCAAGAGTTGTTCCAAATGCAAAAGGCTTCAACGTCTATGTTGGAAATCCAAAAATATACAATGCTCGAAAGGGTTATCAAGATAACAGAGGAATTGAGGCTAAAGTGAAAGTTTTTCCTAAATTCAAAAAGTATGATAATTTCAATTTTACCAACAAACCGATTACATATTCCCAATACGGAGAAGCAGCAGAATATCTACGAAGGATTGGCCGAGAAGATTTGATTGGCCGAGAAGCCTTCATTCAAGACTTGGGATTATTCGGCGGAGTAATGGGTATCAACAAAGAACCTAAAGTCGGTGCATTTGATTTTTTTGATGTTCGACAGCTTGAAGAAAATTCAATCGTGATAGTTCCGCCAAAGGTAAGAAAATACAAAGATGCAGATGGAATGATTGAATACCGGATAGAAAGGTTAGGAATAGCCACAAACGCAACCGATGAATTGCTTGACATAATGAGAGCGCCAAGAGTAGGCATAACGGGCGAAAGAGTAGATAGGAAATATAAAAAAAAAGAGGAATTTCCTTCTGATGAAGAAGTGAGAGAAGCAATTGAAGATTTACAATGGAGTTTTGACGACCAAATCTTAGATGAGTTGTCATGGAATGCATCTTTTAACGAAGGTTCAGAAACTTCGCTTGCTTACTTTAGCGGTGATTATGAAGACGAGGATGAATTAGACCTTTTGAACGAATTAGAAGAAGACATTTGGGAATATCGGGGAGAATATATGAGAGAGGCAGGCTTCATTGGAGTATCAGATGGTATAAGAGCAATGCAAGATAAATCAACAGGTGAGCCTACTGCAGATCCTAAATCGTATCAAAATGCATTAGATATTTTTGATTTGAAGGCTGGCGGTGCTTCACGTCAGCGCCGTCGTAGTATCGTGCGCGACCTATCACCACCATACAGACAGACCAATCTCAACGTGCAAGATTTACGAAGGGATTTAGGGAGATTTGTTGATATTTCTGTAAATATGTCCCAAGAAAACGCAATACAGAAAGATGCGTTTGATAGAGAAATAGCCAAAATACCAATGAGAACGAATTACAATGTAGATGCTTTTGGCGGAGGAATCGGAGATGATTATTACAATCCTAGATATGACCGTTGGATAGTCGGTTTTCTAACTGAATACAATAGATTCTACAATCCATCAATTAACTCTAAGGTTAATGCTGAACAATTCTTAGAGGCTTTGATTGTGGCAAAGAATGATGCTTACGCAAAGGACTTACCAAGTATTGACATTGATGCATTGGCAGTGAAAACGTTGAAGGAATTGAACATGGGAGAATTAGACTGGAGTAGAATTGTTGCTTACAGAGATGAACAAGATCCAGCAAGCAGATTAAATCCGACATTTTGGAGGTCGGTTGGTTCTAGGAGGGCAAACCTATGAACAGAATAAGGCGGTTTGAAAAAAGACCGTATATATTGAGGGGTTCTTTCAAGTTCGATAAAAAAGGGAAACCGTTGCCTCTAAACGTTTCAAGAAATTATGCACGTAAGTATGCTGATGCAGTAAGAGAAATGGGATTCAATGCTAGAGTAGTTGATTGGGTGGGCGGTTCTGGTGTCTATGTTGGGAGAAGATACAACAAAACACAATCAAAAGCAAGAAAGGATTGGTTGAATGAATTAGAAAATGATAGATTCGAAAATGCAATTTTTGGTTCTGGTAATATGATAGATCGAATGAATTCTCCGTTCCTTCAACCAGTAAGAGAATATTCAGTTGGCGGTAGTCCTTTGGAAGCTAAGAATGTGAAAATGGAAAGTGGCATCAGCAGATATGAGGCTATGATGAGTGGTGAATATTTCGGCGGTAGTGGTAATAGCGATATTGAAGACTTGTTGCAGGCTTATCTCAATATTGAATATGAAATCAATCGAACAAAACTCATATCGGAATTGAATTCTCTATCAAATTCGGAAAGGAAAAAAATAGTAGAAAAATACGGAAACATAGAGAATTATTTGAATTACAGGGCAACTCAAAAAACTGAATCAGTCGAGCCAATTTTCGCTAACGAGTTGGTAGGAAACGACGGGAACAATTCATTACGTTGGAATACACCAAAAAGGACAGGAGAAACCGCAGTAATTCCAGGCTGGTCTATTATCGGTAGAACTGGAGATAATATATTTGACATAGATACTACAAGGGCGAGATGGCATGTTGCTATTGCTTGGAAAACAGAAGATGGTTGGGAAGAAGCGCCAACTTTTGCCTTTAGAAACAAAGAGTCTGCAGATTCTTTTGCCAAAAGAATTAGAGATCTAGGAGAAGAAAGAAAAGAACTAGCAATTGCAGTAGATGGAAGTGGAAACCGAGCAGTTTTGCCATATTCAGATTTGGATATATCTGTTGTCAAGGAATTAGGAACAGATAGTGGCGCAGAGTTCGAAGCTAATTTAGAAGAAACTAGGCAAATAATTGAAAGTTTGAATATGCCACAAAGCGGAAGCGCATTGCCGAAGCCAGATGAAATGGAAGGACTTGCTTCAAATATTCTTAATACGAAACAAAATGTTGGGGTCATGCGGAGGTATATTGATGAAACCTAATCGTATTGACGTAAGGAAATCTTCTAGGAAAGGCAAAAAATATGTTGCCAGATTTCAATATCCGTCTGGTAAAAAAAAGACAACCCATTTTGGAGGCAGAGGTTATTCTGATTATACTATTCACAAAGACAGAAACAGAAAACAACTTTATCTAAATCGGCATAGGAAAAGGGAAAATTGGAATGATCCAACTACTGCAGGTTCTTTGTCTAGATACATTCTTTGGAATAAACCAACCCTTAATTCTAGTTTTGAGGACTACAAGAAAAGATTCGCTTTATCGGGTTCAATCAAACCTAAGTCATATTACAGGAATATTCAAGGAAAACATTTCTTGGGTTCGAACAAAGAATTCGACAAATCACAAGCTAGATTCATAGCAAAGCACATTCGGGATAGGGGAATCAATGCAAGAGTCATACCAACAAAAAATGGACACAGAATTTACGTTCATAGGAAATACAATTTCCCAATTTTGCCTTCTGATGAAGTAAATAGAAGGTTAGCAGAATTAGGCCCAAGTGAATCGGACATTACGATTGGCAAAAATCTAAAAAAAGACCAACCTAAATGGTGGAAACCTATGAAATACGATGCCGCACAAAATCTTCGAGATATTCAAATGGTATCTGAATACGGAATCACAACAGACGACGTTGTAGATTCTCTAGCATACGGCATTTTCAATTATTACGACAATGGACAATACATTGCTGAATATTTACAATCCGACCTAAAACTCTTTGATGATATGGGTATGAGCGAATGGGTAGATGGTGATGGTGAAAGAATAGATTTAGGAGAATTAAGAAGTTTGTTTGAAGATGAAGACGGAAGAAGCAAATTGATGGGTTGGTTAGGTTCACTATCCAACAAAGAATTAGCACAAATTTACAGAGCAAATCAAGCAATCAATGAATTAACAGAAATGTCTGAATATTTAGGAAACACAGGGGAAGTAGGAGATGCATTGATGGGTGGTTGGACTATTCCATCAATGAAATATAGTAGAAATCAATTGAAAGAATACGATACAGTAGAAATAATGGAATTACAAGCAAAACAAGCCGAAACTAGAAAGCGACAAGGAAACATGATCACTAACCAAATAGCGCAAAAAGACAAAAGAGGTTTTTTCGGAGAACTAGAGGAAACCGACTTGTTTAGTAAAGTTGCATTAAATGACGTTGATGCAAGCCAAGAGGAAGATTTGATTACACTACCAATCAAAACAATGAGAATTTGGCAATCAAATAATCCCGATAATGAAGGCAAATTATTAGCATACAGTTTTCCTAGAAAGGTTGTAGAAATAGCCAATCAAGACATAAAGAAATACAGAAACGGAGAGCAAGTAGAGAACTCATCAGAGATGTTTTTCTTTTCGAGATTAGGTGGTATGTATTCTGCAATCGAAAATGATGCGTTTAGAACGTTTGATAAAACAGACGTAGATACTAGAAGGGCTACTGGTTTTGACTATCTTGTTCAAATTGGACTAGACACAACTGATGAATTCAAGGAGGAATGGATCTACAATACTTTACCAGAAGAATTAAGCAATTACGAAGGAGATGAATTAGATAATCCTGTAATTGAATCATTAGATGTAGGCGTTTTTTCGACTATAACAGGTGAATTAGTAGGTTATCATTCACCTTCTCGCAATTTAGGTGCGAGCAGGTCTGCTTTGGATAACAGAAAAGGAATCATATCTGTTTCAGATTTAGGGTTTGAAACTCCAGAGGAACAAGTTGCCGCAGTTCTCTCTCCATCTTATGCAAAATATTACGCCGACGAATTGTTTGGAAATGAGATAATAGATGCTGTTTATTGGCGAGGTCAAAAAATAATGGATTCTAGAGATTTAGAAGAAATACAGAATACGGGCGCTTTTGCAGACGGAGATGAAATTGTGAATCCACAAAATCTCTTAGACCAATACGAAGACGATTTGTATGCTTACATAATAATAGGCAGACCAGATTTAATTCCAGAGGTTTTGACTCCACAAGAAGCTAGAGCATTTCTGCCGATAAAGGATCTAGATGAAGCATACAAAAAAGACCGAATGGAATCATTTTTGACGGAAGCAAGTTTGCTTAGAGGCCAAGATGAAGAAAGCGATGCTTTCTATGAAGATGTTATGGAGTTGGATAATGATGAATTCAATGAAAAATACGGCTATACCATTGATGAAATGTTAGAAGATATGGATTATCCAGAGCAGTATGAAGAAAGAATGCAAAAAGCGCAATACAATGCCGAAAACACCCTAGATTGGGGAGATTTGACAACTAAGAACAAAAGCGTAGTTGTTCGAGGAAATGAATATGATGATATTTTCGCATACTACGGCAGAGATGCAGGCAAAGAAGCACTATACAAGTTAGCAGGGTTTGACAAAGAAAAAGGCGAGTTTGTAGAACAAGAAGACCGTTATGGAAGTTTTTAATCCCAGAATAAATGTGCTTTTCAAGCATTTTCAATAGTTCATTTGAAAAAGAAAAGACCTTTGAGTATATTATGGCTCGCAACCGACGACTAGCAAAACCAATACCGGTTATGAATACAAATCTGGTAATCACAGGTTTTGGAATGGACACGAACGGTAATTCTGTCGTTAGGTTGAGAAACAGAGGCGGAGGTAGAGGATTTTCAATTCAAACAAATGGTAATCTACCGAGTATTCAAAGAAACATAAGAACTCTTAGAAGTGGCCCAACTCCAAAATTTATTACTAAAGAAATGGCTATGGATATTCAGAATTATGTTCGAAGATACGGAACTGATCGCCAAAGAATGCTAACAGGTTATCCAATGCCTTTTGACAAAAATCAATACTATCGCAACATTAGCATGGGTGCCGTTGCATCTGGATTGCCAAGAAACAAAAAAAAACAAAAAAATAGGAATTACAACCGAATGATGAAGCGAGGAAACGCCGTCTATGCAGTAGGTCAAGACGGACAAATATCTTCGGTCATAGCGGTTAGGACAGGAACAGCGAAACCATTCAAAGACTCATACGTTAAAGAATTATCAACTTTAGATGGTTTCGAAGGCGTATATCTCAAAAGTGGGCCAGTCGGAGTATTCACCGAAGGCGATAAGTGGGTAGGATTGACCGTTTCAAAGAAAAGTCCACCAAGACGAGTATATATCGCTGGTGAGAAGGTCAAAAAGAGCAACCCAAACTACAAAAACAAATCAAAGTTAAGAATAGGTAAGACAAGGTGAAGCTATGGCTGAAAATGATATATTCGATAGTATCTTTGGTAGAGAAATGTCCTTTACCGAACATTTGAGATTTGTCTATATGCTTTCTCTAGTTTGGTTTATCATATACACTACATTATCACTTTTTACAACAGGATTTCAAGTAGAAAGTTTAGTTATTTTTGGTCTAACCCCCTTGCTTTGGGCTTTATTAATTTCCCTTGTAAAAAGCGACTTTTTAGATGATTTTTATTGGGTTAGGGATTTAGGATATTTAATTTTCTTAGTAGGTCTTGGATTATTGCTTGTTGAAGAACTTTGACGGTGTTATTTATGGCTGAACAGAATGGTTTTATCGAAAATTTCTTCGGACAAAATTTGAGTTTCATTGCACATCTATCTTATCTGCTAAATCTTATTACAGGGGTTTATTTTATCCTTTTTACTCTATTATCGCTTGGCTTAGGAGGGGCGTTTCCAAGTGCTGCACAGGCAGCATTCTTTGTTGTTTCACCTTTTGTTTTAGCTTCGGCGGTTGGGATTCTCAAATTTACGCAAAGATCGTATTACGGACTTAATGAAAGTCAATTCAATTATCTCCTTTATTTTTTGTTGGTGATTATTTCGGTGTTTCTTGTTTGGGTAGAAATCCTCAATCCGATTTTAGCCATTCTATTGATTGTATTGTTTGGTATTGTAATTATAGATTTTAGTGAACTTAATGAAAGGCAATCCGATAATCTCCCTTATGTTTTGTTGATATGTGGTATTGGATTAATAGTTGGTATATCGTTTGGTTTGTTGGGTGCGGCCGTTCTGCTAGGCTTGGGTGGTGCGTATCTCTTATTGAATCGGAATGAGTAAGATGTTTGAAACCGATCTAACCATGTTGTCGGTTAGAGAAATATTTTGGCTATGCTACTTCATTTTCATGGTTTTATTCGGTTCAATCATGCTTTTGAAATTACTTTCTTGACCCTTCAAAGTGTGCATATATCTTCGAATCATGGGTTTTATTGAAAACCGATAGCATAGAAAGCAATACATGGTCGGTTCTAGGCAACTTGATACTAGGATTGGCAAAGCCCAATTTAGACCAGTCAATATATCTGAATCAAGAGTTGAAGCAGACGTTGTAGCTGACAACATTAGGAATTCGGGGAAATTAGCAAGAGTTATCGAAGGTTCTGATGGTTATTCAGTATTAGTTGGGCCAAATAGGATGCCGAAAAAAATCAAACCAGAGGGTTATGATGCATCAAGACAATTCAAGCCCAAGCCAAGAATTATGCGATTGAAAAACTCCAATCCTTACAATTCTAAAGCGGTCAAACCAGAAATTTCTGCTTCTACTGAAGACAAATACAGAAGAATCAGAAGGTTTTCATTCATTGTCGGTTCAGTTCATTTGCTTGCTGGAATATTGATGATTGTGTTTGCCAATAATGAGTTTGTTATTGGAATAACTTCAACTTTCACAGCAGGGCCGCCAGGATGCGCTTCTGCAGAAGTTGATCCATGTGAGAGATTTACAATAACCAATTTCGATGCACGTTTAGCATATTGGGTGGCAGGTTTTTCATTGCTTTCAGCGTTGTTTCATTACATTACAGTTTCACCAGCCTTTTTCGAAATTTATGTAAATAATTTAGAGAGAGGTCGAAATCCTTTCAGATGGATTGAATATTCCTTATCATCCACATTGATGATTTTGATTATTATGTTGTTATCTGGTCTTGACAACTTGACTGCCCTTATTGGTGTAGGTTTTGCTAACATTTCGATGATTTTGTTTGGTTGGATCTCTGAAATTATGAATCCACCAGACAGACAAAAAACCGATTGGACACCTTTCATATTCGGGTGTATCGCTGGACTAGGCGCTTGGGCGGCATTGTATGGTTCTTTATTCATCAATTTAGAACAATTAGGAGTTGATTATTCTGAAATACCTTCATTTGTTTGGTTTATTTTGATTACTCAATTTGCTTTGTTTAACGTATTTGCTTTGAATCACGCTCTGCAATTTGTCAAAGGTTTCTATTCTGGCGGATATTTAGACGGAGAGAGGTATTACATTTGGTTATCATTGATTAGCAAGTCATTATTGGCTTGGAGTATTTACATCAATACTTTGGTTTTGTGAGGTTTTGAAATGCGGAGATATAGAATTAGCGGCAGAAGAAAATTGAACGGGCAAGAATTCACTTTGGCTCGAATAACAAACAAGAGAGATGCAGAAAGGTTTGCTAAAGCACTACGAGGCGGAGTGTATTTACCCACTTCCGACCCTCTAAGAACAGTTAGAGTCAAGCCATTTAATGCTAGAGTAGTGCCTTTGAAATCTCAAGGCGGTTATGGAATATACGTTGCGAAATCGAAAAGGCCGAGAACATTCAATCGAATTCCTAGAGATTACAACCGTTTGCTGATTAAGTGGCGCAGATTCACAGACCCTAACTTTGGGATTGATACAGGAGAACTTGCTAACTGGCTAAGACTACAAGACGGATATAACAACAACCTATCTTGGCAAGAGAACTTGAAGCGATTAGCAGGGCAAGATGCTTTTGATGAATTACTAGAATTGACTGATCCAGAAACAGCCGTTAAGGAAAGAATGATTGGACAAGCTGCCAACATTGCTACTGCAATGCAAATAGACCAACTTCTAGCAGATGAAATAGGTAGTGGATTTGGTAATGCTAATGTCTTACCTGCGCCAGATTTGGATATGCTAGGAGAACAAACAATTGATTCTTTAATGAGAACTGATGATATGTTTTCTTTAGCGAAACCAGATGATATTTTTAGAGATGAACAGCAACTTCGAGATGAGTTTGGAACAGGCTTAGACATGGATGCTTTAGTGATGGATGATGGAACTTTGAAAAATCCTGAAGACGTATCAATCTTTGATTTATTAGGGATTGATGATAATGAGGAAGAATACGATGATTCAGCACTGTTGGAAGGACTAGACAATTGGTTCAAAAATGAATTATATGATGGCAAGGATATTTTACCAGAAAAAGTTGGGGAAACAAGCGATAAAATCAAACAAGGTTTAGCGATAATTGTCAATGAAAATGCTCAAAAGAAAGAAGGAAACAGTTTAGAACAAGAATTAGATTCGATTCTATACGAATCATTTAGGTCTGACATTTTTGAGGGTGCTGGAACTGATGATACCGTTGTTTTTGGAAATCTCGAATTGAACATGCAGGATTTCATGTCGGATCGTGAAAGGAATCCTAATCTTGGATTTTTCCAACCCGAAGTTCCAGAAGAATTGCCTAGTGGATATTGGACATTCCGGCCACTTGGAGATGCCGCAAAAACCCGACAAAAATTCGATACGAAAAATGCTTTCCTTGTAGTAGATTCATTGGGTAGCGTTATTACAGGTTCTTTCTACGACGATGACGATGGCGCAGATGTTTTGCGAGCATTGAGAGCATCATACGATATAGCAAAGCAAACTTCTAGAAATGAAGTTTATTCTTCAACTGGATATGAGGAATATACTGCACAATTAGCGCCTGGAGTTGCAGTCATTGATGCGAAAATAACTGTTGATAATGATGGCAATTGGGCTGGATATGATATTGATAGGAGAGATGATGCGTATTCACTTGAGGCAGGGAATTACAGATATTTCCTAGACGGCAAAGAATTCAATCCAGCCGAAGGAGATTACATCAACCCTAACACATTGAGGAATTGGATTTTACCACAAAGAATAGGTGTTGAGCAACCGAATAGAAAAACTGCCGAATTCCTTAATGTTGATTTCGAAGCGGCTGATACTCAAGCACGAATGGTTTTGGCTGAAATTCAGAGAAATAAAGGTGCTTCTGCAGAGCAAGTTCTCGATGTTATACAAAATAACACCTACAAAGTGAAAAACTCCTTTGGAGAACCAGTTTCAACAGTAGTTCCAGATTATAGGACTGCATTAAAAGTCATTGAGGAACAGAAAAATAATTTTGAAAACGTAAATGGTTATCAGATATTTTCCATTCCATTAGAGAATGGGCGTTCCATGACAGGCAAAGAGGAATTGGTAGCTAATATCAGACAAGTTGGCGACGAAGTATTATTCAGTTTTACAGGAGTTCGATAAAATGGACAACATAATTTACTCATCTGTAATTCCTTCAATCCTTTTTGCTTTGTTCATATTTTTACCTACTAGGGGTTGGATAAAGAGAGGATTTGAAGATGTAGGCGCTTACTTGGCTTTCTTTGCCATTTCAGTAATATTTTTTTCAAGCCTATATCATACTGTTCTGACAGATATTGAAGAAGGGTATTATGGAGAAAATACTGTTGAAAATTTTGTTTATGACGATGATGGAACAAAAAAAGCATTTCAAAATTTCTTTGACGTGCTAATTCACGGACAAGACGCAGAATGTATTGTTGGGAATCAAGTAGATCCGTCGGATAGAAATTTAGATGCCGAACTGATTTGTGGCGACGATCTATCAGATTCTATTTATGTTGATACCTATGAATTTGTAGTGGCTCTAACGGTATTAAGCATGGGATTGATTGCTTTCTTTGGGTTGAGAGCAACTAATACTGGAAGTAATAATCAAATGATTGAATTACTTGTTTTGGTTTGGACTATTGGTGCTTTTATCATATATGCAAGCGGCTTTTTATCTCATTCTGGATATGCTGTTTTCGAAGCGTTTGCTTTGATACCTCTAGTTCCTGTTCTCCTACAATTATTCTTTTACAATTCTTATCCCGATGCTGTAAGTCAAAAGGGTTAGTCGGTGTTAATTATGGTAAAGATGATTCGAGATTTTGGAGGTAGGAAGCATTTTCTTTCCGATCACGGATTAAACAAAGTAGATGCTAAGAGGATTGCAGATAGGCATAGAAGGCTTGGTATGTATGCAAGGGTAGTTCCTCATGCAAACGGCAAATACGCAGTTTATAGGAACTGCACTTTGAAATCCAATCCAAAATACAGAGGCGGTAATAAGAAAGTAATTCATGTCAATCAAGCTATGATTGCACACAACAGGAAAAACCCATCAAAGCCCAAGCCACCAATAACAATTCAGACTTCAGAGGGTTCAATACGTGCTACTAGAATGAATATTGAAGGAGATTCGGAACTTGTATATGACCCTCAAAATCAACTTTCATGTGGTGCTAGACTTTGGATTGAAACAAAAGCGCCAGTCAAATTAGATGATTGCGCTAGATTAAGGTGATTTCAATGGATAAGAGAATAGATGATATTGTAAAAGGAAAATTACCTGCAGACCAACTGCCTTTTGTATTGAACGATATGCTAGTGAATGGCAATAAATACCAAAGAAAGGTCGCAGAGGGGGCGGCTGTTATGATGCGAAGGAACGTGGATAACGTAAAAATAGCCACTATGATTCAACAAGACAAAATCAAATCACCAAGATTGTATAACAGGAAAATCAGAGTAAAAAATTCGACAAACAAACAACAACAGAACATTAACAAAATCATCAATACGTATTTTACAAAGGCTGAACGTGATGAATTCGCTGAAAAGGGAGTAAAGTTGAGGGTTGAAGAATTGCCAGAGGATATTGCAGGGCAAAATCGAGGCAGAGATGTTATCATAGATCCAGACGTTGCAGACAGGAATGACGGAATAACAGAAGATGTGGTAGTCCATGAGATGATTCATGCTCAAAATAGAATTAGAGAAGAAAAAAACCCTAATGTGTATCTTCGCCAAGAGTCAATTATTGACACACCAGAGAATATCAAGAATGATACTGAAATTGAAGAAGCCATAACGGAAGCTATGACAACTGCAAGATTGCAGAAATTCGATGAAACTTCTGGAACTGACATACCCATAGAAAAAAACTCATTGGATAGAAGATACAATAGAGTATTTCCCGATTTAGCAAGCGTGATTATTGCTTTCGACCAATACCTAGATGATAATGTAATACGAACTAAAGACGGCAAATTAACAACACAAGAAACGCAATTCAAGGCAAAGTTTGATACCGAATCTGACATATTCGAATGGGCTAAAAGGGAAGGATATTTTGACGATTTCATTCAATCAATCAAAGATAAATCGCTTGATGATATAAGAAAAGAAGTAGATGAAATGCCTTATGGGTTCTTAACCAAATCTAAACTTAAAATCTTAGACGACAAAAATTGGATTCAATTCAATCCATCAGACGATCCATTATTTGTTGGCGATGATTTTGTTGGAGGCTCTTATGCCTTGAATACCAATACTCCAGCAGATGAACTTGATAATTTCGAACCTGCACTTGCTAATGCTAACAATGCGGCAAAAGATATGTGGGATTTTATTGATTTTGGACTACCAATTGAGGAATACGAAGATAGACCAGAATGGATTGAAGAAGAATACATCAAGCATATTCCAACAGGCATAGTTATTTCTAGAGTAGATGCAACAAAAAGCAATTCAGAATTGAAAGATTTTGTTAGAGAGCAAATGGAATATGTGTTGCGAGAACATGACCTTGATGATAGAGAAATGCTTGATTTCTATTTTAATAATGGAAATTACATATCCACAGGAGGCTACGGTGAAGAAAAAGAATTGAACATTGTTAAAGGTAATAATCCATATCGTTTGACTGACGAAGAAATGAAAGAATGGAAAAATCTAGCCTTGTATAAAGGAGATAATTTTGCCGCACCAGAGAATTACGAATTTGTAGAAAGGTTGTTATCTGGAGATGGAATTCCAGAAACCCTTGATGAAATGACCGATGATGAAGTAATCGTTGCTAATGAGGCACTTCGAGATGTTTTAGCCAAAAGAAATGACCGTTGGTATGATATTCGCTTGCGCCAATCAAGAGGAATGAACGGAGATTTGACTTTACAGCAATTGAAGGACACATTGAATCCTGGCGGTGCTACAAAAGGATTTGAGTTCGAAGGCTCATTTATTACAAATCCAATGCTTGATGAATCTGGTATTGAAGTTGTAGATCCATTCGAGTATTATGGAAAGGCATACGAAGATTACATCGCCAAATATCCTCAACAGGGAATACCCTTTGATGATGAAGTAGATGATGCTTTGAGAACTCCAGAGGGGTATGAAGAACTACCAAATACTCTTTACATGGTTTCTGCAGAGATGCAGTTGATACCATACGAAATACAAGAATGGATTGAAAAGTATCGTGAACGTGAAGAAAGAAATGCTCATACTGAAAACTACTTGGAATTAGCTTTGTTATTTGGAACTAAAGATGAAATCGAGAAAGTCAAAGAAATTAAAGAAAATAGGGATAAGCGAGGCTACATATTACCCGAAGAAAGCCAATATTTGTCAAAAGAAATTTTGCCATATTTTGAGAATGTCCGTAATTGGAACTTCAATAATCAAGTAAAGCGTTCAATGGGTATGAATTCATATCCAGACCCGATGGAAAAAAAGGCATTTCACATTGTATCAAGCGAGGAAGAAGCATTAGCACTTGCAGAGGGTCTTGCTAACGAATTGAAGTCAATTACTGCTGATGCTGGAGTTGATGCTACTAGAGCAAGTTTGAACAGTTGGGCTATTGACGTTGATGAAATGGATAAATCTAAATTCAAAGAAATCATTTGGGATAAGTGGCCTATCTATTATGAAAGCGATGGTGAAACGTTTGTTAGACAAAGTTATGATGGAATCAATAACAGAATCAATTACGGTAATGCAAAAAAATTGTTGGCTAAGACAAATAATGGACAAATAAGCCCAACTCATTCAATAACAATTCAATCATTTGACCCAATACATGATTCATTGGATCGCTACGATATAGCCAGAACGGTTTATCGCAAGAAAAATGCATCCGGACATTCTTTGGAAAGGCGAATTGACAAGAAAAGATACAACTTAGCCAACAGGCAACCACTATCAAGAGGACAAGCAAATACGATTGCTAGAATGGTGCGTCAATTACCAACAAAGACGAATGCCAGACTAATTCGAGTCAAAGACGGATA
>MDTD01202207.1_pt1 | contig 14166 bp, 11 predicted proteins | sample 811221 | NCBI WGS metagenome assembly MDTD01 (sample SAMN05326646, study PRJNA326480) | marine metagenome | isolation source: seawater | place: Pacific Ocean: South West | collected 2011
CGTCATCTTGATCCGGAAGACAAGCTGAAACTCGCTGTGAAGACCGGAACGGTGGGCCACGGCAAGAAGTTCAAATCCTGGATCATCGGCTTCTTTCCTTTTGATAATCCCAAACATGCCTTTTCGTTATTCGCTCCGGTTGGTACCAGTCATGACAGCGCTGTGCCCCTTGCGGCCAGAAGGTTGTTGTCAGTGGAATGGCCATAGGGTATAGGCACAAAGAGGGCTCTGGACCCGCGGCTAGAGTGTTGTTGTTCGGGGTGACCTTAGCGATCATTCTTATCTGTTTTTGTAACTGGCTTCCCGCTCTAGCATTGCCGGAGCGAGTTAAAGTGAGGCTCTTCGAGGCAAGAGAGACAGTTCCCGAAGTAAAGATAAGTGGAGTGGGGCGAATTGTTTCTCCTCTGGAAAAGCCTTTGAGATCACGGGAAGGCGGTTATTTGCTCAAAGTTGATGGTGGACAAGTGGGGCTATATATGGTGTCACGTCAGGGGCGTGAAGGGAGCGCTTCTCGTTTGCTCAGAGTTTTACGTTCAAGTCGAATCATCCTTGAATCTGATGATCCCCGGGGGCTTGAATTGATCTTTCCCGGTCGTTCACCCTGCCGCTATTCAGGCGCACTCTCTTTTTCTGTCGGTCGTTCCGGAGGCCGAAACAGTCTCGATGTGGTCAATGATGTTTCCGTAAGGGAGTTTGTCTACGGCATTGTGGCAAGCGAGCTGCCTCTCTCTTTCCACCCGGAAGCTAAAAAAGCCCTGGCCGTGTTGACGTTAACGAGGCTAGAATTTCTACCGGACAGAAGAGCGATAGGTGATTCCACCAAGTCAGAACTTTATACCGGATGCGGAAGGGTTACCAATTCTTTGAGGGAGCTTGTTGATCAGGTGTTTGGTCAAAGACTCTTTTTCAAGGGACATCTGGTACTACCCTACTATCACTCCACCTGTTCCGGGGCAACCTCGGACGGGAAGGAGTTATTCCGAGGGAATGGCGAAGATCTCGGCTATTTGCAGGCTGTGAAGTGCGAACATTGCAAGAAGTCGCCGTTTTACGATTTCAAAACCGCTATCGTTCCGGGCAACAAAATAAGAGCCCTCTTCAATGGGGCATTACCGGTGGTGCGTAAGAGAGATCCCTTTGGTCGTCCGCTTTCTGTGGAAGTTCAAGGAGTCAAAGGCGATCTTTCAGGCTACAAAGCCTGGATTACTCTTGGAAGGGGATTGGGCTGGGGGAAGATCCCGGGCACAAGATTCTATTTGCGTGATCTTGCTCAGGGTTCATCAGGCATGGAACAGAGTCCAAGTGATAGCCAAAGCCGAATCGAAATCCGCTCCAGCGGAGCCGGTCATGGGGTGGGCTTGTGCCAGTGGGGAGCCCACGGTCTAGCTTGCGGGGGGCGGTCTTATAGGGAGATTTTAAGTTTCTATTTCCCTAGAGCAAAGGTAAAATAGCTGATACGGGTAGAGAGGACAAAGGGTAAATCATGGTTCTTCCCGAATCACCACCAAAAGGTCTAAGTCCCAGATCCTATTGCAGAATGGCTCTTCAATACCATCTCATGGGTAATGCACGCCAGGCTATAAAGGCCGGCCGCCTTGCCCTGGAAGGGGATAGGGATGATTTTGCCGGAACTCCTTTCGAAAACTTGACCGAGGCGGACTTTTCTCTTTTGAGAAGACTGTTGGAAAATCTGGACGAAGGAGTATCATTCACCGGACGTTTTTTGGGAGGCTCTCGCCTTTTTCTCTCCGGTCTTAAGTGTCGCCTTATGGACGGTGGTGATAGAGCCGACGCTTTCCTTGAGAATATTCCTCTTCTGAGCAGTCTCCGGTACGGAGTTGAAGAGTTCATCAATCTTCTCCTTGGCGGTGCCGTCGCCTCGGCTGGCAATTTATGCCATTCTGTAATTGTGGCTACCCACCCTTCCCGGGAGATACCTGAAGGGCTATCGGCAAAAGAGTATTTGAAACTGGGTAAAAGATACCTCTCCCTTCACTGGCCCGAGCAGGCCAGGGATGCTTTCACTAAAGTTATCGAGCTTTCCTCCGATGAAGCCGGATTGGAGGCTGAGCGGCTTGTCTCTACCAGGCTGCCCGCCAATCCTGTGCCATATCTTGCGGTGAAGCGTTTTATCGAAGCCCGCAGGAAGGCTTCTCTCGGTAGAGTGGCGGAAGCCAGGAGAGCCTATGAAGCTATTGCCGGGGATTATTCTGACTTTGAGTGGCCGCGCGAACAGCTTGCTCATATTCTCATTCAACAGGGCATGGTGGAAGAAGCTATCGAGGCTCTTAATGAACTGGTCACGGCTAATCCTGGATATGCACCAGCCTATGAGCTTCTTGCCCGGGCCCATGCTATCAAAGGAGAGATCTTTGAGAGCCAGACAGCCCTGGACAGAGCCACGGTTTTAGCATTTAATCCGGATGAGATATCGGTGCTGAGGCAGTTGATTACTGTTATTTCAAGACTTTAGCGCAGCGAAAACGGAGTAAAGCATCAGTCTAATGGGGCTCATGGTGATTTTCCCATGGACTGGCGAAGCTCTCATTGTTATTATTTGGAAGTCAAGAGTGTTTCGGATTTTAATAACCATGTCACCCATGCGTAATGAGACAGCCCTGGATCTGGCAATTCTGCTGAAGTTTGGTCTTGCCGATGAGTTTGAAATCAATTTCAGAAGAGCGCTGGCGAAAGACAATATTGACAGTCTTGTCAGTTGTTTAAATGACGAACTCGGTCTTCTTGCCCGGGACGCCGGAATCAAAGTTCTCCTTTCCCGAAGGGAGGAGAAAGACCAGAGCTATGTCACCGTGGTCGGTCAGTCAAGATTTTTTGGGGACAACTGGCCTGTGAGAAGGCAGTCCTTTTCTATCTAGAGAACCGCTTCCTACATATTTTCTAGCATTGCTGTCAATCAGTGTATGATCGACTATTGAATTTAGTCGAATCCCACGAGACAGGAATGTAGATTGATGCAACCAGAGCTTTTCAAAACAGCTTCTATCAAAGCCAAGCAGTTTAAAGAATCGGTTATTAGAGAAATGTCGCGCCTTGCCGCCGAGCATCGCGCCATCAACCTTGCCCAGGGACTCCCGGATTTTCCCTGTCCTGAAGAGCTAAAAGAGGCTGCTAATGAAGCTTTGCAGGGAGACATAAATCAATACGCCATTACCTGGGGAGACCGTGTCTTAAGAGAAGCCATCAGTGCCAAGTCGGCTTCCTATCTGGGCATTAAAGTCGATAGCGAGAGAGAAATTACAGTCACTTGTGGTGCCACCGAGGCGATGATAGCCGCCATGTTGGCCCTTGTCGATCCCGGTGAAGAGGTGATTGTTTTTGAGCCTTTTTACGAAAATTACGGGCCGGATGCGATACTCTCCGGAGCGTCCCCACGCTATGTCCGGTTAAATGCCCCGGACTGGTCCTTCGATGAAGCTGAGCTTACCAGAGCCTTTTCCGACAAGACCCGGGCCATTATTGTGAATACTCCCCATAATCCGACGGGCAAAGTATTTAGCAGAGAAGAGCTTGAGTTCATAGCCGGTCTCTGTCAGAAGTGGGGGGTTATTGCTCTCACTGACGAGATATATGAGCACATTCTCTACGATGGAAAAGAACATGTCGCCCTGGCTTCCATCGAAGGCATGCAAGACCTTACCGTGACAATCAATAGTCTCTCCAAGACTTATAGCGTAACCGGCTGGAGGGTTGGCTGGGCGATTGCCAGTGCGGAGCTCACCTCTCCCATCAGGAAAGTACATGACTTTCTTACTGTAGGGGCTCCTGCCCCGCTGCAGAGAGCCGGTGCTCACGCTGTTGCTTTGCCGAATTCCTTTTATGAATCTCTGCAGAAAGAGTATGAAAGAAGAAGGTCTATGATGCTTGATATGCTGGAAGAGACCGGGTTTGAGTACTACAGACCGGGTGGTGCCTATTACGTATTTTCTGATATCACCAAATTTGGTTTTAGCGATGACGTAGAGCTGACGAAGCATCTAGTTAAGGATATCGGCGTGGCGGTGGTGCCGGGCTCCAGCTTCTTCGCCGACCAGAAAGAGGGCAGTAAGTACATTCGTTTTTGCTTCAGCCGTAAGGATGAAACTCTGCAAGCCGCCAGAGAGAAGTTGAAGAATGTGGTGGCTTGTGGCGGCAAATAAGAAGTAGACTTTAGATAAGTCCGAAAAGACTGACTAGAGAAAGAATCAGAAGGGTCTCTGTCGCTCCTACGATTATGATCATGAGGCCGGCGGGCATGAACTTTTTGGTCTTGCTCAATCTAATCGCGAAAATTGCTTGAAGCAAGGCCATAATCACGAACGCCACCACCATGCCGAGTTTCATGTCTATGAATGTCAGTCCGAAGGCGCCCAGGGTAAGAGCACCACTGGCGACACCGGCAATAAGAGAGGGCATGCTGCTTGCTTTTAGAAAACCTACCACCCCTCCAGCGGCGACAAGAATTGCCGTGGCCAGTAAAATGTATTGGGTTACCGGGACGATATTGCTGAAAATATCACTCATTGCCTTTGCTCCTTGCGTGCATCATCAAGATCTTTATAATGGTTCTTTTTTCGGGTGTTGTCTTCAGTCTTTTGTTACCCGGAAGGTGTCAAGCTCTTTGCCGTCGCAACCGATCTGTTTGAACAACAGGTTCTTTCCCTCTACTTTGCATAGACTGAAACTGTGTTGGTTTGCTATGAACTTGCTGTTGAAGAGGCTCTCTTCGTGATTAAGAATTCCCTTTCTGTACAGGCTCGCTCCACCTGCGCCGGAAACTATATAAAGAACACCGTCCGGCTTTGTGACCGTTTTGCCGTCGAAATTTTTGTCGAGAATAAACGCACCATTTACAGTGCCATTCGCGTTCCTCAGAGGAATGCCGTCTTTACTTCTTACGGAGAATTTGAGGGGAAAGCTCCTCTGATACGTGTGGGCATGACCGGATAAGACAATGTCCACCTTATGCTTCTCAAAGAGATCACAGAGTAATCTCATCCTCTGCTCTACCCAGTGATTGTTATCCACACTGAATCCCGGCTGGTGGCATAACACGAAACGCCAGGCGGCTTTTTGAGCTGAAATCAAATCCTTTTCCAGCCAGCTGCGCCACTTTTTATCTGTCCAGTCCATATAAGGATTGGCGTCCAGCACAAGGAAATGAGCGTTGCCATATTCAAAAGAGTAATTGGCCATTCGCGGAAAGCGTTTCCCGGCGGAGCGTACGAAGTCCAACTGGGCCCTGGAATCACCTTTGATCTTTGTGGTGTTTCTGCCGTTGGCCAGGGAGGCCGGACCGTTCATCGGTTGGGACCAGAATCGGTAGTAACCCAGGGCGTCCGGATAGTGACTGAAGTCGACTCCGTCCCACCGACTGGTGAGAGCGATATCGTGGTTGCCGATTGCTGTAAGGGTGAGGGTTGAGCGAAGTAGCGGGGCTCCGGTTTTAGGAGAGGCCTGGTCGCAGTTTAGAATGGGAAAGAAGCGAGTCAGATATTCGCTTACTCGCCCTCGATTGTAAGTAATATCTCCCGGAATCAAGAAGAGATCCGGCTTGTTTTTATGAATCTGATAGACGTTGCTCTTTTGACCGGGGGAGCCGGCTCCTATATCGCCGGCCACGGCAAAAGTAAATGGCTGTTCCTTGGATTTGCGAGTCCTTGTTTTGGATTGGAAGACGACTTTACCCTGATGTTGTAGTCTGTATTCGATGACGCTGCCGGGGGATGGATTTTCGATGGTGCCGCAGAGCAGATGATATGGCGCTATCGAAGGTGCTTTTTGCAAGGATGCGGAGATCTTGGCTGACTCTTGCCAGCTCTCTTCTTTGTTTTTCTTCTCCGGGCGAAACTGGAGTTTCCAGCCATCTTTCTTCCCGGCGCACCAGAGAATTTCGAATCTGTCTGTATTGTTCCTGGTTATCTTCCTGTGATTTCCCAGTTGGACATAGGGTTTAACCAGGAAGGGAGATTCGGCTGCCAGGGCGATGCCGACTGGATTCAGACCCAAAAAGACAAACAAGCATGCAGTCAGAAGACAGGGTAAGAACAGCTTTTCTAATGATTTCAAGTTAGACATCTTGGGCACCTTGACATTGGACGCCAAGAGCTTTGCAAAAAAAGAATTGCCGAGAGCCAGAATCGAACTGGCGACACAAGGATTTTCAGTCCTCTGCTCTACCAACTGAGCTATCTCGGCAAAACTGTATCGCTATTAAAACCGGTGTTTCATCCAGAAAACTTTCAGGAATCACCGGAGGCAAATCAATATACCATAAAGGGACCCGGGTACTGTGATTCTTTGGGATCTAATCTTTATCGACTGTCACATGGACTGAACGATCAGTATTTCCCTGCTATCAGTAATAGGTGTTTTGACCGGCCGTTTGTACAAAAGTCTTGCTATGAACACCGGCAATTCTGTAACCTTCGTCCTCTTTTTTAACCAGGTAGTCAGTAAGCAGGTGTTCTGTTTTAGGATAAGGATCGCCGGACTGCTGCATGACCAGGGAGCCCTTCACATGCACCACAACTGAACCGTCTGGATTTACCGCAGTGGCGTGAACGGAGATAGCCTGAAAGGCTGCCACAATACTGCCGGTTGTTATGCCTTGTTTGATCTGTTCATTCCAGAAGGCATTTTGAAAAATTTGAGCAGCGTCTTCAGTCATCCAGCCCATCGCTTTCTGGCGATTCTTTTCAGCGGATGCGGCGCTGTAGTCCATGGCTCCTCCAAGCCACCAGGTGACAAACTCTTCTGCCTCCTTAGGATTGAGGTGGTTTGAATTGGCGCTTGTTGGAAGAGCTTCAGTCTGCGGGGCATCTTTAGGATTTGCCTTTTGGCCCATCTTAGATTGAGGCTTGGGGGCTGTTTCCTGGTTGGACTGGGAGACATCTTTCTTGTGGCTGTCTCTCATAGCTCCAATTGCCACCGGGGGTTCTTCTTTGGGTTGGGTGCCGGTCATGAAGACCGCAAGCACACCTATTATAAGAAGACCCATGAGAATTTTGTCTCGAAATATTCGTTGTATGATTGCTCGGATAATATCTTGGATCATGATGACTGGAGTTCAAAAGCCCACTCTGCCTTATTAGTTGCGGATGGCTCTTATTTGACTGTCTTTTGCTTCTTCTCGCTTTCTTTTTCGAGATCTATTCTTATACATATATATTGATTCATTTAAGGGAAAAAAGAAAGGCAAAAATGGGAATATTCCCATTCTTGGACTTTTATTTGCAATATTTTTTATTCGAATTTCGGCGGTGGTGTTGTCCATGGTGCTGAAAAGCTCCTTTTGTGTTGTAAAGATAGAAGGGGCTTTTTGAAGCCTGTACAATGGTGCTGTAATCGAGTCTGTAAGTGAGCGAGTTAGAAGAGAAGCCCTTGAGCGAGCAGGAAGAAGACAAAAGCCTTAATACAGAATCTGACCAGGTCAGTGGCGATGAGAACAGAGGTTCTTCGGTGTCAGGCGGCCAGGATGAGAGTGATCAAGAGAAAAGCAATGTTTCTCATAAGTATGTCGCCTATACGGTAAAGCTTCCAGCACACCAGCTTTCTGCTCTTCAATCTATCTGGTTGGAGCTGAAGAAGCTTTATGGCTCTCACTCTCCTGATAAGAGCGGCATGATAGAAGCCGCTATTAGCGCCTGGCTGAAGCGCTGGGACGGTCCGGAGCAGGACAAGCTACTGCAAGAGCTGCTTGAGATTCGGGAGAACACAAGGAAGCGGCAATACAGAAAGAAAAGAGACTGATTGAGATCTCTTTTCTTTCCGTTTAATCGATTTTAGTTTTTATAAGCTCAGGACTTTGAGCCGGTGGAAGCTCCGTTGGAAGACGGTTCTTTCGGGGCAACGGCTTCGGGCTTTCCGGCAATATCTACCGGTGCATCGTGCTCCGGCTTAAAGTGGTGATACAGGTAGAAGGCGAATCCGGCGCCGCAGACGAGCACTATGGCGATGTCGAAGGTGTGCCAGTAGTGTCTGAACACTTCCATGTTCTCGCCGAATTTGATTCCTACCCAGGTGAGGAAATAGCACCAGGCCAGGGAGCCTATGAAGGTGAAGACCACAAACATGAGGAAGTGGGCTTTGAGCACTCCGGCAGGGAAAGAGATAAAGGTTCTGACCACAGGAAGCATTCTGCAGATGAAGAAGGTCATGTCGCCGTACTTATCAACCCATTTGTCTGCCAGTTCAAGATCTTTGGACTTAAGCAGGAACCATTTTCCGTACTTTGCCAGGAATGGTCGACCGCCCCATAGTCCTAAAAAGTAAGAGGGGATTGAACCGACCACACAGCCTATAGCTCCGGCCAGCGATGCCAGGTGAAAATCCATTTTGCCCTGTTGGACCAGTATTCCGGCTGTGGGCATAATTGCCTCAGAGGGAAGGGGAATATTCGCTGATTCGATTGCCATCATTACAATGATGCCCCAGTAGCCCCAGGATTCTACGCCGTGGGCTATCCATTGAAGAATAGGATCGATATATTGGTGGAGCACGGTTGAAACCTCTTATAATCTAATCAGCTAGGTCCTAAGTCGAACTCGCAGGGTCGATTTAGACTGGAAGATTCTACATCCTCCACCCCGCTCTGCCTTTAGGATTCTCTTAGATGATAAGTGGTACGGTCAATCTATTTTGAGGAAAAGATGACAGATTCAAGCTCCCACGCTGTTTTACACTTTACTTTAGCGACCGCCGGACATGTGGATCACGGCAAAACCAGCTTGTTGCGGGCTTTAACCGGGATTGACCCCGATCGGCTCAAAGAAGAGAAAGAGCGGGAGATGACTACTGATATTGGTTTTGCCCATCTCCGATTTAGTTTGAATCAGTTAAAGGAACGGGCGCCAAAGTTTGTAGATTTATATCAAAGCTTTCTCCAGGGTGACAAAGTTCGCCATGATGGGGCGGAGAACGAAGAGATTCGACCTGATAGTGAGCTGGTAGTCGGATTTGTGGATGTGCCCGGTCACGGCAAGTTTTTGAAGAATATGCTTGCCGGCGTGGGAGGCATCGACATGGCTCTTCTGGTTATCGCCCTTGATGAAGGTGTGATGCCACAGACCGTACAGCATGTGAAAATCCTGTCATTACTGGGTGTGCGCAATGCCATTCTGGTTCTTACAAAGGCTGATCTGGCGCACGAATCAGAGGTGGAAGCGGCGAAGGAAGAAGCTGCCGACTTGCTACTGCAATATGACATTAACGTCGTTTCAACCCAGCCTGTTTCCAACTTGTCTGGGGAAGGTGTGGAAGAGTTGAAAGACGCCATTGTGGAAAGTGTTCTCCTCTCCCGGTTCTCGGACAATCGCTTTGACTTGACCGGAAAGCCGATGCCTTGCTTTTTGCCGGTGGACAGGATCTTTTCGAAAGCCGGACATGGGGTTGTCGTTACCGGCACTCTCATCTCCGGGGAGATTGCCGTGGGAGACTCGATAAAAATTGCTCCAGCCGGACTTGATGGTCGTGTCCGGGGACTTGAGACTTTCAATCATAAGATTGAAAAAGCATATCCCGGTCAAAGGTTAGCTGTGAATATTGCTACGAAAGAGGCGCGAGCGCTGGAGCGTGGTCAATGTGTGGTCAGCGGTTCGGGAAGGAAAGTAAGCAACCTGATTGTTCAGATAAGTGACCTGGGGGGATTGGAAGCCCGCAATGAAAGAAAGTTCAGGAAGTTAAAGCCGCAGCCGATTCGTTTTTATCACGGAACGGCGGAGCGTACCGGATCCCTTCGCTGGCTCACTACGATTGAGGTTGGAGGAGAGGTGCCTGCGGTTGCTGCCGACGTTGGTGCTGCAGGCGTTGATGCTTTAGCTGCGGATGTTGGTGCTGCAGGCGTTGATGCTTCTGCCGCTGCAAATGATGGAGATCTGGTAGCGAAAAATTTTGCCATAGGTCAAATTCATTTGCGGGAGCCAATCCTTGCTTACCCCGGGCAAAATTTTGTTCTGCGGTACGGCGACTATGGTATAGCCGGTGGTGTTATCTTGATGACTGAACGTCCACGGTGGCTCAATCGAGAAAGTGTGCTCGAAATAAGCAAGGATTTACTGAGTGGGAAAAAAAGCGCGGCGGTGCTCGATTTTATTATGCAAAAGCCCGGTTGCGCCCTCCGTCAAAAAGAGCTGCTGGCCGTTGTCGGCCAAAGAGAGCTTGAATTTGAATTAGGTGAGCTTATCGGGTCTGGCAAAGTTTTGCGGTTGAATGAACTCTTGATTGCAAGTGAGAGTCTTGACGAAATAGAGGCTCAAATTAAGAGTTACCTGAAAGAAAAGTCTGCGGAGAAAGGTGTTCCGACGGAGACTCTGAGAGTAGACGTGGCACCATTGATGGAGCGAATAGTTTTTCAGCATCTGATCAATCATCTGGTTGAATCGGGCGGGCTAGTGAAAAGAGAAGATCGATTGAGTTTGCCGGAGCAGACACAGTCTTCTTCTTTGCCTAAAGATTTGTCGGAGAAGGAAGGTGCGGTGTTGAACCATCTTTCCCAATGTGTTCTGCTTGAACTGTCTGAGCTTGCCGGTCTAGTGGGGCTCAGTGAAAGCAATCTTGAGAAGTTGATTGAATCTCTTGAAAAAGATAAGCGAGTCTACTTAGTCAATTATAAATTCGTCGCTTCGGCTCAGTCTCTTGAAAATGCTCATCGAGTTTTGGCGCAAATTTGGAATCAGAAGCGAACAATAAGCCCCAGTGACTTCAGGCAGGAAGTCGGCACTTCGAGAAAATATGCGATGGCATTGCTTGCCCATTTTGATGACTCTAAAGTTACCCGGAGATTGCCGTCCGGCAGAGTTCTCTTGAAAGCTCCTTAGATTCAGATTCGCCGAAACTATCTTGAATAGCCATTTCCCCAGTCGGCGAGAAAAACGCGCGTTTTTCTCGCCGCTTAGGGGAGTCGCGGTTTGGACTAATTTTTTTTCCTGAAATTTGAACTTTTCTGCTGCTTTTGTCGTTGAAAAAAGTAGAAGGTTTCCACAGGAGGTATCAAAGTGAGTACATCCCTGTTTGTTCGCAGACATATAAATGATCTTTCAAGAACTAGCCTTTTTACCAGCAGAGAGATGTTGCAGTACGGAAGTCGGGCTGCGGTTGATTCTATTTTGTACAAACTAGTCAAATCCGGAGTGATACATAGAGTTGCCCGGGGTGTTTTCAGAAAGTTGTCTTTGGATCGGTCGCCGCCAACAGTGTTCGAAGTTGCCCGAGCAAAAGCGGCGGCATTTTCTCGCAAAATTTTCCCTTTTCATGATGTGGCAGCCTATGAGCTTGGCATGTCTGAGAATTTGCCTACTGTTGAAACCTGTCAGGAGACAGGCAAAGCAGTTTTCTACACGAACGGAAGTCGCACTTCCTTTATGTATGGTGGGATCGAAATAGAATTTAAAAGTGCCTCTCCGCGAAAGAGAAATTTGATTGACGATAGAGTTGGAAAGTATCTGAAAGCGTTGTGGTTTTTGGGACCAGGTTGTTTTGAGCATGATCAATTCATGGCGCTTAAATTTGATCGAATTGAGATGAGGGCTTTGAGAGCACAGTTGAGCCTTATGCCCCAGTGGATTCAATCTTTCTTTCCCAATAGAAGATCGAAGTACAGAGATCTGGAGTTGTATGGAGCACCGATTTATGACAGGGAAGAGAGTTTGTGGAAGCGCATTGCGCGAATTTTGCAGTCAGGAAATGGGCGCTCTGTCATTTATTACTAGCAGCGTTCTATCCGTTTTAGCCGTTCCAGCCGTTCCAGCCGTTCCAGCCGTTCCAACCGTTCCAACCGTCCTATCCTTCCTGCCTGTCCTGGGGATATCCTCGCATTGACTTCTAGTTGTTAGTCGTCGATGGATATAACTATGTGATCCGATGCTAGACCTAGAGTATTTCCACCCTCATCCACGGAGAAACACCTTACCTGGTAAATGCCGTCGGAAGGAAATGAAACCCTCTTAAATTCAACACTGCCATTCAGTGGTGCTTCGATGGTCATTAAGGAGTTTGCTTCCGGAACAGCTGCGTTCTGGGTTTGAAATAGTTTGTTCGGTTGCGAAACTATGATTCTACAAGATGTTGCACCGGAAACATTTGAGCCATCCACGAGCAATCGCTTCACCGGTTCTCCAGAGGAGAGATGCATGTAACCTTTGCTTCCTAGATAGCCGGAATTTTCAAAGTCGATGGTCGGCATCAGATCAGTCTTTTTCGCCAGGACAATCTTTTGGATCTCAGGTGCTTTGCCGGAAAGATTTCGCAGATATAGTTTTCGGGATTCGCCTCCGAAGAACCAATCCGGCCTGGATGACAGTGGAAAATAGTAGATGTTTGAAGGTTTCATCAAAGGTGAGACAAGTGATTTTTGACCGTTTTTTTCCGGATGGTGCTGGTTTGTGTAATGAAGAACCGCAGTTGACCTTTCTTCTGTCGATCTACCACTTTCCCTTCCAGCGCCCACTGGATTATTTAGTGAACAGTGAATTTCAACGATCTGCACATTCTGGCAATTCAAGCCATTCAAATCACTCATACCATGCAAACCATTCAAGTCGATTTCCAAATCCTCGGTAGAAGAAAGTTCATGGATGGCGTTGCTTGCTTCCTGGTTACCTGTCTCTTCGATGGGGGCTTCTTTGTGACTTGTCTCTTCGTTGCCTCTCTCTTCTTTGCTTCTCTCTTTGTCGGTTTTGGCGCCTTGATTATTGTCGCTTTCATTCTGCCTGGATCCGGTTTTTCCGATTAGTGAATTCAACTTGGATCCTGCGAAACTTCTGGAGATAGCTCCCGATTCCTGAGTGAGGTCCAGCTTTTCAAATACTTTCTTATCCTCCGACCAGGACAGCACCACCACCTTGTCTCTGTTCTCCACCAGGGATTTGCTCAGAAAACCGAATGGAATAATTGGTTCATAGGGGCCAATCATCAAGCAGTTGTATACATCTCTGGGAAACTGGGGCGCTTTTGTGATTCCATCGAGGGCGTTTCGAACCGCATAGGCCCCATGTATGTTATCCGGCAAGTTGAGCAAAAGAACCTGGGGATCACCATCAATCGACTGATACTGTTTTGCCAGTGCAGCGCGAATTGAATTGACTTCATGGCCGGCGGTTGCCCAGACAGCGTTGTTGGTGCGCAATCCCACGAACAGAACCGATAGATATATGGCGACCGATACTGTCTTTAGAACCTTGAAACGTTTATGCTCGTTTTTCAGGGGTGCGTAGCTGGAAGCCAGAAGGAGAGCAAGGCTTACAGTGGCAACCTGGGCAAGTCTTGAGCCTTGCAGATCGTTGGCGATTGCGAAAAGTTTGTAGACAGGAAGGAAGGCAAAGAAGATGAAGGAGAGATTGAATAGGTTGAGCTTCAGGAAAGTTTTGCTTCTGAGAACGTTGCTTACGAACAAGCAGGCCATAATCGGCAAAGTAGCAAATAGCACCAAATTTAGAGGATCGCTTGAGGCCACTACCTCTCTATTTAGCGGCACCAGAAACATTCTGATTCCATGGAGCCATGTGGCTAAAAAGTGGTGCAGATTTGAGAATGGTAATAGTGAGTTGTCGTAACCGCCCACAAAAGTACCAAGAGCGATCCTCCTGAGGATGAAATAGAAAATGAGTAATGCGAAGAATGGAGCGCTGGCTTTAGTAGAGTGAATAATTCTCTTGAAAAACAAGCCGGCAATAGATGAATCAGGCACAGCACTCTTGTTTTTTGCCGGCATCTCTAGCCAGAAGCTGTAGGCAAAGAACACTCCGGGTAGGGTTATGGCCATCTCTTTGGACATGAGACCGGCGACGAGAAAGACAAAAGTGCGGATTAAGGCGATATTGCTTCCGGTGACACGCCATCTCCTGTAAAAGAGTAGAGCCAGACAAATAAAAGCGGTAACTACCGCGTCGACTCGGCCGGTAATCCAGGCAACTGCTTCACTATGCAATGGGTAAAAACCGAAAATGGCGGCGGCCACCAGACCATACAGAACCGCTTCGTTTTGAACCGAGAAGTTTTCTGATTTGCCTGCAATATCGGTTTTGCTATCGGCATCGGCATCAGCATCTGCATCTGCTTTTGCTACAGCTACAGCATCGGCATCGGCACCTGCTACAGCATCTGCTTCTGCTACAGCATCTGCATCGGCATCGGCACCTGCTACAGCATCTGCATCTATTTTTGCATCGGCAC
>MDTD01159638.1_pt1 | contig 14165 bp, 12 predicted proteins | sample 811221 | NCBI WGS metagenome assembly MDTD01 (sample SAMN05326646, study PRJNA326480) | marine metagenome | isolation source: seawater | place: Pacific Ocean: South West | collected 2011
AAAATAGTTTCGATCGGTGATAGTCCAATTTCTGAAAAATATTCCGAAAAAAAAGATAAGAAAAAAAAACAACAACTTGTTCCCCTAGACCTCTATCTTTGTAATGATTGTTTTCATGTGCAACTTATTCATGTTGTAAACCCCGACTATTTATGGAGTAATTTTACTTTTAAAACCTCCAGAAATAAAAAAATCGAAAATCACTATGAAGATTACGTAAATGATTTATTTAACTTTTCAAAAAAAGAGGAAAAAAATTTTATATTAGATATCGGAAGTAATGACGGGACATTATTAAAATTATTTAAAGACAAAAAAATTAAAAAAGTTCTTGGCATAGATCCTGCAAAAAATGTAGCTGAAGAAGCAAATAAAAACGGTATTGAAACATTAGTTGGATATATGAACAAAGAAAATTCAGAAAAAATAAAATTAGAACATGGTTTGGCAGACATTATTACTGCAAATAACGTTTATGCGCATGTTAATGACATGGATGAAATTACGAAGGCTATAAAAAATATTTTAAAGCCGAATGGCCTTTTTGTCTTTGAGGTTTCTTACTTGCTTGATGTAATAAATAAAAAGCTCCTAGGCACAATTTTTCATGAACATTTGAGTTATCATTCTGTAAAACCACTAGTAAATTTTTTTGAGGGAATCAATATGGAAATTGTAAATATTCATAGAAATGATTTACAAGGAGGATCGATAGTATGTTATGCACAACATTCAGGTGGGCCCTATACACCTACAGAAAATTTAAAAAAAATTATTGAACTAGAAAATAATTCTAAACTAAACCAAAAAGAAACTTTTGTAAAATTTTCTAACGAATTAAAAAGTTTAAAAAGAAAAATTAATGATCAGCTAGAAAAGCTTATTAAAGATAAAAAAAAAAATATCCGGATTTGGTTCTGCCAGGAGTGCCACTACATTGATTAAGTATTTAGACATATCATCAAAAATTAACTTTATCGTCGATGATAATAAAGACAAACATTATAAGTTTACTCCTGGAGACGGGATCGAGGTTTTACCTACTGAAATGATCTATAAAAATAAGCAGGATTATGTAATAGTTTTCGCGTGGGAGCATACAAAAAAGATAATCTCAAATCATAAAAAATTCATTGAATCTGGGGGAAAATTTATAAGTCTTTTCCCAGATTTTAGAATTATTGATCAAATAAAATAAGATGCCGTGTATTTCATGTGGTTCAGCTTTAAATCAGGAAAAGTTTAATCTTGGAAAACAAACTAAATGTAATGGTTTTTTTAAAAATAAAAAAGAATATAACAAGCTTAAGAAATTTAGAATTGCAATAGGAAGTTGTAAGAAATGCAGTTTAATACAGTTTTTGAGACCAATAAATTATAGAGATTTAATTCCAAAATATTCGTGGATGACAAACAATGAAGAAGATAGCTATCACGAAAATTATATAAAACATTTATTAAAAAAAAAAATACTCAAAAAGAATTTTAAAATACTTGGTATTTCTGATTATGATAAAACATATTTAAAAATACTTCGTGAAAATAATTTTAAAAATATAAAAACAATAAATCTTAGAAAAGACTTAAATGTAGTTGAGAAATTTAGCCATAGGCAGGAAGTAATTCAAAATTATTTATCAGAAAAAAATATAAAAAATTTTGCAAAAATTAATGGAAAATTCGATTTAATAGTCTGCTCAAAACTACTAGAGCATACACAGAATATTAAAAGTTTAATGAATTTTTTTAAAGGAATAATGAAGGAGGACTCACTAATACTTATTGATGTTCCTGATTCTAAAAAGTCCTTGGAACAAGGAAATGTATCAATGATTTGGGAGGAACATATTTCTTATTTTACTCCCAAAACTTTACACAATACTTTATCGATTAACGGATTTAAAAAAAAATTTTCTAAGATATTTTTTTTTAAACAAGAAAATAATTTAGTTTTTTTATGTAAAAAAAATTTAAAAAAAGGAAATTTATATAATGAACAAAAATTACTACAAATATTTAAAAAAAAAACAAATATAATTAAAGGTAGATTAATTAAAACTTTAAAAAACCTAAATAGAAATAATTTTATTAATGTAATTTATGGAGCAGGGCATAATTCGATTGCTTTTATTAATTTTTTTAATTTATCAAAATTAATTTCTTACATTGTTGATGATGATCCGAAAAAAAAAAATTTTAAAGTAACATCAAATAAGATCAGCGTAAAAAGCTTTAATTACCTAAAACGAAAAAATAAAAAATTCGCTTTTTTTCTTGGAACAAGTATTAAAGCAGAAAATAAAATTAAAAAAACAGTGAAACAAATACAGAAATATAAATTATTTTCTTTGTATCCTGACAGCAAATTATTTTTTAAATGATTGAGATAGTTAATAAAATTAGAAGAAGATTTCAATACTATTTTTTTAAAGCAAACAAATTATTCTTAAAAGATAAAATTTTTTTAGATGTAGAGAAAATTACTAAAATAAAAAATAAAGATTTAAAAATAAAAAAACTCAAAGAAATATTTTCTAAAAACAAAAAACATCCTTTCCTGATTTTTCATTTGGCAAGAGCAAAAATAGACTCATCAAATTACTCAGGTTTTGAATTACTTAAAAATTTTGAAGATTTAAGGATGCAATGGTTGAAAAAAAATACGATTAAAACAAATGAGATTTTCATACCACTACAACAAGTTATTGGTGCATTGGGAAATACCTATAGTCTTTATTATTATTTAATCAATAGAGTTCATATTTTGAATAATAAAATTAAACCTATTTTATTAATCAAAGAAACTGAAAAAATTACAAACAGCGAAGTAATTAAATTTTTATTACCTTCATTAAATTTGATTAAAGATAATTCAATTTATTATAAAAAAAATTATATGTATCACATAAATAAAGCTCCTATAGAACTTGGTTTACAATTTAAGGAAAATTATTATCCACCTGGAATTGCAATTAATTTTATAAATCAGTTTCTTAAAAAAAAGAATCTTGTAGCACAAACTGTATTCAAAATTAATACGAACACTATAAACGAATGCTACAAAAAGTTATCAGAATACGGATTAACAAAGAAAGACTGGTTTGTAGTTTTACATATTAGAGAAAAAAAGAGTGATATTGATAAATTAAGAGATTCGGACCCATTGACTTATATCGAAGCAATTAAATTTATTATTTCACAGGGAGGTAAAGTAATTAGAGTAGGAGACAGGAAAATGACAAAATTACCAAAAATTCAAGGCCTTATTGATTACCCTTTTACAAATCTTAAAAGTGAAATAATGGATGTTTTTTTGGCAGCACAATGCAAATTTTGTTTAGGAACCTCTTCAGGCTACTACTCTTTACCAATATTTTTTGGGAAACCTGTTTTATTAGTTAATTATTTGAATACTTTAGAATTCTTTGCTTTGAGAGAGGGAGATTTATTTTTACCCAAGAAGCTAATTTATAAGAAGAATAACCAGCATGTAAAAATCAGGGATGTTTTTGGCCTACAAATTGGAAATTATCTGACAACAGATGCATATGAAAAAAACGATATATTAATAAAAAACAATTCTAGCGATGAAATACTTGGAGCGACAAAAGAGATGATAAATATTTTATTTAATAAAGAAAATAAAGAATTAGATATCTCAAACGAAAAATTTAAAAAAGAAGTAGAAGATAGTTACTACAAATTGTTTGATTATCCAATTAGTACCTTGGCCAAAGTTTCAAATTCATATCTTAAAAATTCTTATAATTAATTTTGTAAAATGAACCAAATTAACAATCAGAAGATGATAAAAATATTGTCATCAAAGAATAAGAGAATGATTGTATATGCAATTTTAATATCCTCACTTTCTGGACTTTTTGATCTAATTGGAGTTTCATCAATTTTGCCTTTATTATCAGTTTTAGCAAATCCAGAAATTTTAATTACTAACAATGCTATTAACCATTTCTATAACCTTGCTAATTTATCCAAAAATGATTTTATAATTTTATTATCAGTTTTTTCTTTTTCTCTACTTTTAATAAATCAATGTTTAAGATTATATTCTAGTTGGTTCATACTTAAACTTTCAGAAACTTTACTTTATGAGAAGTCGAGGGATTTATTTTTTTACTATCTAGTTAGACCATATAAATTATTTCTAAAATCTGACACATCACACTTACTTCAAAAATGCACTAATTATGTAAATGCTTCGGTTGCAGGCTATTTTAGTCCTTTTTTGATTATTTTGTCACAATTATTTACTTTTATATTTATTCTTTCTTTTCTAATTTATTATGATCCAGTAGTTACTTTATTTTTAGTAGGAGCATTAGTTCTTTTTTATTTTTTAATTTTAACTCATCTTAAAAAGAAAGTTAAAAATCTGGGTAAATCAGCTCCAATTTTTTTTAAAGAAACGTCTAAAGTTGTAACCGATACATTTGAAAGTTATAAAGAATTCAAGCTTTCAAAAAATAAAAAATATTTTCTTGGACTTTTTGAAAAACCTGCAAAAAAATATAGAGATGCAAATATATCAATTAACCTATTCCAACAATTCCCAGCTTTTGCAATTGAAAGTTTTTCTTATGCGATAATACTAGTTATATCATTATATTCTTTTTTTAAATTAGAGAATTTTAATGAAATTTTACCTTTAATAGGAGCTATAGCTATATCTTTAAGAAGATTAATACCCGCCGCACAAAATATTTATATGCAAATTACTCAGATTGGATTTTATAAAAATTCTTTCAATAAAATAATTGACGATTTAGTAAAATCTTCCGATCTAAAAAATAGATATGAAGATCACAGCCTAAGATCTGATTTAACATTTAAAAAATTTATTGAGTTTAAAAAAATAAGCTTTTCGTATCAAAGAGATAAAACAATAAACAATCTCAGTACAAAAATTAAAAAAGGAAGTTTTATTGGTATATCCGGATTAAGCGGCCAAGGAAAAACTACATTTTTAGATATATTTGCAAATCTGCTAAAACCCAAAAAAGGAGAAGTTATTATTGATGGTCAATTAATTAACGAGTTAAATAAAAATTCTTGGATTAAAAATATTAGTTATGCACCCCAGAAAGGTCACTTATTAAACCAAAGTATCATTAAAAATATTACTTTTGATAATAGCAAACTAAATTTAAAAAAAATTAAAAAAATATGTAAAATAGTTGAAATATCTAATTTTATTCAAAAAAAACTTAATAACAATTATAACACGATAATTGGAGAAAATGGTATCAGAGTTAGTGGCGGTCAAGCTCAGAGACTAGTACTCGCAAGATCACTATATTCAAATCCAGAAATTTTAATTTTAGATGAAGCTACCAATTCTATTGATACCGTGACAGAAAAGAAAATTATAAGAAATATCAGAAATAATTTTAAAGGACTAACTATCATTTTTGTTTCTCACAGAATGAATGTTATAAAACATGCAGATAAAATCTTATTTTTTGAAAAAGGGAAAGTTAAATTTGAAGGTAATTATTCTCAGTTAAAAAATAAATCTCAAGTTTTTAGAAGTCTAATAAAGGCCAATAACTCCTCAAAATCGTCGAAATCTTTAATGCTGTAAATGAAAAAAAATATAAAAAAAATTGTTTTTTTATTATTTTTTATTTTTTTAAAAAAATATAAGTTTATTTTTATTACCCCTTCCATTTTAGGTGGATTAATAAATTTGATATATCTAAAAAGGAACAATAAAAATGTCAAAATAATTATTGATCCTTTTGAACTTTTTTATAAAAATAAAAATGTAAATCTTTTAATCCATAAAATCGCATATAAAAAATTGCATGGCAAAAAAATAAATTATCTTTTAAATTTGATTTTTTATATTTATTATAGATCAGCCAAACACACTGACAATCTTCATAAAATAAGATACCAATCTTATGTTCATAGAGATAACGAAATTTATAAATATATGAGCAATCAAAAAGATATTCATTTCGACTATGAAAAAAATACCAACAACTCGCAGATCAAAAACTTTTTATCAAAAAAATATATAATTTTTCATTGTAGAGACAGTGCATACAAAAAAAATACGATAAAAAATTTTAACTTCGATTATCAAAATTATCGAAATGAAAAACTATTTACATATGAAAATGCACTATCCAAACTTAATAAAAACCATGAAATTATTAGATTTGGTTCGCTTAGCGAACAAAAATGTACAAACAAAAAAATTTTTGATTACACGCATTCTAAAATAAGAAATGAAAAAAATGACTTATTATTAATGAAAAAATGCGACTTGTATGTTGGAACAGCATCTGGCCCTGATATTTTAGCAATTAATTTTCAAAGACCTATAGTGTATGTAAATTGGCTACATATTCCGAATTTATATTCTTTTCAAAATAACACAGTTGTTATTTTTAAAAAATTGTTCGATGAAAATAAAAATCAGTTTATTAATTTTAATAAATTATTAGACTTAAATTTTAAGTTAAATAACGAAAAATTACCCGTTTCTTTATTTCAAGATACGGCTCAATTTGAAAGAAATAATCTTAAAGTAGTTGACAATACAGAGGAGGAAATATTTCACGCAGTAAAAGAAATGTTGGATTTTTTAGACGGTAAATTTTCTTTTAATCAAGAATTACAACTAGATTTTAAAAAAAATTTCACTAAGTCTACAGGAAATAAATTTTCTGAAAGTTTCTTTATATCTGAATATTTTATAAAAAAAAATATATCATTGTTTAGTTAATTATGAAAATTTTAATTACAGGAGCAAGCGGTAAAATAGGTAAACATATAGTTAATTTTTTTATAAAAAAAAAATATTTTTGTTATTTAAATTCAAGGAAAAAAATTCGCATCAATACTTTACAAAAAAATTATACAAATTACAGAAAAGATATTTTAAGCAAATCCTTCAAAATCCCTGACTGTGAAGCAATTATACATACAGCTGCAATAACGCCAGAAAAAAAAAATTTAAAAAAAGTAAAACTTAATAGAATTATTGACAAAAAAATATTTAACGAAATTAAAAAAAATAAAAAATTAAAAAAACTAATATTTATTTCAACAGCGTATGTTTATGATAAAAATAATTATAAAAAACAAGTCAATGAAATTTCAAAAAAATTAGCTAATTCAGAATATTCGAAATATAAACTAGAGTCCGAAAAAATGTTTTTGAGTAACAAAAAAATTGAAACTTATAATATAAGAATACCAGGACTTTTATTAACCGGACACGAAACAAATTTTTTATCTAATTTAGTTAAAAATATAAAAAATAAAAAAAAATTTACTTTATATAACCCTGATCAAATGTTTAATAACTTATTATTAATTCAAAATTTAAATTTATTTATTGAAAATCTTTTAATTAACAAGTTTAAATCTGGAACAATTTTGTTAGGGTCTACAAATCCCCTGAGACTTTATGAAATAACAAAAATGATATCTAATTACTTTAAAGTAAAAAACTATATCAAGTGGAGAATAGATAAAAAAAGGGGTTTTTACTTAAATATCAATAATGCACTTGGTAACTACAATTTTAGTTCTATAAATACTCAAAAAGGTATATTAGAATATTTAAAAAAAAATTACCGAAAATAAAATGATTAAAAATAAAACAATATTAGTCACAGGTGGAACGGGATCATTTGGTCAACAATTTATTGAAACTTGTTTAAAATTAAGTCCTAAAAAAATAATTATATATAGTAGAGACGAACTCAAACAGTATGAAATGCAAAATAAATTTTATAACAATAAAAATTTTGATAAATTAAGGTTTTTTATTGGTGATGTGCGAGATTACCCAAGATTAAGACTAGCGATGGAAAAAGTTGACTATGTAATTCATGCAGCAGCTTTAAAACAAGTTCCAATAGCAGAGTATAATCCTTTTGAAGCTATTAAGACTAACGTTTTAGGAGCTCAAAATGTTATAGAGGCAGCTTTAGAGCAAAATGTTAAAAAAGTAATTGCCTTGAGCACAGACAAAGCAGCAGCTCCAATTAATCTTTACGGCGCTACAAAGTTAGCATCAGACAAGCTATTCTTATCAGCAAATAATATAAGGGGAGATAAAGACATCAAATTTTCTGTAGTCAGATATGGGAACGTTATGTTTAGCAGAGGTTCTGTAGTTCCTTTTTTTATTAAGGCAAAAAAGAAAGGCTTTATTCCTATTACTGATAAGGAAATGACACGCTTTAATATAACATTAGAGGAAGGTGTGAACTTTGTATTGAAATCACTTGAAATTATGATTGGAGGAGAATTATTTGTTCCTAAAATACCATCTATAAAAATTACAGACTTAGCAGATGCTATTGCACCAAATGTAAAGAAAAAAATTATTGGTATTAGACCTGGAGAGAAACTTCATGAAGAAATGATAACCGAAACAGACTCAATGCATACTTACGAATTTAAAGACTATTATATTATACTAAACGATTTCAATTTTACTGGAAGAGACAGCAAAGAAATCTCAAAAATCGTTAATTCAAAGGGAGGAAAAAAATGTAAACGAGGTTTCTCATATAATAGTAAAAATAATAAAAATTTTCTCTCAATACAAGAAATCAGGAAATATATAACAAACTTCAAATAGATCACCAAATGTTGAGCTATTCAAAACAAAGCATCACTAAAAAAGATATTAAAACAGTTATTAATGCTTTAAAGAGTGATTATATTACTCAAGGAAAAAAAATTGGAGAATTTGAGAGAAAACTAGCAAATTATTTTGGCGCCAAAAAATGTGTTTTAGTTTCCAATGCCACTATGGCTTTATACTTAATTTCAAAAGCATTGAGATGGGGCAAGGAAGACAATATAATTTGCTCACCAATATCTTTCGTTTCTGCTAGTAACGCAGCCTTGATTAATGGAGCTAAACCACATTTTTGTGAAATAAACTATGAAACTGGAAATATTTGTACGAAAAGTATTGAAAAAAAAATAATAAAATTAAGAAAAAAGAGAAAAAAAATTACAGCTATTATAGTCGTAGATTATGGTGGTCTGCCAGCCGACTGGAAAGAAATTAGAAGAATAGGAAAAAAATATAATACTCTTTTGATAAATGACAACTGTCATGCAATGGGGGCATCATATCAAGGGAGTAAAAAGTATGCTGTAAAATATGCTGATCTTGTGGTTCAGAGTTATCACGCTGTTAAAAATATTACAACTGGGGAAGGTGGTTCAATATTATCAAATAATTCAAAAATAATTGATAAAATAAAATCCTTGAGAACTCACGGAATTATAAAAAATGATAAAAAATCTCTTTGGCATTATCAAATGGTAGATCTAGGTTACAATGCTAGAATAACAGATTTTCAATGCGCATTAGGTATGAGCCAATTAAGCAGACTAAATAAAATTGTTAAAAAAAAAGAGTATTTAGCTAAGGTTTATAATGAGCATTTTTCAAAATACGATATTATAGACACTCCTCAAAAATATTTAGATAGAAAAAGTGCACTTCATTTATATCCATTAAAAATAAATTTTTCTAAATTAAAAATAACTAAAAAAAAATTTTTTCATTTATGTAAAAATAAGCAAATCAAACTGCAAGTACATTACATTCCAATATATAAACATCCGTATTACTTGAGGAACTATAAGTATAATTTGAATGATTTTAAAAATTGTGAAAATTTTTATAATTCTGTGATTTCACTACCTATATATTATGACTTGAAAAAAAGTGATGTTATATATATTATCAAAAATATTAAAAAAATTATTAATAAATATGAGTTTAAACAAAATTAAATCTGCTTTTTGGAAAATATATTCGTTTGGATCTAAAGAATATAAAAAAAACTATTACGGTTCTTTTAGTTTCTGGAGATTACTAATGATTAATATTGCTAAACCCGGAAGATTGTTGAATAGACTTAGATATGGACAATTATTCAGAAATCATAAAAAAAGTAAAGATTTATTTCAAACAAATTATTTAGATAATAAGGAGAATAATATATCCGATATAAAAAAAGAAAAATTATTAAAAGCTTTAGATGATTTAGTAAAATACGGAGGCTGTGTCATACCTGAATATTTTTCTAGTAAAGAAATTGATCAGTTAAAAGAAATAAATAAAGATAAAATTAATTCATTAACCAAAGATCAACAAGATAAAAATATAAACAATAATGATATTTTGCCACTTTCACCTGAGCTTATAAAAATTTGGCTTGATGATAGTATTTTGTCCTTAATTAAGGCTTTCTTTGGAACCAGTGTATATGCCAGAAATTATCCTTGCGCTATTTATACTAAAGTTGCTTCAAATTACAAAGATATGGACTCAGCAGAAGTTAAAAGAATGCATTGGGCTAAAGATTGGCATGTTGATCACTCTGTTTTATTCAACATGCATGTAATTCTTGAGGATATCAATAAAGAAGGAGCAAGAATGCAAATCTTAAAATCATCAGATAAATTTCATCATTACGGATCAAACTTTTCTGATGAATTGATAGAAAATCAAAATTTTGAAAAGATAGAATGTTTTGGAAAGAAAGGAACTGTTTATCTTCATTCAGGAAATGTAGTACACAGGTTTAAAGCTGTACCAGGCACTGATAGGTTACTAACACATTTTGAATTTTCGCCAGGTTCTAATATTCTCCTTAATACAAAAGGTATTGTCAAAAGTTTGAACAATGGATACGATTTGGACAAATTAGGTAACAAACAAATGGAAATTATATATCCACTTTTTCCAAGACAACTTCATAAAGGTTATGATATTAAAAATGACAGTTACCAACCAACTCGTTTTAGAGGTATCTAAATAATTTTTAAGTGAAAATCGCAATTATTCCCGCTAGGTCAGGAAGCAAAAGAGTTAAAAATAAGAATATTAAAAATTTTAACAATAAACCAATGATTGCTTGGCCAATATTAGCAGCAAAAAAAAGTAAATTATTTGATCAGGTAATAGTAACAACGGATTCAAAAAAAATTTCTAGGATTGCTCAAAAATATGGTGCGATGGTACCATTTTTAAGAAGTAAAAAACTCTCTTCTAATCATATAGGTATTAACGAAGTAATAAATGACGTCATTAAAAAAAATAAGTTGAAAAAAAAAATTAAATTTGTTTGTTGTATCATGGCAACTTCCCCTTTTTTAAAATTTAAAAACTTAATACTTGCTAGCAAAATGATAAGAAAACAAAAAACTGATTTTGTTTTTTCTGCGGTTAAGATTTCTAATAAGACATTAAGGTCATTTACTATTGATAATAGAGGAATATTAAAGATGATTAACAACAAATACTATAATGTTAATAGTCAAAATTTAAAAAAAACCTACCTTGATGCTGGTCAATTTTATTTTGGAAAAAAATCGTCATGGATTAAAAAAAAAATGATCTATTCAAAAAATTCAAGCATAATTGAAATTCCCGAGAATAGTTATACTGACATTGATACTCCATCTGATTGGAAAAGAGCAGTAGAATTAATAAAGAAATGAAAAATAAGATACTTATAATTGCTGCACATGCAGACGACGAAGTTTTAGGTTGCGGTGGAACTGTTAATAAATTTAGCAAAATGGGCGCAAATATTGAAGCTCTTTTTATTGCTGATGGGGTTAGTTCGAGAAATAGAAAAAGCAAATCTTTAGAAAAAAAAGAATTACTTGAAAGAAAAAAAAGTTGTAAGGCAGCAACCAAGATTTTAGGAATTAAAAAAACTACTTTTTTAGATTTACCAGACAATCAACTTGATACTGTACCTCTTTTAAAAATAGTGAAAAAAATAGAAAAAAAAATACTTTCATTTAAACCCGATACAATTTTTACGCATTTTGACAATGATTTAAATATTGATCATCAAATAGTAAATAAAGCAACGATTACAGCTTGTAGGCCAATAGGAAAAAAAACCTACCCAAAAAAAATTTTCTTTTTTGAAGTCCCGTCAAGCACTGAATGGCAAATTAAAAAAAAATTAGATTTATTTAACCCAAACTGGTTTGAAGATATTTCACTTAATTTGAAAAGCAAAATTGATGCTTTAAAGGCTTATAAAAAAGAATTAAGAAAATGGCCTCATCCGAGATCGGTAAAAGGCGTAAAGTCACTTGCACACTGGCGTGGAGCAACTTCTGGGCATAAAGCAGCAGAAGCCTTTATACTTGGTAGAAAAATTTAGTTTGTGAATAAAAAGTTTCAAATTTCTTTAGTAGCAGAGGCTAGTGAAAGCGTGGGTTATGGACATGCTATCAGAACTAGTATTTTAGCAAATGGTCTTCGAAAGAAGGGTCACAAAGTTAATCACTATGTATTCGGGAGCAAAATTAACAATAAAATTTTTCGTAATACAAGATTCATTGATAGCTCGAAAAGAGTTAGTCAAAAAACTGAATGTATAATTCTAGACTTTTATAACAATCTAAGAAAAACTGATTTTAAGCACTTTAAAGGACAAACAAAAAAAATAATTTCATTTCAAGATTTTAAAAGCAATAACAGTTTTAAATTTGACGGATTTATAGACTTTAAAAAAAAAAATCGTAAAAGCAACTCAAACGTGAAGTTTTTTTATGGTTTAAAATACTTAATCTTAAGAGAAAATTTTACTTCGAGAAAATTTAAAAAAAAAGATTATATTTTTTTATGTTTTGGCGGTAGTGATCCATTAAATCAAATTCCTAAATATTTAAATTGGATAAAACTTTCTAAAATAAAAAAAAAGATTTACGTAGCTATTATTAAAAAGAGTAAAAATTTATTAAAATTTAAGAAGGACAAACAGGTCAAAATATTTATTGACCCAAAAGAATTAGAAAAATTAATGGGGGAGTCAAAGTTTGCCATTTGTTCTGGAGGAAATATACTTGCAGAGTTGCTAGCACTTAATAAAAAATGTCTCTGTATATCTTTGAGTCGTAATCAGCACAGATTTGTCAACTTGTTCTCTAATAACCACAATCTAAACTACTTAGGTAATTATAAGAATATAAAAAAAAGAAAATTTCTACAAAAATTAAATATCTTAGATAAAAAAAAATTTCCAACTAATCATAAGCTGATGAATAACTTTGGTGTAGAAAATTTAAGTAATGATTTAACTAATTGGCTTATAAATCAAGATGAAAAAAACAAAATAAAGGTTTTTAATAAAGATGATATAATTAGAGATTATGAAAATTCTTTTAATAAAAAACCTTTACATAAAAAATTACACTGGGGTTCAGTCACTTCGATGAGAAGTAGATATGACTTTTTAGAAAAGATTATAAATTTTAAAAAAGTGAGTAGTTGGTTAGATGTTGGTTCAGGTGATGGATCTTTTCAAAAGGTAATTCTAAATAAATTTAATTCTATAAATTGTTTAGGTGTAGAAATTTCCAAAAAACTGCATACTTTGTCGAAGCATAGAAACATTAAAAACTTAAAATTAATTAATGATGACTTTATAAATCTTCGTTTAAAAAAAAAATTTAATCTTATAACTTGTCATGGAGTTCTCTCTAAAACAAATTTTACTCTAAAAGATTTTTTGAAAAAAAGTAATTTTATGACAAAAAAAAATGGATACTTAGTTTTCGATATTACAAATCTTCATTGGAAAAAGTTTGAAAATTCAAATTTTTTCAAGGAACCGGCACATAACTGGTTTAACCCGTACGAAGTTAAAAAACTTATTAATAATTTAAAAAATTTTAAAATTATAAAAATTCTTGGTTTGAAAAGTAGCGAGAATAAAAAAATTAAAATTAAAGATACTCACTCTGTCTTTTATATCTTAAAAAAAATATGATTAGAAAAAATAAAATTATAGACTCAGAGTTAAGATTAGTTTTTCCATCTGCAAGAAATTTATACTATGATTTAAAAAAAGAGCCAGTTATAAAAAAAATTTATGAACATAAAAAAATAAAAACCAGTTTACGTCAGGCCAATATAAAAAATTTAATAAAAATTAAAAAACAATTTAAACTAGATAAGATATTTATTTCAGGCTTAGCATGGAAGAAAAATGATAATCTTAAAAAAAATAATGAATATTTAATTAATTGTACTATTAATTACCCTAACCTAGTAATGGCTTTTCTTAATGTAGATATAAATGGAAAAAATTATGATTATTCTTTAAAACTTATACGAGAGCAAAAAT
>MDTD01144809.1_pt1 | contig 14159 bp, 12 predicted proteins | sample 811221 | NCBI WGS metagenome assembly MDTD01 (sample SAMN05326646, study PRJNA326480) | marine metagenome | isolation source: seawater | place: Pacific Ocean: South West | collected 2011
CAATTATTATTCTAGAATAATGTTTAAAAAAATCTTAATTGCAAACCGTGGGGAAATTGCAGTCAGAATTATCAGAGCATGTAAAGAATGGGGAATTTCTACTGTTGCAGTACATTCTGATGTAGATAGAGAAAGTATGCATGTGAAATTAGCAGACGAAAGTGTCTGTATAGGTTCTCATCAACCTGCAAATAGTTATTTAAATATTCCATCACTACTATCAGCTATAGATTTGACAAATGCAGAGGCTGTTCATCCTGGATATGGATTTTTATCTGAAAATGCTAATTTTGCTAAAATCTTAGAAGAAAATAATATTAAATTTATTGGAGCTTCATCAAAACATATAGAAATGATGGGTGACAAAATTCAAGCAAAAAAAATAGCAAAAGAAAATGGTTTACCAGTAATTGAAGGATCTGCTGGTGGTGTAAAAGATATTTCAGAGGCTAAAAACATTTGTAAAAAAATTGGTTTTCCTGTCTTAATTAAAGCATCAGGAGGAGGTGGAGGTAAAGGAATGAAAATTGTCCATAAAGAGGAAGAGTTTGAAACTCTTTTTTCTACAGCTAAATCTGAGGCTATGAAATATTTTGGTAATGATGAAGTTTATATAGAAAAGTTTTTTCAAAATCCTAGACATATTGAAGTTCAAATATTGTCAGGAAAAAATAGAACAGTTCATTTACACGAAAGAGATTGTTCAGTTCAAAGAAGACATCAAAAATTAATAGAGGAAACTCCAAGTCCAGTTTTAAATGATACAATAAGAAAAGATCTTTTTAACAAAACAGTAAAAATGGTAAGTGAAATTGGATATCAGGGAGCAGGAACAGTTGAATTTATTTATGAGGATGGAAAATTTTATTTCTTAGAAATGAACACAAGAGTCCAGGTTGAGCATCCAGTTACTGAAATGGTCACTGGTATTGATATTATTAAAGAGCAAATATGGATAGCTTTTTCAGGAGAAACTGCTTTAGAACAGTCTGATATTAATCCTCGCGGTCATGCAATAGAATGTAGAATAAATGCCGAGGACCCAAGTAAAAACTTTCAACCATCTCCAGGTACTATTGGGATGTGTCATCAGCCATCTGGATTTAGAACGAGAGTAGATGGTGCAATATTTCAAGGTTATAAAGTTACTCCATTTTATGACAGTATGATTTGCAAATTAATTTGTCATGGAAGAAATAGGACTGAGGCAATCCAAAGAATGAATAGATCTTTAGATGAATTTGTAATTGAAGGTATTACTACTACAATTGGTTTACATAAAAAGTTATTAAATCATAAAAAATTTATAGAATCCAATTTCAATACTGGTTGGCTGGATAAAGAAAAAATTATTTAATAACAATTTACAAGCCAGATATCATAAACTGGGTGATCAAAGGGGGCTATCGATGGACTTGAGGAAAACATCCAACCATTAAAAACAAAGACGTTATTCTTATTATCTTTGGTTAAATCTTTTACTTGTATGTAGGCTTTTATTTCAGGGTCATCGTCAAATTCAGAATTAATACATTTTATTCCTTTAATTGATAAATCTTTATAAATAAGCTCTTCTCCATTATTAAGTTTTATCAATTCATTTTTAGAGCTAATTTTATCTAATATCTTTAGATCTATATTCTTTCCTTCTGGATTAATATTTGATTTTGAGTCTAAAATAAAAAAAGTAAAAAAAATTAACAAAAAGATTAATAGATTTAATCTAAGATTTCCAAGTTTTATATTTTTTTTCCAAAACATTTTTTTTATTTTTATTAGGATAATATGCAGATTTTGTACCCGTAGGATTGGCTAAGTGAGGTTTTTGCCATTCGTATTTTTTTAGTTCATGAATTTTTTCAATTCTATTTGGTGTAAAATGTATCCATGAATACCATTCAACTGGTATTTTTGATGCATCAATTTCACTCACGTATACAACCCAACGTTTCCCATTTTTTGATTCATAATATTTATTTCCAAAAGAATCTTTTCCTACAAATTTACCAAAGAAAATTGTTTTCAATCGAGTACCAAAAGTATCTTGATTCCACCAGATGAAAATCTTTTTAAAAAATGTCAACATAAAAAAATCTTATATTTCAATTTAAAATTGTATAATTTAAATTAGACTAAAATTTGAATTTGTATATAAATCAAATGAATCATTTATCAAATAAATTTATAAAAATTGGGGTCAAATGGCAAAATATTTAGTTGAAACATATTACACATGCACATTTAAAGTAAATCATTACTTAGATGATATTAATGAAGCTGAGCTAAAAAAACTCGAAAAAAGGGATGATGGTAAATTCGAAATTTTAGATGTTAAACTTGATAATAGAAAAACAAAAAATCTCGATCAAAACACTAAATCGGATGTAGAAAATAAAAAAATTGATGTTGTATCAAAAATAGATAATCCATCTTCATCAAATCTAGAAAATCTAATTAAATCTAACAATACCAAATCTGATAAAAGTGGAAAAAGATTTAGTATGCCTGATAGAAGGAAAGGTTATATACAAAAAGCTACAATTGGTGATCATAAAGTATATTTGCACACTGGTGAATATGAAGATGGAAAAATTGGAGAAATTTTTATTGATACTAGTAAAGAGGGAGAGTTAGTTAAAGCTCTTATGAATAATTTTGCTATAGCTGTTTCTTTAGGTCTTCAATATGGTGTACCATTAGATGAATTTATAAGTGCTTTTGTTGGTACAAAATTTGAGCCATCAGGTAAAGTTCATGGTAATGACAGAATACTAAGTGCTTCCTCAATATTAGATTATATATTTAGAGAATTGGCTATTTCATATCAAAATAGAGAAGATTTAGCTCACACCCCAGCTATTGGAGAAACGGATACATCAATCCCTGAGGAACAAAGCTTTGATAATAATAAATTGTTTAAGATTGTAAAAGACATAACAAGTAAAGGATTTGTAAGAAACAATTACAAAAAAAACCTAGTTGATTTAACAGATATTAAAATTAATCTGAAAGGGAAAAAATAAAATTATTTTTTTGATTTTAAAGACAAGTTAAGTTCTTTTAATTGCTGGTCATTTACCTCAGAAGGTGCATTCATCATTAGATCTTGAGCATTTTGATTCATAGGAAACATTGTGACTTCTCTGATATTTTTCTCATTAGCTAATAACATCACAATCCTATCTATCCCTGGAGCTATTCCACCATGTGGTGGTGCTCCATAACTTAAGGCATTAATCATTCCACTAAATTTTTCATCAACATTTTTCTTGTTATATCCAGCAATTGAAAAAAGCTTATACATTAAATCGGGTATATGATTTCTAATTGCACCAGATGATAGCTCGATACCATTACAGACAATATCATATTGATAAGCAAGTATGTCTAAGGGTTTATCGAAATTGATTTTATTCAAATCTCCTTGAGGCATAGAAAAAGGATTGTGGCTAAATTTTATTTTTTTAGTTTGTTCATCTTTTTCAAACATTGGATAATCAACTATCCAACAAAAAGCAAAAGAATTTTGATCTATTAAATCTAAATCCTCAGCAATTTTGTCCCTTGCTAGAGAAGTAATTTTCTCTAATTCTTTTAATTTACCACAGGCTAAAAAAATACTATCTCCTATTTCTGCTTTAGTTAAATTCATAATTTCAAGTAAAGCATTTTCAGAAAAAAACTTTCCGACAGGTCCTTTGGCTAAAATCTTTTTATCTTTTTCTATTGTAAAATAAGCTAAGCCTGAAGCTCCTTGATCTTTTGCCCACTTGTCAATGTTATCAAAAAAACTTCTGGGTTTATCTTTAGTCTTTTTTGTAACTATACATCTAACATTGGATCCTGCCTTTACTAATTTTTTAAAAATATCAAAAGACACATCACTTCTTGAAAAAATTTCTGTTATATCAGTTATAATTAGTGGATTTCTTAAATCAGGCTTGTCACTTCCATATTTTAACATTGCCTCAGCATAAGAAATCTTGGGAAACTCATTAAATTGTAATCGTTTTTTTGAAAATTTTTTAAATGTACTAACCAATAACTTTTCTACTACACTAAAAACATCTTTTTGTTCAACAAATGACATTTCAAGATCTAGCTGGTAAAATTCACCTGGGCTTCTGTCTGCTCTTGCATCTTCATCTCTAAAACATGGTGCAATTTGAAAATATTTATCAAAACCTGAAACCATTATTAATTGCTTAAACTGTTGAGGCGCTTGTGGTAAAGCATAAAATTTTCCAGGATTTAATCTACTTGGAACCAAAAAATCTCTAGCTCCCTCAGGACTAGAGGAAGTTAATATTGGAGTTTGAAATTCTAAAAATCCAAGTTTTTCCATTTGCTCCCTAATAAATGAAATTACTTTTGATCTTAGTATGATATTTTCATGAATCTTTTTTCTTCTTAAATCTAAAAATCTATATTTTAATCTTATTTCCTCTGAATATTCTTGATCACTAAACACTGGCAATGGTAATTCTTTGCAAGTTCCGAGAATTTCAAATTTTTCTATTAAAACCTCAATTTCACCAGTTTCAATTTCTTTGTTTATAGTATCTGTAGATCTATCAACAACTTCTCCCTCAATCTTAATTACTGTTTCAAGTTGAGTTTTTTCTAAATCTAAAAAATTTGAGTTATCTTTATCAATAATGCATTGCGTAATGCCATAATTATCTCTTAAATCTAAAAATAAAAGATTTCCATGGTCCCTTTTTTTGTTGATCCATCCCGAAAGAATTATTTTTTTTCCAACTTCATTTTTTCGGAGTTCGTTGCAGTTATGACTTCTATATTTATTCAATTAATCTCCTAGAACTTCTTTTATAATTTTAAAATCAATAGATTTTTTTTTTTTTAAACTTAACTCATCAATTTTATATATAAAATAAGATATTTTACTATACGATCTATCGATTCTTTTAATTATATAATCTATTAACTTTTTGTCTAAAGAAATTTGACGGTCAGATAAATTTTTCAATATAATTGCAAACATTAGTTCATCATCTGGCTTTTCGATATTAAGTAAAAGAAAATTTTTTGTTCTTGATTTTAGATCGTTGAGAGACAAATCAATATCTACGATTGATTTTAGGGAAGTGACAATAATAAATTTATTGTCCTGGTCAATTATATTGAATAACGTATAAATAAGGTTCTCATCAATATTATTTGTAAAATCCTCTAAAACAATATTTTCAAAAAGTTTTACTTGCTTTAAATCATCATTCTTTAGATGTCTCGAATTTAATTTTAAACCTTTAAATTTTCTCAAAAAAATATTGACTAAATGTGATTTTCCTGAAAATTTTTCACCACTTATATTGATAAAATTTTTTTCCCACTTTGGCCATTTATTTATCAGAGAATAAATGTGCTTATTACTTTTTGATACATAAAAATCATCATCTTTAAAGTTTTGTTCATGATCAAATTTTATAATTAGCTGGTTTAGATCATTCATTTTAAAATCCATATTTTTTTTTGAGTATCAAATAAATAATTCTTATCTTTCATAGTATTAATAAAATTTACCGATGTTCCATTAAAAATAATTTGAAAAAATGAGTAATTCTTGTCAAATTTTGTAATTGAAAAATCATTTACTAAATCTATTTCGTTCAAAATTTTTTCAAAATTTGATAATTTGGCTGAATTATCATTTTTTACTCTAACAAAAAGTGGTAACTTAATTGAAGTATTAATTTGGTTATAATCTTTCCATACATCTTCATATGTTGATTTTAAATCGTTAATCAAAAACTCTATTTTATCTTGATCATCTAAATTAAATTTTTTATATGAATTATTTTTTATAACTATTTCATCTTTAGTTATTATCTTCGATAAAATTCTTACTTCATCACCATTTTTAAAAATTAAAGCAATTATAGAATTATCTAAAAAATACTTTTTTATAATTTCTTTAAAATCATACTTTTCTATTGAATCATAATTTTTTTTAATTTCTGCCAAATCCTCAAGATCTTCGGTAGGAATTAAATAATTAATTAAATGATATTGTTTATTAAATTTATTCCAATTTTCATAAACTAAATTATCAGAGAAAATATTTAAAGAATTTATATTTTCATCAATTATAATTGGTATAAATAAAAATTTTTTTTTTATTATTTGAGATGGAAATATATTTTTTTTTTCTAAATAATCAAATATTTTTTTTTTATTAAATGAAACACCTAAATTTACATAGTAAGTTTGATCAATAAATTTTTCCTCTTTTATTGAAAATGAATCAACCATACTTTTTATTTCATTCAATCTAATATTTTTTAATTTTTTCACGTCTGAGGACTTTATTAAAATATTTAACAACTCAGAAAAGGCTTTATCAAAACCTATATCTATGACTAAATTTTTATTAAAATTGTTCTCAAATGGCTTTGAAACTTCAATATTATTTATATCAAAAGATTTAGCTTGTGCTTTAACTGTGGAAAAAAAAAATATATTTAGAGCTAGGATTATAAAAAGAATATATAATTTGTTTAAAAAATGCATTTTAAATTGAAACATCATAGTAATGAATAAAAATCTCTTTACCTATAAAAAAAGTGGGGTCAATATCAATGCAGCTGATAAATTTGTTAATTTCATAGCTAATATTTCATCAAAAAAAAAAGGCAATAAAAAGTTTAATAATATTGGAGGTTTTGGGGCAATATCTGATTTACCTAAAAATATCAAAAGACCAAAAATTGTAGCCTGCACTGATGGTGTTGGAACTAAAGTAGAAGTAGCTAACCTACTGAATAAATATGATACAATAGGTATAGATTTGGTTGCAATGAGTGTAAATGATTTAATCGTTCAAGGGGCGAGACCAATTTTTTTTTTAGATTATATATCAATAAATAAAATTGATTTACCAAAACTTAAATCAATCATTAAAGGTATTGTCAAAGGATGTAAATTATCTAATTGCAATTTGGTTGGTGGTGAAACTGCTGAAATGCCTGGAACATATGAAAAAGGGAAATTTGATATTGCTGGTTTTGCAGTAGGAATTGTAGATGAAAAAAAAATTCTCAATAAAAAGAAAATAAAAAAAAATGATTTAATTTTAGCAATACCTTCGGTTGGTGTTCATTCCAATGGATATTCGTTAGTAAGATATTTATTAAAAAAAAAAAGAATTGATATTAAAAAAAACGAATTTTTAATGAAAGAATTAATCAAACCAACAAAAATTTACGTTAAAGAAGTTTTAAATTTGACACAAAAAAACTTGCTGAATGGGTGTGCAAATATAACTGGTGGTGGTTTAGAAGATAATATTAAAAGAATTATTCCAGAAAAATTAAGTGCACGAATAGATTTAAAAAAAATAAAACCATTGAAAATTTTTAAATGGTTAAAAAAAAATAATGTCAGTGATCAAGAAATGCTTAGAACTTTTAACTGTGGTGTTGGTTTTTGTTTGATAGTGAGACCTGAAAATTTAGAGAAAATAAAAAAATTTTTTAAAAAAAAGTTTCAACCTTACATTATTGGAAAAGTTACACCTGGGTCAAAAAAGGTTATTTTAAATGGCAAAATTAACTGGGTTTAACAAAATTCGTTTGGCTGTTTTTATTTCAGGAACTGGTAGTAATTTAAAAAATTTAATTAAATTTTGTCATATAAAAAAATCAAAGTTTCAAATAAATCTTGTCATTTCAAATAATTCAAAGGCAGAGGGTCTTAAATATGCAAAAAAATTTAATATAAAAAATAAAATAATTGATTTTAAAAATTCAAAAGTTGCTGAAAAAAAAATTTTATTATTATTAAATAAGAATAGTATTAAGTTAATTTGTTTAGCTGGTTTTATGAAAATTTTATCAAAAAATTTTATAAAAAACTTTAAAGGAAAAATAATTAATATACATCCATCATTATTACCAAAATATAAAGGTTTGAATACACATGAAAGAGTCATTAAAAATAAAGAAAAATACTCTGGATGCACTGTTCATTTTGTAAATTCAAAGTTAGATGGTGGTAGAATAATATTACAAAAGAAAGTTAAAGTTTTAAAGAAAGATACTCCTCAGTCATTATCAAAAAGAATATTAAAACAAGAGCATTTACTATATAAAAAATCACTAAAAAAAATTTTTTCTAATCTTTAAAAAAAAAATTAATTTCTATCTTAGCATTTTCTGCACTGTCTGAACCATGTACAGAATTTTTATCTATAGAAATACCAAATTTTTTTCTTATAGTTCCATTCGCTGCATCTTTTGGGTTTGTTGCTCCCATAAGTTCTCTATTAGCTAATACAGCATTTGCACGTTCTAAAATCATGACAATGATCGGGCCAGAAGATAAATATTCACATAATTCGTTGTAAAAAGGCTTTGTTTCGTGAATTTTATAAAATTTTTCTGCTTCACTCTTTTCAATTTGAATTTTTTTTTCATTAAGAATTTTAAAATCTTTATCAATAAACATTTTTTTAATTTCTTTTTCTAAATTTCTTTCTACCGCATCAGGTTTTATAATTGAAAGTGTTTGTTCAATATTACTCATAGTATTCCTCAATAAGTTTATTTAATAATCTTACTCCGTAACCAGTGGCACCACCAGAATTTAAAGCACCTCCATACTTAGAAAAAGCCATACCTGCAATATCCAGGTGTGCCCATGGAGTTTTATTTAAAATAAATCTTTGTAAAAATTGTGCTGCTGTTGTAGAACCAGCTCCCCCAACATAATTTATATTTTGCATATCAGCATTTTTAGAATCAATTAATTTATCATAATTTTTATGGAGAGGCATTCTCCAAACTTTTTCATCAACTTTTTTTCCAGACTCAAATATTTGACTCGATAATTTATCGTCGTTAGAAAATAACCCAGCATACTCTGAGCCTAAAGAAACAATTATTGCTCCTGTTAGAGTAGCTAAATCAATAATAAATTTTGGATTAAACTTTTCTTCTGTAAAAGTAATTGCATCAGCTAAAACTAATCTACCTTCTGCATCAGTATTAAGAACTTCTATTGTTTTTCCACTATAAGATTTAACAATGTCACCAGGTCTTTGAGCATTTCCTCCAGGCATGTTTTCAACTAAACCGACAACACCTACTGCATTAATTTTTGCTTTTCTTAAAGCTAGGTTTTTCATCAACCCAACAACTACTGCAGAACCCGCCATATCATAGGTCATATCTTCCATAAATTTTGCTGGTTTCAAAGAAATTCCACCAGTGTCAAAACAGACTCCTTTACCTACAAAAGCTAGCGGCTTAGAATTATTTTTTGCTCCATTCCATTCTAAGGTGACTAAATAAGATCCTCTAATACTTCCTTGTCCAACTCCCAGTAAAGAATTCATTCCTAATTTTCTTAAATTATTTTCATCATATACAACTACTTTTAATCCATCTTTACTTAATTTTTTTAATCTCTTTGCATATTCATCTGGATGTAAAATATTACCTGGCTCTGAAACAAGATCTTTTGTATAATTAACTCCTTTAATTAAAGAGTCGTATCTATTATTTTTATTAGAACTTATAATATTATTTTTTGAGAAAATATTTATTTCAAAAATTAATTTTTTCTTCTTAGACTTATATTTATCAAAAACATAAGATTTCAATTTTAATCCATGAATGAACTCATCAAAAAAATATTTATTCTTTATTGAAAATTCCCTTATATTATGTTCAAAAAAAGATAATTCTAAAATTTTATTAGAAACGATAAATTTGTGAAATTTAGCTCCTATTTTCTCATTATCTAGAGATAATTGTTTTTTTTTTATTTTAATTAAAACAACTTTTTGTGTTGAATTAATATTGAATAATAAAAAATCTACATCTTCAGACTTATTTGATTTTATCGTTTTATTTATTAGATCTGACTGCTTTCCTATGTCAAGCTTACCTAGATTACCTATTTTAAAACTTTCATCACAAAATAGAACGAAATTATTAACTAATTTATCGTTATGATTCTTATTTTGAGTTATTTTTATTGACATTTTTTATAAATATGTACTCTAGGTTGTATTTTATTTGTAAACTAAAAGTTGAAAATATATAAGTGCAATTTCAAGATATTTCAATGAAAAAAAAAATTTTTAAAAAACTTTATAGTGAAATATTCGTATTTTTTTTATTAACATTATTTACGTTAAGTTCCATAATATGGATCTTACAAGCTGTAAATTTTTTAGATATTGTGTCTGAAGATGGTCATAGCATAGCTACTTACTTTAAATACTCATCTCTAAATATCCCCAAAATTGTTAGTAAAACATTTCTTTTATCCTTTTTTTTATCACTATTTTATATTCTTGTTTTTTACGAAGAAAACAACCAGTTACTAATTTATTGGTCAAATAGTATTTCAAAAATTAATTTTATGAATAAATTGGTTGTATTTTCTTTAAGTTTGATAATAATTTCTCTTACACTTTCTTTTTTTGTTGTTCCATTTACTCAGGACAAAGCCAGATCTTATATAAGAAGTTCAAATTTAGATTTTTTTCCTTCATTAATTAAACCAAAAAAATTCATTGATACAGTCGAAAATCTTACAGTTTTTTTAGATAAAAAAGAAAATCAAAAAATAGAAAAAATTATTTTGAAAGACACAAGTAATTCTCAAAATATTCAAATAATAATTTCAAAAAATGGAGAAATAATTAATGAAAATGGAAAAAAATTTTTGATATTAAATGAAGGAAAAATTATTAATACAAATTTAAAAAAAAAATCAACAATATTTGATTTTAAAGAAACAAATTTTGATTTAGGAAAATATCAAACAAAAACAACGACTAAGGCAAAAATCCAAGAAGTAAGTTCACTAGATATTTTAAATTGTTTAGAAAATATTAAAAATAGCAAAATTTCTAAATTTCAAAATTTTGATTGTCAAAATAATATTAAGAAAGAATTATCACAAGAATTTTATAAAAGAGCCTATATGCCTTTTTATATAATATTAATATCGATTACAGTCACATTTTTAATATTAAATCCCCATATCAATTCAGACTATAAATCTGGAAAAATTAAAATCTTTTTGATGGGAATTTTATTAGTTGTATTTTCTGAAATTTCTATAAATTTAATTTCTGAAAATGATTTAAGAAATTTGATGATTTTGCTTACTCTCCCTTTTCTTATTCTAGTGACATATTTGATTTTTATTAACAAAGTTAAAACTTCAAGCTGATGATTTTAAAAACTTATCAAAAATATTTAATTAAAGAATTTTTATTTTTTGTGCTGAAAGTAACATTTGTATTTTTTGTTTTAGGTTTTATAATGGGTATTTTAGAAGAGCTTAGATTTTTCTCGAATATTGAAACAGAATATTATTTTCCTATTTTTTTGGTTTTTTTAAATCTTCCTTCTTTAATTTACCAAATTTTTCCATTTATTATTTTGATAAGTATAATTTTTCTTTTTCTTAAATTATCTGAAAAAGGAGAATTAATTTCATTTAAAAATAATGGTCTAGAAAACCATCATATAATTTACTTATTATCATCTGTTTCTTTTTTCATAGGTATATTTGCAATTATAATTTTTTATAACTTTTCGGCTATGATGAAATTTAATTATCTTGATATCAAAAAAAACTATACTAATGATGCAAAATATTTAGCATCAATTACAGAAAATGGTATTTGGATAAAAGATGAAATTGATGAAAATATTATATTCACTAATGCAAAAAAAATTGAACAAGATAATTTGATCGAGGTCGAGGTAATCAAATTAAATAAAGATTTTGAATATCAATCAACTATAACTGCAAAAAAAATTAATATTAAAAATAATTTATGGCTAGCTGATGATGCTATTAAATTAAATAATGATAATTCAAGAGAAATTATACAAAAATTAGAATTAAATAGTAATTTTAATTTTAGCAAAATAAATAATCTTTATTCAGACCTTTCCTCGATTACTATTTGGGGTATGATTAAATTAAAAGAAGATTACCAAAGCGTAAATTACTCAACAACAGAAATAGATTACCAATTCCAAAAAATACTTTCATATCCTATTTATCTAACAATAATGAGCTTACTTTCTGTGGTATTTATGATGAATTTCAAGTCACAAACTAACAAAATTTTCGTAATTACATTTGGAATTTTTATTTCTGTATTAATCTATTATATCAATCATTTCTTTGGAATTATTGGAAGAAGTGAAACGATTCCTCTTATGGTATCTATTTGGATACCACTTTTAATTTTACTTATAATTTCAACAGTAGGTTTAGTAAGAATAAATGAAAAATAAAATTATAAAATACTTCTTTATCATCTTTTTTTTACCTTTGATAACAAAAGCTTTTTCGAATGATGATTTTATTATAGAGAGTAATACAATTGAATATAAAGAAAATAATAATGTAATAATAGCTACTGGAAATGTTAAAATAACTTCTAAAGATAATGTAAAAATTTCTGCAGATCAATCAGAATATATTAAACTTACAAATGAGCTTTTCTTAAATGGTAATGTTGAAATAATAGACCAAGATAAAGAAATTAGAATTCAGAGTGAAAAGGTAAGATATTATAAAAATAAAGAATTAATACAATCAATAGGAACAACTAATATTGATTTCGGAAATAATTATACAATAGACACTACAGATTTAGATTATTTAAGATTAAAAAATATTTTAAGATCTAATAAAAAAACTGTTCTATATGATAATTTCAATAACGAAGTTGAGACAGATAGTTTTGTTTTTTATGCCAATGAAAAAAAATTTAAATCCAAAAACCTTAAATTAAAAGATAATAATTTGAATGAATACATTGCAAAAGACTCTTTAATTGATTTAAATAAAAATAAAATTGCTGCAAAAGATATAGAAATTTATTTTTCAAAAAAAGGTAATTTAGGAGAAAATTCGAGATTAAAAGGAAATTACATGATTTCAGATGATAATATTACTATAATTGAAAAAGGGATTTTTACTTCATGTAAACCAAGAAACGATTGTCCACCATGGACAATGCAATCAGAAACAATAAAACATAATAAAAAAAAGAAGTTAATAGAATATAAAAATGCTTGGCTAAAACTTTATGATAAACCAGTTTTTTATTTTCCAAAATTTTTCCATCCAGATCCAACTGTAAAAAGACAGTCAGGTTTTTTGATACCTTCTATAGCTACTTCTACTAATTCTGGAAATTCAATAAAAATTCCATACTTTAATGCTTTAGCAGATAACAAAGATTTTACAGTAACTCCTAGATTATATTTTAATAATGATATTTTGTTACAAAATGAATTTAGACAAATTGAAAAAAATCTCAATCATATTACTGACTTTAGCTTAAAAAAAATGAATGAAGGTTCAAAATCTCATTTTTTCTCTAATTCAAAAATTGATTTAAACTCCAAAAATTTTAATCAATCAAAAATAGAAATTAATATTGAAAAAACATCAAATGATACATATTTAAAAAGTGAAAAATTAGTGAATTCTATTCAAGATAATCAAAGTTTATTAAATTCTTACTTAAAATACGAAGCTTTTACAGATGATTTTGATCTAACAGCTGAGGTAGCTGCATATGAAGATTTAACCAAAGAAAAAAATTCTGATAAATTTCAATTTATACTACCTAGTTTCAAAATTTCAAAAATTTTCAATCCAAACATTAATTTTAAAGGAAATTTTAAGTATAGTGGATCAGGTGTAAGTCAAAAGAAAAAAAATGTAACTGAAAATTTATTAATCAATAATTTCGACTATAATTCAAATCGCCTTATTTCAAAAAACGGTTTTGTATCAAATTTTAAATTATTATTTAAAAACGTATCTAAAGAAGGAAGGAACTCAACAGATTATAGTGAAGATTTTGAAAACAGAACTTATTTATCTTCTAATTACACTATTGGTTTACCTTTAAAGAAAAAAAGAGATAACTTTGAAAGTAATCTTACTCCAAAATTATCTTTAAGATACAGTCCGTTTGATAGTCAAAATATATCTGATAAAGATCGTAAAATAAATATTAACAACATTTTTACAAATAATAGACTTGGATTGACCGATTCTCTAGAGGGTGGTCAGTCTTTAACTTTAGGTTTTGATTACAGCTTAAGTAATCAGGATAATAAACAAATATTTTCATCAAGTTTAGG
>MDTD01017987.1_pt1 | contig 14158 bp, 14 predicted proteins | sample 811221 | NCBI WGS metagenome assembly MDTD01 (sample SAMN05326646, study PRJNA326480) | marine metagenome | isolation source: seawater | place: Pacific Ocean: South West | collected 2011
ATTATTTTATCAGAAGTTCCGGGAGGTAAAGTAGTTTCAATAATTATTAAAGTATTTTTCCTAACAAATTTTGATAATTGTTTAAAAAAAGATTTTAATGAATTAAACGGATTGTCTTTTCTATAATCAATTTCAAAATTAATGCTAATAACTATTATTTTACATTTTTTAATTTCTTCTAAATTATTTGAAATATAAAAGTTTTTGTTTTTTTGACTTTTCTTAAACATTTTATGTATCTTTTTATCCTCAGTACTGATAGGCAAAATACCTGATGATACTTTACTTTTTAAGTGAAGACCTTTTTTGTTATTTTTTTCTAATCCAATAACAGAAAAGTTTAATTTGCCATTTTTGTTTTTGGAATTAGATATAGCAATAGACATGGGTAGACCAACGTAGCCTTGTCCAATAACACATACATTATCATTGTTTCTTAATTTCATTTATTTAGATGTTCTGATTTTTTTAATATAATCTTGCCATTGATTATACCAATTTGTTTTTACGTTGAAAAAATTTTTTAAATAGTGCCTTCTTGCACTTTGAGTTTTTTTATTTTTCCACCAAAGACCTAGATTATCCCACGTTTGATTGATATGTTTGTTTGCTTGCTCATAATTTTTAAAGGCAATCTTATTTTTAACTAATATATTAAATATTTTTAAACTAAGTTTATTAAATTCCCATGTTTTTGAGTCACAAATTAAAATTGACGGTACATTCAAATACATAGCTTCTGAGAAAGAGGTAGTGGGATAAGTTAAAACAATTAATTTTGACTCAGATAAGGCTTTATGAAATGAATTTTTTTTTGAGGGTTTGCTTATAATTTTTCTTCCAAATGTATTAGAAATTATTTTTTGAGCATTAATACTGCTTTTTTCTTTTAATCTATACTTAGTTTTATTTCTGATATTAATCTTTAAATTTTTTAAAAATTTCTTTAAATATCTAAGATTTCTAATTTCATCTGATAAAAAAGGTATAGATTGTACTCTAGTCATGTAACGTGAGCATTCATAATGAACAACGGTTAAAAAACCATTTTCATTGATCTCAGTCTTTGGTTTTTTTTTTATTATTGGAATTGTAGGACTTAAATTTAAATAGAAATTTTTATCTAGTTGTTTGCTCCAACTTATTCTTTTCGTTGCAATCTTTTTATAATAATTTTTTTCAAGCATGCTTAAATTCTTTCTTAATCCTCCACCATGATCAGAAATAATTAGCTTAGACCCTTTGAGCATTGCCTCTGCCACATAAATTCTAAAAAAATCATTATTATGTATAGAGTGCATGGTAAATATGGTTTTTTTTTTATTCGGTAAAGATGATGCTTGATTTCGAATATCACTAAAATCTTCTACATAACTCATAGGTAAATCTTTGCTTATATTTTCTAAAATAAAATTGTAAAAATTTATTTTATTTTCTTTTTTAAAATGCCTGCTTAATAAATTTCTAATAGTTTCATTTCTAGAAAAATTTTTTCCATTATATTCGAAAAAGTTTTTTAATTTTGTTGGTATTAATAAATTATTGGCATTTATTTTCAAAAACTCGTTTCTTGGAAAATGAAAATCCTCAAAAAGTATTTTATTAACTCTTAAAGCATTTTTTAATATAATTTTCTTTCTTATATTATTGAAATATAAACCTGATTTGGTTTTAGGTTTAAGATTTATATTTTTGAAAATATTTTTTTTATTAAGTGCTTTAATTTTTTTATTTTTTAAATATTCAAATATTTTTTGAAAGATAAAATGATTCCACTGATGATTTGATGAAGCTTTATTAAAAAAATTATTAGAATTATTATTGAGTCTAATTTTATCTTCTATTTCTAATTTATAGAATGCGAATTTTTTTTTTTTATATTTTTTTAAAAAAAGTCTATAAGTTTCATATTTGTCATATAATGATGCGGTGTATATAACCAACCAAGGATAACAAATAGATCTCCAATAATTTTCAGATCTGTCGATTGAGTGAATTTTGTTGAGAACTTTTGCCAATTTTTTGATAATTTTTTCATTTAAGCTTTGTAAATAATTAAAATCTTTACTTAATTTTTTTCTGTCCTCCCAGTGATACTTAAAAGTATTTTTCTTTTCAAAATTTAGTTCTATGTTTTGTGGAGTAAATTTATGGCACCATAATCCTAAAAAATAATTATTTTTTTTAAGAGGGATGCGCTTAGTGTACCCTGGTATTAAAAGATTTTCCACCTTGTTGGTTCTTTAAGATTATAAACTCCAATAAAAATTCATTAACTTCTTAACTATGAAGTTATTTCTATTTCTAAATAGCCATTCGTTTCTATTGGGATCTTTATCACGAGCTTTTAATAGATATAACTCTGGTAAAGATAGTTTTTTCTTAAAATCTTCGTTAAGTTCTTTTTTGAAATTGATTTGTTGCCAAATTTTTCTATCCCTATAATTTATGTTAAGATGCCTTCTTTTTTTTCCATTTTTATTTTTTGTACCGCAATGCCAAAGATTAATATCGTATATAAAAAGCGTTCCTTTTTTAGCCTCTATATATTTTTGATTTGGATGGTCTTGAAAAGAATAGCCATCATCAGAAGGCTGCTTAAGCCATTTATGAGATCCAGGTACAACACGTGTAGTCCCGTTATCTTTAGTAAAATCATCTAATAACAAAGAAGTTAAAACAGATCTTATTGGATCTTGATTGCTTTTTCTTGGTATCCAATCTACATGCCAAGGTTGCTCTCCTTTACCAGGAAAAGGCATTCTTAAAATTAATTGAGATAAACTAATCTCTTTCTTTATTAAAAATTTTGAAGCTAATATTGCCTCGGGGATAGTAAACACTTTTCTAAAACAATCATGTTTGCTTAAAAGGTTGTTCAATCTTTGAGCTCCCTTTTCAGGATGTTGACCTTCTTTAATTTTATTTGAGATGTGGTCCCAGCCCCCACGCCATCCCTCTTTTTCTATTAGTTCGTCCACGACTTTAGAAATTAAGTCTAGATCAATCCCTCTTTTTTTCCATTCTTCTGGGGAAATATAAATTGTGCAATAACCATTGTCCATTAACTCAAGTTTTTTTTGATCTGAGAGGATATTCTCATTTATAGATAGGTCTTTTACAACATTTTCAATTTGGTATTCCATGGTGTTTATATTACTTTAAAAAAAATTCTTAATAAAGTTTAATCCTAAATTAGCTCCTTCTCTTGATATTTTATGGTCGCATTTTTTAAACATTTTAGCTTTAACATTAAATTTTCTACTTTTCAAAAATTTTTTAGCCTCATATAAGTAGTCAGGTTTAACTATTTTATCTTGATCTCCATGAAATAAACAAATATTTGGTTTTGAATTTAAATTTAGATCTAAATATTTTTTATCAATTATTTTACCAGAATAACCTATAATTAATTTAACCTTTTTTTTTCTTCTAATACCTGCTTTTAAAGTGATCATACATCCTTGACTAAAACCTCCAATAATAAGATTTTCATCTTGCAAGTTATACTCATTTTTAACTTCATCTAAGAATTTATTTAATACTTCTACAGATTTGATGACTCTTTTTAGAGATTTTTGATTATTTTCATTAGGATTAAACCACATAAAAGTATTTTTTTTTTTACATTTATATGGTGCGTTGGGACACATAAAAATAGTATGTGGAAGAAAACCTCTCCAATAATTTGCTAATAGGGCAATGTTCTTTCCATTGCCTTCATATCCATGGCAAAGAATAATTGCATTTTTAGGTTTAATACCTGTTTTGGTTTTTAAGGTTACTGTCTCCAAAGAAAATGCCATTTAAAAATTAATTATTTCTTTTAATAATAAAGTAAGCAAGTATGTTTGAAATATCAGAGCCTGATACATCGAAAGTTTTATATTCTACTTGAAATTTTTTATAAGCTAATAAATCTTTTACCTTTAAGAAATATTTTTGATAATCATTATGAACAACATCTTCAATTATATAAACCCCGCCTAAATTTAAATAGGGAAGAAAAGCAATCATTGAATTTATTTGAGACTCTGGATGGTGCCATCCATCATCAACTATAAGATCAAATTTTGTATTAAATTTTTTTGCACTTTTTTTTAAAGTTTCAAGTTTTAGTTGATCTGCCCAATCACATTCGATAATTCTTTTTTCTTTAATAAACGTTTGTTGATCAATATCAATTCCCCATAATGAAGATTTATAAAAATAATCTTTCATAGATCTAATTCCTGCTCCTGAAGATACTCCCAATTCTAAAATCGTATTTACTTTATTTTTTAAATTAGCAAATAAATCATCTAGATATTTTCTATACTCACCTTTTGGTTTAGAGCTTTTATATTTATTTAGATAGTAACTAAAACTTTCATTATCTGATATTTCTGGATTTTCTACCAATGGATATTTTAAGTTATTTTGAAGTGTTAAATCTTCTCTTTTTAATTCTGATAATTTAGAATTGATTTTTATTTTTTGGGACAACTTATAACAGAAAGTCCAAATTTTTTTACTCGTAAGATTTCTTAATAATCTCCAAAAAGTTTGGGATAAAAAATATGATGATGAGGGTTTTAAATTTTTTTGCTCCATAATTATTAAATTTCTACTTTATATTTTTTTAAAATTTCCTTACCTTTTTCAAAAGAGCTAAAATCTATAATGTCATCAGTATCTAAAGTTATTGAAAACTCAGTCTCTAGTGCTGACATAAGTGTCATATGTCCGATTGAGTCCCAATTATCTATTGATTGATATTTTAATTTCTCAAGATTTTCGTCTTTTAAGTCAAAAGTTTCATTGAAAGCTTTCTTATACTTCTTTAAATTTTCACTCATTTTTATCTATCGCTTAAGTTTTTTTTTATAGATTGGGATACAGCTTCTTTTGTTAAATTATTTTTTTCAAGAATATATGAGTAATCACCGCTAAAATTGTATTTATCCTCTAACCCTATTTTAAGTAATCTAGGGCTTTGTTCTAAATCGCTTAATACCTCTGAAATTGACGATCCCAAACCACCAAAAACTGAGTGTTCCTCTAAAGAAACGATCAGCTTAGTTTTTTCAGCTGATTTTTTAATTTGATTTTTATCTATAGGTTTAATGGTATGCATATTTATTACCTCGGCAGAAATGTTTGAGCCTTCTAATATTTTTGCAACTTCCAGTGCTACTGAAACCATTGAACCACAAGCAAAAATAGAAACATTTTTACCGTCTTTCAATAAAATAGACTTTCCAATTTCAAATGAATAATCTTTGTTATAAATTATTGGAGTGTTTGTTGTTCCAGTCAATCTTATATAAACCGATTGACTATGATTTATGGATGCGCTTAACGCTTTAACAACTTCAGTACCATCAGCTGGAGAAATTATACTAATATTAGGAATAGCACGCAAAGCTGCCACATCTTCTATCGAACAATGAGTATATCCCAAACTTCCTAACACAACTCCACTAGCAAGCCCCACTAAACATACCTTATGCTTCATATAACCTAAATTAACTTTTATTTGTTCACAACATCTTAAAGTTTGAAATGGTGAAAAAGTAGTAGTAATAACTTTAAGATTTTCACTTGCCAAACCTGCTGCCACACCTATTAAGTTTTGTTCTGATATTCCAACATCTAAATATTTATCTGGAAATTTTTTTTTATATCTATCTAATCCTGCAGATGTAGAGACATCAGAAGTTAAAATCATCAAATCTTTTTCTTTATCTGACAGCTCTAGACAAGCTAATCCGAATGTAGCTCTAGGACCTATTTGAGACCATGTTTTAATTTTTTTTTCATTTATTTCCATTTTTGATCCAATCCTCTCTGAATAATCCTAAGTCATAGCTATCGACATATTTTCCATTAACGTAACCATGTTCTTTTCTAACTCCTTCTCTTTTGAATCCCCATACTCTTTCTGTTAGTTTTGATAAACTTTCAGAAATTGCACCAGAGTAAATTTTCCTAAAATTCATTTTAAAAAAGATGTGATTAATCATTAAATCTTGCGACTCCTTAAAAATTTTTAATCTATCTTTTAAATCTTTTTTTAAATCTGTAATTAGTGATATAGAGCAAGTTCTGTTAAAATAATTAAAATCGTATGCAGTTACCATTCCTACAAGATTTTTATTTTTTTTCACAACTATTCCGAGTTGTAATTTTTTTTTAATTTTTTTATTTAATAAAATATTTTTTTTCTCCTCGATATTGTTTTTTACATAATTAAGTTGATCAGATAATGTATTAGGAAATTTTCCTGTTTGTAATAAATCAGTATTCTCCTTATAATTCATCCATTTATACCAATCAGTATTTTTTACAACTTTTTCATCCAATAAGACGAGATCCACGTACTCACCTCTAAGAAATTCCTCAAAACTAAATTTTGGCATTAATTTAGCTCCTCCAAAGCTATTTCGTAATTTTTTTTTGTTAGAACTGTATGATGCCAATCATTATTATTCTCTGAAAATGAGAAACCTTTACCTTTAATTGTATTGGCAATGATTGCCTTTGGCATTTGATTTTGAGGATCTTTCTTTAAAGCAGATATAATTTCTTCTATACTATGACCGTCAACTTCTGTTGTATTCCAGTTAAAACTTTTCCATTTTTCATATAAATTGCCTAAATTTAAAATGTCTTGATTTTTACCAGTTTGTTGAAGATTGTTTTTATCAATTATTACAGTTAGATTTTTTAATTTTAGATGTGGGGCTAACAAAACACTTTCCCAGATTGAACCTTCGTTACATTCTCCATCACCAATAACAACATAAGTCTTATAGTTCGTATTTCTTTTTTTTGCTGCGTAGGCTACTCCAATTCCCAATGAAAGACCCATTCCTAAACTGCCAGTAGAAAATTCAATTCCCTTTTTTCTGTTCATAACAGGGTGGCCAAGTAAAAAACTTCCTGACTGTTCAAAATTTTTAAGTTCTTCTCTTTCAAAAAAACCTTTCTCGGCTAAAGCAGAATACAATGCAAGACAAGCATGTCCTTTGCTTAAAATAAATCTATCCCTATCTGGATCTATTGGTTTATTTGGGTTTAAGCTCATTATCCCCCCATATAAACAAGCAACTATTTCAACAATAGACAAAGCTCCACCGATATGTGCGCTTTTTGCACCAGCATTATAAGCAGCAAAGAGAATGTTTTTTCTAAGCTGCTTTGCAAGCTTTTCAATTTCGATTTTATTCATGGTTATTTAAACTCCACCGTCAACAACAACATCTTGACCTGATACGTATGTAGAGAGTTTAGAGCCTAAAAAAAGTGCTACATTAGCTATTTCGTCAGGGCTTGCTATTCTATTTAGTGATATTTTTTTTTTTTCCTCTTTCATAAAATCTTCTCTAGTATTATTTTTACTCATATCAGTGTTTGTTAATCCTGGACAAATGGAATTTACTCTAATGTTATAAATTCCTAACTCTTTTGCTAAAACTCTTGAAGTAGAAGATATAGCAGCCTTTGAACTAGAATAGGCAAATCTTCCAACATCATTTCTTTTTGCTGATGTTGACGAAATAAAAATTATACTACCGTTTTTGTTTTTAGCCATTTCCCTGGAGATAAGCTGAGTTATATAAATATGCGAGAAAAAATTTATTTCAAACATTTCTTTCAGTTTTTTTTCTGAAGTCATTTGAAATAAAGAATTAAACAAGATACCTGCATTATTCACTAGAATTGATATTTTTTTATTTATACTAAGAATTTTTTTGACCCCTTTTTCAACTTGCTCTTTATCGATTAAATCAAATTCTACAATATCTATCGTAACTTTATTTTTATCAGAAAGATTTTTGCAAAGTTTTTCAAACTCATCATTTTTTTTTCTAACACAAGCAATACAATTTGCGCCCTCTTTTGCGAATTTTTCAAGAATAGATTTTCCAATACCTCTGGTGCACCCTGTAATAACTGCATTTTCACCTCGAAGCAAATTATTCATATTTAGTTTTATTCTGAAAAATCTTCTTTTGGAAATATGTCTTTAGCTTCAACAGGTTTAAATATTGAAGCACCTTTAGTTGAATTAAAATTTTTTATAAAATCTACGTTTTCTCCTGCCAAGCATAAATCACTATGATTTCTAAAATGTTTTATTCTAAATCCATAATCAGTAATTTCTTTTAAGCTTTGTTTGAAAACATTTCCAATTTTTATATGTACGTAAGGACATGCAAGAACATCGCCTACTGGCGTAATATAAATTCTATTAACTGTAGTACAACCTAGTATTTTTTCATGATTTTTATCAAATGGATTCCAAATATTTCTATTTAAATTTTTATACTCTTTTCTTAGTTGTTTAATATGATTTCTATCTTCCTCATCACAAATTTCGTCATGAACTTTGTTCCACATTCCTGATGGACATGCAACATTGATCAAAGTTCTATATTTATTTTTCTTCGAGTAATCTAATAACATTTTTAGATCTTCGCTTTTAGCATTATAATGACCAACGGTAATATTTAAATAAGGATCTATACCTGCCTCTTGGACCATCTTTAATGCCTCCATTGCCCTTCTCCAAGAATCTTTTCTTCCTCTTAAATCATCATGAACTTTTGGATCCATGCTATCAATACTGACTGATATACGCCCAACATGATGCTCGGCTAACTTTTTAACCATTTTTTTATCAAGTTTCCAACCGTTGGTAGTGAAGTATAAATAAAATCTTTCAGGTTTAATTGCCTCAAGAACCTCAAAGAGTTTGTCAGGCCAAAGTAGTAGCTCTCCACCTTGCAAATCCCATTCTATAAACCCTAATTCATCGGCTTCATCTGCTAACTCTTTTATTTTGCTTATTGGCAAAAATTCTTTAACGCCCTCTCCTTTAGGGGAGTTTGTAAAACAATATTTACACCTTAAATTACAAGCGTTATTATAATTCATTTCTATACCTCTTCTGAAAGTTCCAATTTTACCATCATTTTTTTGTAAATGGTCATAAAAAGCTTTTAACTTTCTAAGAAGTTTTGGTTTAGCTAATAATGAAGAATGAACTGGCATATTATTACAATTGATTAACTATATTAAATACTAATTTGAATCAATATTCAATTTTATAGATCCTGGTATTACTAGTGTAAATGAGGCTCTACAAGTTTTTTTTTTATTAACAAATCCTTCAGCCTCAAATTTTATCAATCCTCTTTTCCAGCTTATTAATTTGGAAAATATATCTAGTCTATCGCCTGGTAAAATTTTTTTAATAAATTTTAAATTATTTGCATCAACCAAATAAAGTATTTTACCTTTATTACCTGGCATGGTTTGAACAATTAAAGCAGACATTTGTATTAATGCCTCTGTTTGTAACATTCCAGGCATATTGGGATCGCCTGGCCAATGAACTTTAAAAAACCACTCTTTCTCTGTCATGAGCTTATAACCTTCAGCCGACACACCTGGTACTACTTTTTTTGCATGATCAATCATTAAATAAGGATCCCTATTTTGTTGGTACTCAAGTATTTTAGGTTTATCTAATTCTAAAAATTTCATTTTATTTTAAATCAACTATTTTTGATAAATTTCTAATTAAATCATATCCATCCCAAATTTCACTAAACTCAAGCGCTCTTCCAATCGGTATCATTCTATCTATACCATTCGGTTTTTGATTATAAATAAATTTTTTTAACTCAGATTGTTTAAAACCAAAATAAGTTAATGTTTGAATTTTGGTATTTATACAATTAGTTATTTGTTTTAATTCTTTGATAAAATATTCAAAAAAAAATCCAAATCCTACACGTAAATCTTGAACGTCTTTTGGAATTTTACTCAAAATCATTCTTGATATATAATCCTCGTTAATTGATTTTTTTATTTCTGTTCGTTTTGCGGCCAACTCACAAAATTTTGTATATTTATCAATTTTATTTTTTTCATTAATATTAAAGTACTTTCCAGATTTAATTGATGAATTAAAATATTTCCAAAATTTTTGATAAGTTTTAATATTTTTTTTCCCATACCATATAATTAAGTGTGGTGATGAACACGCATTTTGATCAAATAATAAAGTGTCAAGATAAAATTTATTTGTTAAAATTTTTAGATCATTATCTTTTATTTTAGAAAGGTAATCGACATTAATTAAAGAAATTGAATATCTGTCAGGAAAGATTAGTTCTTTACAATTAGGTTTGGTTGAGAGAAGCTTAATTTTTTGAACAGTTTTATCACTACCCCAAATGACTCTATAATCACATTCTAAACTTAAATTTTTTGTTATCTCATCGTTACGTTCATAACTAATAAATAAATTAGATTTTTTAATTTTATGAAATTTTTTAATTTTAAATATTTGATTCAAGATTTTAAAAAAAATAAGATTTTGAGCAAATTTTGTACTTGGAACTCTTACTATATTTGAATTTCCAGCTAATAAACTGTAAGCAAAAGAGTAAGCAAAATTTAATGCTATATTCGCTGGAGCTATATGAAATACCAATCCGTGACCTAATCTTATTTCGTTTGTTTCATATTTATCTTTAATTTTTTTCAAATTATTTTTTCTTAACCAAAAAGCAAAAGTAGCTAAATCAACATATTTAGAGGTCTCTTTATTTTTTAAAATTTTTTCACTTAGAGTGCTTAAAAAATCACAAATATTATCATCAAATATTTTGTTTATATTTGATCTAATATTTTTGTTTCCAGCTAATATTTTAATTGTATTACTATTGATTAATTGCATCACCACAACCTCTAAGCTCAGCTTTTTCTAACCGTCCGAAAACTTTAAAATATTTTCCTTTTTTTCCACATCTACAGTCATTCTCACCCAGGATAACTCCTGTATCTTCTGTTAATATATTATGCCCAGGATAGCTTGTAGGTAAAACTGAAAGAAGCTGTATCATACCTTTTTTATTTTTCCCTAAATTATTAAAATATTTATCTCTAATGAAAATTTCTGAAAATTTACTAGTATGAAAATAACCACATTTAGACTCAAAAAAAATAGAACCAGTTTGCTCAACCATTCCATAGTAATTTATAATGTTATTAAAATTGAATCTCTTTTTTAATTCTTCTTTAAAAATCTGATTTGAAATATTTTTTTCTTTTAATTTTTTCCACCCCCCACCATGGATTAATATGGAATTATTAAAATCTAGTCTATCGTTTAAACTTAATTTTTGAAATAGATTATTCCAAATCAAATAAGTAAAACCAAAAACAATTTTGGGTGTATTAATATTTCTTTTTAAAAATAATCTTATTGAGTCTAAGTCTAGAGTCATATTCTCTTTAAGTGCGTAAGTAATATTTTTTGCGAAAAGAGAAAAGCCCAAAACAGCGGCTGATCTAGCTGAAAAATTTTTTCTGTCTTTCAAAATTGACTTGCTATCAATGACTAACATTGGAACTCTATCTTTATTTTGAGTAATATCAAAAAAAAGTTGACTTAAAGCTTTTATTTGATTTTTAGCATTGCTCTCATCTAAATAAATTTTAGACAAGTTGTTACCAGTTGTTCCTGAAGACTGCATAATTCTTACAATATTTTCACTATCAACACTTTTCAAAGTTAAATATTTAAATACATTTACAGGTAAAAAAGGTAGATCCTCAACTGAAAGATTGTTTTTTACTTTATAATTTAAATTATCACAAATTTTTTTGTACTCCTTGCAATTATCGTAATGATGGTTAGTTAAGTCGTTAAAATACTTATTGATAAATATACTTCTATCTTTAATTTGAAAAATTGAACGTGTATCTTTAAATAAAGACTCTAAATCTTTTTTTATCATTACTTACAAAATATACTGTTTTTTCTTGTATTTATTTATCTCTGTTTTTTTAGCTTTTGTAACTTCAAAGAATTTAGGGCTTAGTTCAGTAATGTTTTTTATTACTTGATTAAATTTATTTATATTAACTTTTTTTTTGTTTATTAATTTAAATATTATCTTACTATCATCACCTTCACAAATGCAATTGTAATTGTTCTTTTTTAGTTCGTACTCTAATTGATCTAGAGAAATTCTTATTCCAAATATTTTTGTAATTCTTTTTTTTCTTCCAGTGATAAAAATCAATTTATTTTTATTCATAAAACCTAGATCTCCAGTTTTTAAGACATAATTAATTTCGTTTTTTTTTTTTAGATCTTTATTTGATGATGAATAACCAAAAAAGACGTTTTTTCCTCGGTAAATGATTTCCCCTTCTTTAGTATTAAACTTTCTTTTTCTATCAATACTTACGCTTCCACCCGGTAATGCTCGCCCTACACTACTAGGAAATTTTTTTAATAATTTCCATGGCATTATAGAAATTCTCGGAGATGCTTCAGCTTGGCCATACATTATATTGAATCTAATTTTTTTTTTCTCACAAGTTTCTATAAATTTGTCTCTTAATTTACTTTCAAGTTTTCCTCCTGCTTGAGTGATATACCTAAGACAACCAATTTCCATTTTCTCAAATTTTATCTTATCTAAAATTTGAAATGTATATGGTACACCGTTCAAATTATTTGGTTTATAATATTTAAATAAATCCCAAAAATTTCTATCTACTAACGAAAAGTTATTTATAATTATTTTAGCTCCATTCATTAAATGTGTGTTTATTACTGATAAAGCGTATGAATAGTATGGGGGCATTGTAGTAATAGAAGTGTCATTTTGGTTAATATTTAAACTCTTTGAGATTTCAGTTGAGTTGGATAAAATATTTTTAACACTTAATTTCACAAACTTTTTTACTCCAGTTGTTCCTGACGTTGAGAGTAAACAACTCAGCTCTTTATTGATCTTATATTTTTTAACTTGATTTTTTTTTAGTAGATGGAAACTGCCGAAATTTAATTTAATAGAATAATTTTTATACTTTTTTATATTTTGACAAAAAACATAATCTGGATCGTAACGATTTAGAATATCCAGAATATCAACTTCATTTGTTTTCGAATTTACTAACATCAAAACTTGATTTTCTCTTATTGCAGCTACATAACATACAAAGAATTCGTAACAATTTTCAGAAAATATTAATATTATTTCTTTTTTTTTAAAAATTTTTTCTAACTTTTCAGAATCATCTAAAAGATTTTTGTAAGTTATGGATTTATATTCATTTGTGTAAAACGCAATATTAGCCTTAAATTTTTCGATAGTGGAAAAAATATTTCTCATTATTTTTTCAAATATTTTTTTATGTTATAGAAAGTATTTTGTTGTATTATCTCGAAATCATCATTCCAGTTTTTCTAAAAGATGAATCTGGATTTATGTCTAATCTTGCATTTTTTTTTAAAACTATTTTATTTTTTATAAGTTTAAATGATTTCATAAATGGAGATTTTTTTTCTTTTTTGTTGGGCTCTATTAAGTATCTTAATGAAATTCTTGGAATTTTTCCATAGTTATAGTATGTGCCATGAAGCGATAGACCATGCCAACATGAAACCGTTCCACCTTTACCCATAACTTTCTTACGCTTAACTTGAATAACTTTTTTAAGATCATTGTAATACCAAAGATCTTTAGTTTTATTAGATTTTCTTAAATAATGCGGATATGGCTGCGCTCCTAATATATGGCTGCCCTCAAGAACTTGTAAGTATGAGTCATTAATGTAAACATCATCAAGATAAACATAAAAAGTGCAAAACTTTTTTCCACTTTGCATATCTTGGTGAAAATCTGCATTAAGAAAGTACTGAATATCTTGAAATTGATCTTTTATGTAAGGATTAAGATTTGGTCTACCTAAATCTTCTACCTTTCTTTTAATCCAATTCGGCAAAATAGAATACGGCACTGATCTGATAATTGTTTTCTTAAATATTTTATAATTTTTACCTAAAATTTTTTGAACATTTTTAACAAATTTTGGATTTTTTTCTATAAAATCAAGATTGTAATTTAATTCATCACTGATTAATAAATTATGATCTTTTGAACCAGGTGCATATCTAAAGTACCTACCTTTATTATTAAAATCTTTTTCAGATTTGTAGAATATTTTTTGATCAAGCTTTCTTATACGAGAAATTTTTTTTTGTAAAGCTTTGCACTTTTTTTCATTTATTATTTTGCCAAAATTGCAAAATCCATTTTTATCAAAATTTTTTATCATATTAGTTTCTGTTTGTTTTAAAATC
>MDTD01068148.1_pt1 | contig 14157 bp, 10 predicted proteins | sample 811221 | NCBI WGS metagenome assembly MDTD01 (sample SAMN05326646, study PRJNA326480) | marine metagenome | isolation source: seawater | place: Pacific Ocean: South West | collected 2011
CAAACACGTTGCGAAAAATGTCGCGCGCGCATCGGAGGGAAAGACCATCTTCCCAGTCGTACCGCGATGCGTTTTCAATACAGCAGATATTTATGGCTCCGAAATCGTTCAAAATAGTTCGATGGCCGAATTGCGTATTAGTGATGTCCACGTCCACGCTCCGGCGCGCGTGGTAGCGATCCTAAATCAGACCTACGATACGACATGGATGGATCCCGATCAGTTAAGACGCCCTCATGGATCAGGACAATGCCCGAATGACGACCAACAGTATTTCAACAAACTCATGTCTCTCACAAAATAGCTCTCTCAAGATCAAATGGTGATGTCCGACTGATGGGACGACTGGTGACGTGAGCAATAGCCTTCGGAATATAGGATACGCGTGAAATGAACGCCGAGAGGATGTGCGGTGAAACGAGCTACAACGCTCGCCAGTTGTATGCATAGATGTTAAATAGTATTTCCACATCTACCGCGAAACTTCAGCGCGCTTTGCATCCGAGCGCCGCGAGTAGTACAAAATATAATTACTCTTCAGCTCCCATACAAAATAGATTAACTAGCTCTGTCGACAGTCACAGTGGATTTTAGCAGGCGTATTTTTTAATCGAATTTCGCATTCGCAAGCGCGCACATGAGATGACATTAAGCGCACCTACCGAGTTTCGGCTCCATCGGAGGCGTTGACACGATGAACGGTTTGGCGAAAAAAATTAGGGGTGCTTGAATCTACCAGGAATTTTCTGGTATGTCTTGTCTAGCGAGGCTTTAAGCGTTGCCAAGTTCAACTCAACGCGCACGGCGGTCACCTCATCGAAGAGGTCATATCTACGCATTTTCATATCTACGCACTTCAGCTTGTCCATAGTTTGCGTGCAATGCGGAGGAAGAAGAACCATCAGAATCCCAAAGGCCACGCATGTGTCAAAAGAACTTCGTCTACGTGTGCGAAATGTCCGTCGCATATCACGTTCGCCGGATTCTCCTGTGGTAAATTCGCAATACATGGTACAAGATGAGCCTTAACCCACGCCAAAAAGTGGAACCCGTCGAAGGATCCCTTTGATGTCCCTCGCATCCACTGCGCTTGCTGTGACTTCACCAAAAACGGTTTAAGGTCTGAGAAAATAGGCTTGAGGGTCGAACTTTATCTGAAACAGCAGATCCAACAACATACACCTGAGAAATTCCCGAGATGGGCACAGCCGGACGCCACTAGGTACACAACGACATATCAAGTCGGTTGACAAATGCACCACTGCGCACCGACACGAGGGTCTGAACATGACTCGTAAACTGCGTAGCGTGATTTTTGCACTCGGTCGGTGATCTTCCAGCTCAAGTCAACTGGGCTTTTAACTGCAGTGATTTGAAACTGCGCGCCTCCGTCGAGGCCCTCTTTCACCCTGAACCTTACTATATACTCATGACTGATTGGGTCGTGCATCACGTCTCCTACCAACGTTGCGTCGCTTAATGTGGAACACTGCGAGCCTTTCACGGAAACCACCTTGTCATTTACCCAATCCGTCATATTCTTCATTAAAAATTGTACCTCTTTACTTCGAGAAGCAAACGGGAGGACCTTATGAGCATGTCCACATGCGCAGTGACCTTCCCTGATGCCAGCGTCAACACACGATCGATTTGGTGGCACGGTGTGGAACAGAGAGATTGACGTTTTCACTGTGCCTTCTGGTGAATTCTCATCGACACAAAGGCCATCACAGTTCCTAGAGTAGTGTGGAAAAGTTAGAATGTGCTTCAGCGTCTCGTGAAGGTCAAAGGTTGAGATAAGTCGTCCCTGATTTTGATTTAGCGCTGTTGCGTAGTTCGGATATCTACTCAATAAACTAGTAGGTACGTACATCAGCAGAAATGGATGACGCCTAGCGGCATGCTGATTGCCGTGATCAGAAAGCTGAAATAGTATCGTGTTTTTGTTCTTAAGAAATCGCTTTGTACTGTTAGCTGTGAGCGCTTCGTACTGGCGAAAAGACATGTCATCTGGTGGACGATGACCAAGCATATTGTGCTGATAAAGAAATTTGAGCGTCCCGGGGTATAGGGAACTGGTCATAAAATCATTACTCCAGTCGTATTGCGCCTGATTGGATCGTTCTCCTGCAAAGCACGAGCCTATACCCTCGCGGAGGTTACCACCCGTCATATAAGAAGGATACGGCCTCAGCGAGCATTCAGGAGTACACAACAAACTTGAATTAGAATTTTCCATTGTATGCGACTCTGTACATGGAACGGCCCATGGGTTCAGTGTTGTTTCGTTCGCTTGGTGTGGTTTGCATCGTTCTTCGCGAAGCATCGGGCGTAAATTCTCACCGACGTATGAAAGTGGTTGGCTGAAGAGCACTGGTGAAATATGGTCGAACCAAGAACGCGGCCAGTCAAAGACTCCACAAAATCCACTATACCACATCGAGTGTGCTGTAACGTATCCGAATGCTCGTAACATGGGGAATATCATGTTTATTACGCTGTTACCTCTAGAGTAGTGACCCGAGAATAGTGGTGTCATGTTTGGAAGTGTATGACTTCCAGCGACTGTACTATACCGATGAAATACAAAAACATGATGTGCGCGCTGCTTATTAGAATTTACTTCATGAACCAATTTCTTGATTTCCTGAGCGGAGCGCGCAAATGACGGTCTACTTATAGAGTCATGCACGTCCATGATGATATGAAATTCATCGTTGATGTCCCGCCCCCTCTTCTGTCGTTCCCGTATGGCACGAAGTCGGATCTTTGTTGAGTTCTCAGATCCGCAGAATCTAGTAAACACTTTTGGCTCCGCACGCCCGCATCTAACTTCAGCATAGTCACCTTTGAATTTAACAATCGCCCTCCCGGTTATTTTCTTAAACACACGAGTCAGGTTACCCAATTGCTCTCTCGTCGAAGTATCAAAAGTATCAAAGGTGACAGTGCCACTTTGGTTCGCTTCACAAAGAAGAACTATCTCCGCATCACACGATGCATATTGTCGAAGCTCAGCGTGTGTTTTCGTAGGAGAGCAGCTCTGCATATCGACGATGGGAAGATGTTCTACGTTGTACGTGGCTGGAGATATTGGCGCAGGAATTGTGCAGTTCGAATCACTCGGAACGTTGTACTGCTCAGAAAGTCCTTCGGAATCGGTGACGGAAAGATTAAAGACGAGTGGATCTATTGCACGCAAGTGAGTTGTAGCCAGTATCATGAGCGCGAGTCCTGTCGTGACCACCCACCGTCGCTGCCGTAAAAATATTAGGCCGAATCGCAGCATCGACCAGTCCCTATACGTCAGCATCGTCGCGTTGACACCGCGCGCGGGGCACGATATGAACGCGACGGAGTCTCGTCGCATTTGTATTGTAGGTTTCGACGAATTTAGTAGTACACGTGATTTCGAAAAAAATACGTATTTTATTTTCGATAACCATAGTAAAACTCGGCCGTTTCGACGCGCGCACCGGTTCTAAGAATGCGTCTTTGCGAACGAGAACAACGTTTACTGCAGAAGGACCGCCGGCGACGCCTGTTGACGATGCGGAAGATGAGCAAACCCAGGTGACTCGAGATGTGCGTAGCGTTGTAGTTGCTGTGCTTGTAGACAAGCACCGTAGGACGATTTCTTGTGGTTTAGAGCGCAAGGTAGCTGCGACTTCATTGTTTCTTCACACTGCGAGCAGCGAGCGGGGTTTAGTCAGTCGGAACGCGTTCCTCAACAGCGTGAAGAGAATGACGAACGACGACAGTGTGAGACGAGAGGCTCGTGCGGTGGTCACAGAAGAGTGCGCTTCGGCTTCGGATGGGTCGGAAAACACGGCAATCGTCATTAACTCGCACGCACTCGGTATGACGAGCGTGTACGAAATCCGCAGTGTTTCTTTGAGGAAATGGTGTGTGCATTCGCCCGCGGTGACATTCCACAGTACTCTGAGTGCAAAGACGGGCGTGGAAGGCCGGGCGTGCTCAGCGAGCCGTACGAGAAGGAGCTCGCAGACATGGTGAAGTACTACATTCGCGCCCGTGTGTTGCTGAGTCAGAAAACTATTCTAACGTGCGCCAGGACCTTTTATCGCGACGAGCACGGCTCTGAGCCCCCTTCGGATACGCTAGGATCCTTTTGGTATCAGCGATTAATCGCTCGACACGGCATCGATACTACTGTGTACGACCCGCAGGACAACCTGCGATTGAACTCGGCGACACCCTACAACGCCAGAAACTTCTTCGAGCGCGTGGCGCGGACTGCAGTGAAGCACGGATTCGCGACGTGGAATCCCGACTTCGACGAGAACGATCGATCAAGTGAGATAATTTCCTAGGACCAATCAAAGGTAGGTCGCGTGTTCACCTTTGACGAAGCGAAGCTTTTGCTCGCCTACGAGAAAGGTGTTAGAGGCGTGCGTATCTTGACAATTCATGGAGAGGAAATCCGCGACCCGCGGTCAAAGCAAACGATGCATTCGCTTCATCTGTTATGGAGTGTCGAAATCTTGCTGGCGAGGCGTTGGCGCCGTACTTCGTATGCAGCAAGAACGCAGATGTTGCAGATGACTTTGACATTCCTGAACCGTATTGGCACGTCTACGGGAAAGCAACAAGACGCGCAATGGATACGTGGGACGGCAAAGAGATCGTTCGATGGGTTGACGTCGATCGACGCGCGCGATGCAACAACTGTTGGAGACGAAAACACGTCGAATGCAAGGTTTTCACGGCTTGTAGCTCATGTGGAAGCCACTTGTGCGTGGACTGACTCTTCATCATCATCATGACGGAATGGCACACGACGAGAATAGATTATGGCTAGGATCTGCAATTAACTTTGTACGAGTTTTCAGCTCCAAAATCGTCGATTTAGTGCAAAAAAGCAGGCCATGTGTCTATGGGTCATAACGCAAAATATTTCGACACTGGTAGACAACTGTACAAGTACAGTACAAGTACTTTCCTTTCAATTTACCGAGGTTCATAAAAAACGAGCGTCATTAACCTCTTCGATCGTCGCTCGCGAAACGCTCGATGTTAATAGGTGGTGTTTTACTAATTTTAACCAACAGTGCAATCCCGGGACCGCGCTCAGTGGTCGTCCGAAACTTGGCTCAACCCTACCCCGATCCTCTACCCATTCTATGAGCCATACCAAACCCTCAGCCCCGCGCCATTCTACCACCACCCCTAAAAATCGGCCTAACCCGGTGCGCCAAGTCGGTGCCAACGATCCTCCTTTGTGACTTGTGATCCAGTCAGATTTTCCCTCCCCTGTTCACTCAACGGGCTTGCGTCAACACAATGGGTGCCTCCAACCGCTTCGTACCTCTAATCCTTGTATACTTCCTGGCATCGTCCTCACTGCTTGTCTTGAATAAGGTGGCTATCACGGCTATTCCAAACGCGTCCCTTCTTCTGTTTATCCAACTAGGCAGTACGGTTGTGATCGTTACAGTGCCTGCTCTCGTCGGCACAACTCGCTTGAACTTCAAGCCAGATGGTAAAGTCGTTCGAGCCTACACCACGGTGGCTGCCGTGTTTCTTGCAACCATCTACAGTAACTTTCAAGTGATCCACTCTATTGGGATCAACGCATTCATCGTCCTGCGGTGTTCGACTCCTTTGATGGTGTCCGTTCTCGACTGGGCGTTCATGGGTCGCACCTTGCCGAAGAGGAACTCGCTGCTCGCTTTATGCGGTATTCTTGTGGCAGGCTCGGTGTATGCAATGTTGAGAGTCACCAACAATGGTTCGAGTATTTTCAATGGAAATAGCAGCGTGGTGAGCGGAATGTTTTGGTCAATGATTTGGTTATCATCATTCCTGTTCGACATGGTGTACATCAAATACGTTGCCGAAGTATATCATTGTTCAGCTTTAGAGCGGACACTTTACCAGAACTTCCTTGCCTTGCCGATTTTGGTCTTATTCATGACCACTGGAGTTGAAAAATATAGTCTATTTGAAGCATCAACTGCACCTTACAGTGCGTACATGGCTGTGATATTGACTTGCTTCGCAGGTGCAGCGCTCAGCTTTACAGGCATGTCGCTTCGCACAGAGTTAAGCGCAGCTTCATTCACAGTTGTTGGAATTGTGTGTAAAATGGCATCAACTTTGCTGAATGAAATATTTATCGAGCCTGAACAAGACCTGGTGCGTCTTTCGTGTATTGGTGCTGTGATTATTAGCAGTGCACGTTATGAACAGGCGCCTTTGAGGGAATCATCAAGGTAAAGAATGTACGATAGTATTTATTTGGGAATCTGTACATCCATATTCTCCGCACTTGCTCTGTGATCAACTGCTGTCCGCACCATGCGCTGATAGAAATTTTGATGTTGAGCTTTCTCCAAGTTGGCTCACAGTGCATCGGGGGTGTTGTGTAGAGAAGGTTGGATACCGTTGTGTTTGAGAAATCGATCAAGCCATGCCGATACGAAGGTGTTGGTAAAAAATGTATTCTGATTCGAATGAAAAACTTCACAAGTTTTGTGAACTGGTTTGATTGTATGTCGTTGAGTGCGCTCTGTCCGTTGTGGTGGTGTTCTTCACACTCTGTAAAGCGTGGGATGACATTTCCATGACATGAAATACTGCAAAAAGCAACATCATCGTTCGCGATGACAAATACATTGCTTATCAATTATAATCAGTACATGATACGAAAATGTTTTATTGTCTAAATAGGTAGGGTCGGTTATGAAACGAGTTATTGTTATGAACTGCTGAACGTTTCTAACGGTTTCTACTGTTATCTGCTACATTCACGAACCTCATGCTGACAAAAACCGTGTACACCGTCAGTCGCCTTAGTTGGATTGGGACTAGCGAGGTAATATTGGCCTTGCAGCCAAGACGGATGATCAAAACACTGTGATGAGCCATCTGCAGTTCAGCGCTTTCATAAACTTGCCTTCAAAACAGTTTACTTTTGCACGTTTCAGAAAAGCTAGCTTTCGACCTGAAAATCAAAAGCACAACAGTTGATCACTGTGTGTAAACTTCAACGTAGAGCATGCGTACGGATTAGCAACTTCAGCAGCTCCATGCTTCGTGGCACAAGTTAACCTATTTGCGCGTTCATCAAAATGGGTGTCAGTGCATCGTTGTAAGTATTTTCCACTGATGACATCAAACAGATTTGACTGATATGCACTCGGTGGCTTCAGTTTACTCTGATGTTCTGAACATTTGCTGAATCCCTCAGAGAAGAGGAACTCATTCGATCTTGATCTTCCAGAAAACATTTTGTAGCTGCCATGACGCTTGCACATGTTATGATCATCACTACGTACAGTCGTCCTGTACTGGCGCCAAAGTGCACTTTCGAAATCCAAGTTTCTTGGGTCTTGTCGATGACTATTTCTATTGCGCATGTTTGTGCGATCGAAGACTTCTTGCCACAGCGCGGATATTCGAACGAACTCAGCACGATTGTGCTGGTTCATTTTCGCTGATATCGAAGCAAGATCGGTGGTTTGTGTAAGTTGAATGGCGTGAGACCAGCTGTCGAAATAAAGCAAGTGCGGGAAGTTCTGCCTCTGGTAAATGTCATAAAACTGTATCCACTGTTTTGCGTCTTCCACACGGAAGCTATTCGGTGAAGGTAAATCCATCTTCGGCAATAATATATTCGCTGGATCACCGTAAACCCGCTCAAAGAGCAACCTATGATCCTTCATCCACCGTAACAGGAGTTTTTGAGAAGGGACGAGCATAGGAACTCCAAGCCTGTAGAGTTCAAAAAATGACATGACAGACGCTTGATACGGAATGAATAAAAACAATGGATACTCACGTAAATCTTCGATGCGCGAGTAACCTCGCGGATATGCCTCTGCCATTGTCACGATGTTAAACTCCACATTTGAGTGCGCCTCGACGGTATCAATCTCATCAAATATAGGATGGTTCAATGGAACATTCATAATTGGCTTGGCATCCATATTTGGCCAGCCGTCCGTAGGGATATCTTCTGCGTGGTATTCGAGATTTGTACGGTACGGTGTAAGTAGAATATCAAGCTTAGTAGGCAGATATGGATCGAAACGCCCTAAGTCAGTCAGAGATGGTCCGGACCAAGAAGGAATTATCTGAGGTTTAATGCCAGTGAAGTATTCCACATATTTCGCATCATACTCGTTGTTAGCTAGGATCACGTTATGTTCTTTTTCAGCAATTTTCATAAAGTTATCGATCCAAGCCTTCCACGCTTCTGAAGAACCTGCTCTGCGCATCCAAGGTTCCCTCCATGGCACGTGTCGATCGTTGCGTCCAAACTCCAGACGTGTCGTCAAATAGAGAATGATAGGCTTATCAAAAGGCATGTAAAGTTCACAGTTCGCAACTGGATGTGAGCACATAACTGCTCCAACTTGTTGGAACTCAGGATCATCTACATACGCATAGTAGAAGTCCTTGCGTGTCTGCGCAGGACAAGGGTGGAGTCCGAAGCCATTCCAGTCATTATTCGCGAGAACCTTCAATCCCTTGACGTTTGCACATACGCTCCCGCCACTGTCATCTTTAAAATAAACACAGTTGCCAAAATCAATTCGTGCATCGATTTTAATATTGATTTCAGAAAAGATTGCCTGATTGCCTGCAAAGGGCCCAGCGTGAAAATCGGTCGTCCAAACAGTACCACGCCTCTGCAGTGCTCCTGATTCAAGGAAATATATGTGCGATTTGATGAAATCACTTCCACTGTTTGAAACAAGATGAAAATTTGTGGATGGGTATCGCACTCGGATTTTGTCCACAAAGAGTGAACTCTTTGTATCACGTGCTGGCAATCTGCGGCGTACGTGTGGTGTACTCGAAATAAAACTGGAGATGAGTTTGGATTTGCAATTGAGGCTACCGTGGACCATTTTGACTTCTCTGCAGCTCACAGCTTCTTTTAGCTTGTAAATTTTTCCATAGCGGCGCACATGCAGAGTTTTTTCATCACTACCAATGAACTGCCAGTTCTCATCAAATAGTCGAAGAAAATGTGCAGGAGGATCCCTTAAACAGTAAGAATCATACGTTGATGATATCACAGGTTTTTTAGCTTTTTTGCAGGCTTGCTTCACGGCCAGTTTGCAGTACTGTTGAAACTGATTAATAATAACCACATGTTTTGCAACTGCTGCCACGTCAACTGGCCCTGGCATCACTTGGCGGATTTTCAAGAAAGAAGAGACTACCGCTAGCTGCGAATATGAGTCAAAGTATTGCATCAACGTCCAGTCAGGTCTCTTAAAATCGCAAGCATGATGCAAACGATTGATAAGCTTCAAGAGAACACCTTCTCTTTCATTGTTGATGAGAAATATTTTGAACCACAAATGTAGTTCGCTGTTCGTAGGAAGCCTTCCTACAGCTTGCCAATGAAGCCTCGATATTTTGTTTTCCTCTTCGATGGATAGATGTACTCGATTTGATAGCCTGGCATGTATTCGCTCTGTTCGCGATAGCGTCTGGTATTTTCCATGGATTAAATATGTATCTGGATACATTGTCCGCACTGCTTGTAAATCAAATGCTGCACTACCAAAATTCCGAATGAAAGGATCTAATCGAAACTTGTAGTGAAAGCGTTCAGTAGATTGCTTCCATGGACTAGAATGCCGGAGACGATACAGTGCATGATCAAGACCATTGAACTCTCCCAGGTGCGTGTCTCCAAAACATCCCATTGGTGGTGACATCTGGCGCACAGCAAGGCGGTACAATGCGAACTCAGAAGAATTGACACAATAAAGCGCGTTGCCATTTATGTGCAGGTCGACATCCTTTGTACCGGTGCTTGTGAGCAAGAAATCAGTCACACTATCATACGAAGGCTCGCTACCCAGTTGCCACCACAGGCCACATGTCGGATTGTCCTCTACTAGGAACAAAGCTCTTGCCAACCATCCTTTCCTAATGGGTACAACATCAGGCTCGTACTGCAGCCAATGTGAAACGCCGTACTGTCTTAGGTAACTGAACGTCCTATGGAACATCACGCACGTACCCAATGGGTACTCATCTTCTTGTGTGCTCAAACCAGCCGACCAGATCTCTACTGACGTAAAACACTTCTTAACATCTAGTGAACGGGTGATCCAGAAGCCCTCCAGGTCACTCTTTGCATTAGCGCTGAGAACTTTATTATAATGAAAAATGAGTGTGGTCGGAATGCTGGGTGCACTTTGACACGGTGGGATTCTCTCCCAATAGCGAATACTAGGTTTGAGTCTGCGTTCAATCTGGCACTGCAGGAAAGGTATGACGACAGCCACATGGACAAGGGAATTCCGGGGCTTTGATGTGCAATTGACGATACAATCTCGCTGATGTGTCGATAATGTGTCTTGTTCGAGCCTTGCAGGAGAGGGAGGCGCCCTCAAAAAGTCCCTTCCGGGAACAGAACTAACTGCCACGCAGAGAGACAAAGCAAGCGCAAATCGAAATTTGCACCTCTTCACCCAGCGCGACTTCGAGAACACTCGCCGGAGCCGTCTTTCAACACGCATCGCACCAAGTGCATACAGACTAAGCCCAATGCCATTGCCCATCTGATTCACGTAGAAGGCTACCTATGGTCTTCACCTGCACTGCAAGTATTTCGTGGGTTGAACCCAAGTGCTAATTTTTCGTGAAACAACTTTACTATCGGTACTAGTGATTCCTGTTAGGATATTACACCTCAAAATAGATCAATAGTCCTCCGGAGTATGGTGTTCGTTACGAGTTATGACGAAATACTATCGATATCGATAGCAAAACACCATGGTGCATACTAATGTTACTAAGCCCCATCACTTTGTTTATTTTTCGATTTTCACCCGATCGAGGCAATGACCGAACGAAACGCGCCGAGAGACGTCGATTGCCGGTGAGTTTTCGGAAATCGACCGCCTGACGGATTTTTTCCGTTCAAGACTGCCGATTCTCAACTGTCTAGAATCTCATTTAACATTAAGCGGTCAACGCCGCCACTTGGTGACGCGCGCGAACGCGCACGGTGTGCGCGCGCGCGGAAACGATGGTAGATTTATTCGTTTTACCAGATTCGCCGTCCAGCGACGAAAGCGACGGTGCGCGCGCGAGACAGGTGCGATTGATGATGCGGAATCCCTCGCTCTGACACCGATGGCTGATGGCCACACGTGCGGAATTTCGAACGCGCGCGCGTCGCGAACACCGAGATTTACGAGCTGAAAGTTCACACACGCGTAGATCAAGTGAAGTTACTGTGAGGGGAGTGATGGCGCTGGGCATACGGTCGCCCAAGACTTTGGCACGGTCGCCGGAACGCCGAGGTGAGGTGAGGCGGCGCAAGAGGCGCCGACGCCGAAGCGAACGACGACGTCTGAGCGACGCCAGGAAGCTTTTGGAGGAACGAAACGCTGGTTTGGGTCCCAGGCACCGTGATAGATTGACGCTGAAATGGGCGGCGGAGGAGGTTGGACTCACGGTGAGTAATCCAGTACAGATTCTGAGTCGTCACGTGCGCCGTCGAATCGCCGAGCAAATACTCGCCGATCAGACGGCGTCGGTAAATGATCTGAAAACGATTCTCTATCCCGTACACGCGCAGCACGTGGCACTGACAGATGCAGTGCACGGTTTCATAAGAGATCAGGCTTCCATAGCCCGTGGATCCGACGTTTACAACCTTCCCGGCGGCATCAACGGCGTCGCCGGTCGAAATCGCATCGGCCTCGGACTAACGAACGCTAAGCAGCGACAAGACGAGAATATTTCCGCGAGAGAGGCAAAGCAAGCGAAGATGGAGAACGAAATCAAAGATGCGACCGAGTTTTTAGCGAGCATTCGCGAGAAATCGACTACCAGACAGGTCGTCTCTAGTTTGCGTTCGCCGACCTCAACAAGGTCTATGTCGCCGTTTTCGGCAAGAGACCGAGACAAGGTTCGCTCAAATCTGAGCTCATCGAGCAAGTTTCGAGTAGGTTATTTGAAAATTATGAAGTAGTCGATATTTTACCGCCGTCAGCGCACTCATTTCCACGCGCGACGCTGACTGAGGACGACACAACTGCGTGAGGCCAAATCAGCCAAAATCGCTCTTTCACGCGCCGACGTCGACTGGTGGCGGCGAGAGATTCTCACCGAAAATACACGCCAACGATAGCACATAGCAATATGATTGTTTTCATTCTTGCATTCCTTCTAACGTCGCACACAGCGCGCCGTTTATCCTTATTAACATTGGCGCGCACCACTCACACATTTTCACCCCTTCTCACACACACACCCAGATGCTCGTCGAGACGACGACGATGTGGCTTAAAAATTAAACCACATACAGTACAAGTACTTTCCTTTTAATTAACCCAGATTCATAAAAAACGAGCATCATTTACCTCTTCGATCGTCGCTCGCGAAACGCTAAATGTTAATAGGTGGTGTTTTACTAATTATAACCTATAACAGCTAATTTTCATAACTCCGCCCGGGCGTGGTAACGGGTCATAAATCGACGGACTATACGAATCCCACTCGCCACCATTTGTCTGAGTCGTGCACGCTGGGCCAACAGCAGATTTTCATAACTCGTCCTAACTCGACCCCTCGAAATTAACACAAGGATTGACGAGTCCCGAGTTATGAAGACAAAAATCGACATACCTCGGGCCCGAGTTATGTCGACTTTTATAACTTTAGTGAAAAGACCTTGCTGTTACCCCCATTTTTCTCATAACTTAGTCATATAGTTATGAACGCGGCCTGCTATTACAGCAAACGGTGTAAAGATGGTAGCAGTGGGGCGCATTTCATTCGAGTTATCGGCACGTTATCGGCGGGGCCCTTGCCATGACGAGGCATATAATATTCAAGCGCTACTGCCTCGAACCACTTTAACTCATCTGCCAACCAAGCCATTACCGCCCACACGACGCCTTTGTAGCTGCTCCGAGCAGCCTGCTCGCACAACAGTCCATGACGAGCATGAAAACCTTTTCGCTGGGGCACTTCAACGCGTGCTGAAGTACCATGTCGATAAGCGTCGAGAACGAAATAGTTTTTATGAAGTCTGACATGAAGAAGAAAGCCGTCTCACCATATCAGCAAACGTTACATTTTTTCTCAATCTACCCTCATCAAAACCACCACCCTCTGAATCGAAGCGGCAGTGGGGTATCTTTCGAGATGCTTCATCGTTGCAATGCACAATACAAATGAGAGGCATGCTCGCCCTCGCGGGAGAATGCGTTCCCTTCGCGTTGCGTCAAATCTAGCTTTGATCTGGCATCTATCACGTGAAACTTCCACCACGCGATTACGCTCCGACAGTGAGCGTTGAACTCGGCGTGCTTTGCTACTTCCCGTCGCTGAGCAGCTGCTTCCTCTTGCATGTAATTAAATATGGAGCTGATCCATCGTGTTGGTGGTATGTATATCGTCAGTGATGACGGGTGAGCCTTCGTTCAACGCTCCCCGCACTTCAGCCATAGATAACTCGGTGCGACCTCTTTCAAATTTGAGCACACGGCACGTTGGGCACACGTTGTGATCTACGTACACCTTCCTTCGGTTGGTACTCTGACATACTGATAGTTTTTACAGCTACGACGTGTTCACCGTGGTGACCGTGCAGAGGTAAAGCAGTTTCAACATCAAGAAGCTGTCTCTTCAAGTGTCTACACTGACCTGCACGTTGACAATTTCGTTGTCTTTTTTTCTCTAAGCAAGTTTTACATGTTTTATGTTTTGTTGCAAAACTTGAGAGTTTTTTCGCGACCTTACAACTTGAACATATTCTTCTACCTGATGCTTTCAATTTCGCCAGTGTTTCAGAAACCCGTTGACGAAGCAGCGTCGTATTAAACTGCAACTTGCATCTCCTCAAATTAGCCCGGTCTCTACTTTTTGAAAGGCACTTGCAGCAAGTCTTTCGTGTAAAATTGAACCTTACGCATTCCAAAAGCCGTTTGCAAGTTGTACAGTAGCGGAAAGGGAAAGTTATCTCGTCACTCGTTCCTAACTCAAGCGATGTTTCAAGAGTCATGTACTCAAATTTGAAGGTTTAAGTAAATGTAGCAAACGAAGGACTCTAAAATTTGCCAAAATCGGTCCAATGTTAGAAGTTTAGCACTCTACTGCAAGAATGGCAGGAATTCGATGGGATTTGACGAGAAATATTTACCTGCCACA
>MDTD01013419.1_pt1 | contig 14155 bp, 14 predicted proteins | sample 811221 | NCBI WGS metagenome assembly MDTD01 (sample SAMN05326646, study PRJNA326480) | marine metagenome | isolation source: seawater | place: Pacific Ocean: South West | collected 2011
TACTGGTGCGGATGCAGAAATTATTTATTCAGAATGGGATTTTGAAAAAATGGTTCGTCAATTAAGAGAGTCTGTAGGACTAGGAGTTGATGCTATCGCAATGATGGGACATCCAGGCGATGAAGCTTTAATGCCCTTGGCAAGACAAGCTGCAGAAAATGGAATTTTAATGACTTATCAAAATGTTGATCCATCGGGTGTTAGAGCTAAGTATGGTGGTGGTTACGTTGGTGCTAATCTAGCTACTCAAGGTAAAGCATTAGCTAGAGAAGCAATTAGACAATTTGGTTTTCAAGCTGGAGATCATGCAATAGTTATGGTGCCAATAGGTGACTACGCAAGAGCACAGAGAGAAGATGGCGCAAGAATTATCTTTGAAGAACATGGTATGACAGTAACCGTATTAGATGGAGACCCAAAATATGCTTCAGATCCTAATATGACCATTCCAATTTTTTCAGCAGCATTAAATGCTAATCCTGAGACTAAAGTAATTGTTCATTCTGGAAGTGATATTATGAATGTTGCAGAAGGAATTGCTAAAGCTGCTGGTTATGGACCAAATGAATTACTTCAAATTGGTTTTGATACAAGTCCACAAATAATGTCATCATTTGAGAAAGGTTATGTTCACTTAACTTCTGATCAACAACCATTCTTACAAGGATATTTACCTGTATTGTCTTTATGTCAAACTGCCGTTCTAGGTACTGGTGCTATTAATCAGGACACAGGTGCAGGTTTTGTAGATACAAACAATTATCAAGCTGTAAAAGCACTTGCAGACGCAGGTTTGAGATAATAATAATTTTAACTTTAACTGACTCATTTTAAATGGGTCAGTTAATAAAAAAATATGGAAAATATAATTCAACTTAAGCAAGTAACCAAAAAATTTGGAGGTATTACAGCTTTAAACAAAGCATCTCTTCGTGTAAAAAAAGGAGAGGTTGTTGGATTAATTGGAGATAATGGAGCAGGTAAATCAACACTAATAAAAACTTTAGTTGGTGTTTATAGTCCAGATGAGGGTGAAATAATTATCAGAGGTAGTAAAGTCAATAGTTGGAATGCCTTAAAAGCTAGAGAGGCAGGAATTGAAACAGTTTTCCAAGATCGTGCTTTAACACCTCAACAATCTATTGTTAAAAATATTTTTATGGGAAAAGAATTAAGATATCCATTTGGTTTTATAAAAGAAAAAGAACAAATTAACGAAGCAAATAGATTAATACGAGAAATTGGTTTTACTTCTAAATTAATCAATGCTGAATCACCTGTTGGAAATTTATCTGGAGGTGAGAGGCAAGGTGTTGCAATAGCAAGAGCGATATATAATAATGCAGAATTAATAGTACTAGATGAACCAACTAATAATTTATCTTTAAACGAAACTCAAAAAGTTTTTGATTTTGTTTTAAATGTTAAGAAATCAAATAGATCTGTACTGTTTATTGGTCATAATATTTATCATGTCTACGATATCTCGGATAGATTTGTAATATTGGACAGAGGAGAAGTAGTTCACGAACTAAGTAAAGAGGAAATTTCTACTCCTGAGGAATTAATGAAAATAATGAGAGAAACGATAATAAAACATTAAATGAGTAACAAATCATTAATAAACAATATTTTTCACAAGAATGGACGAGCGCTTGGAAGTATTGGTTATTTTATTTTATTGATGGCAATATTTTTTATAGGCGCTCCAGAAGCGTGGGTAAGACCAAATTTACATCAATCAGTTTTTGTTATGATGCCAACATTAATTTTTTTAACTATTCCACTTGTTTTTCTCGTTGCATCTGGTGAAATTGATTTGTCTTTTGCATCTACATATGCTGTTGCTGCTTATGTCTTTGCTCTATTAGTCAAAAATGGTGTAGATCCTGCTTTTTGTTTTGTTGCGGGAGTTTTCACTGGTGCAGCAATTGGAGCACTTGTTGGAACATTAATTGTTGTTTTTAGATTATCATCCTTAGTTGCCTCACTAGGCGTATTATTTTTGTTACGTGGTGTAATACTTCTTTTAACAAAAAGCAGATCAATCACGATAATGGAAGTTGAAAACCACTGGATCTACCCTCTTTTAGTTGGAAAATTTTATGGTTTTCCTATGCAAATATTTTGGGCGGCTTTATTCATAATTTTTTGTTACTATTTTTTTAATAAACATGTTTTTGGCATTCATATTCAACATGTTGGAGATAATTCAGTAAGTGCTGAACAAATGGGAATAAATGTTAATGCAGTAAAGATTAAAGCATTTATGTTTGTTGGAGTTGGGGCAGCTCTTGGAGGAATTTTTACAACTCTTATAACATACACTTTCTTTCCTACACAAGGTTTTGGGTATTTATTACTAGCTTTAGCAGCAGTTTTTGTTGGAGGAACACCTTATTGGGGCGGTTTAGGCACAATAGTTGGTGCAGTTTTTGGTGTTGGTGTAATTGCTTACATGGAAGTCGGCATAATTGCAATCGGATGGAGTGGTGAATGGAGACAGTTTTTTAATGGTTTAATAATATTACTAGCATTATTAGGTCATAGATTACACGGCGAAAGGGTAAGATAGAATGGTAAAAATTGTATTGATAGGAGCAGGAAGTTCACAGTTTGGATTAGGAACAGTAAGTGATATTTTTAAATCTAAAATTCTTAAAGATTGTAATATAACTTTGCATGACATAAACGCAAAAGCCTTAGAAAAAACAAGGGGCATAGCAGAGAAATACAAAAAAGAGTTTAATTCAAATTGTAAAATAGAAGCAACTACCAATAGAAAAGAGGCATTAAAAAATGCTGATTATTGTCTAATATCTATTGAAGTTGGAAATAGATTTGAGCTTTGGGATCAAGATTGGAAAATTCCATTACAATACGGTTTTAAGCAAATTTATGGTGAGAATGGCGGTCCAGGTGGTTTATTTCATTCTTTAAGAATTACTCCTGTGATAATTGATATATGTGAAGATATAAATGAAATTTGTCCAGATGCTTTTGTGTTTAATTATTCAAATCCAATGCAAAGAATCTGTCATGCAGTTACAACAAAATTTCCAAATTTAAAATTTATAGGTCTTTGTCACGAAATAGCTTCAATGGAACGTCAACTTCCTACATTAATGGAAACGGATTTTTCAAATATTGAAATTAAGGCAGGTGGATTAAATCATTTTAGCATTTTATTAGAGGCAAAGTATAAAGATTCTAAAAAAGATGGCTATCCAATAATAAGAGAAAAGTTTGACTCTTACTATTCTTCTTTAGTTAACGAACATGATGACTATCATCGTTCAAAACCAGGTGGTGAAAGAGGAGTTTTTTTTGAGTTATATAAAACATATGGATACTTACCTATTACAACTGATAGTCATTTAGGTGAGTATTTACAATGGGGATACAGTGTTGCTGACCATGATGCAATTTCTCATTTTTATAATCAATACAAAAATCATTGTCTTTCTTTTCACAATGATAAAGTTTCAAAAGAGCATTTTTTTGATCCAGAAGATAATATAACAAGAGAGAGAATTATACCTATTATTGAGTCAATTATTGAAGACAAAAATATGATAGAGGACGCTGTGAATGTTCCTAATCAAAACTTTATTGACAGTTTGCCAAATGATATTGTTGTAGAAGTCCCGGCTTTAATTAACAAAAACGGAGTGCAAGGTCAAAGATTGGAAAACTATCCAACTAAATTTGGATCATTATTAAATAATCAGGCCAGCACTATACAGCTCACAACTGATGCAATTGTAAACAAATCAAAACATAGTGTTTATTTGGCCTTACTTGCTGATCCTATTGTTGACAATGCTGGCTCTGCAGAAAAGCTTATTGATACAATGATAGATTTTCAAAAAGAATATTTATCATATTTAAATTAGTTCTTGCTCTATTTTTCTTATTTATATAAAATAAAATCTTTCACTTGAAAGATCGCTCAAAGGAGGATGAAGTGGCGGATATAAATATAAATACAGTAAATAAATTTTTTGGTGACGTTCATGTAATTAAGGACGTTTCACTTGATATTAAAAGTCAATCTTTTACAGTTTTAGTTGGACCAAGTGGATGTGGTAAATCTACTATGCTTAGAATGATTGCTGGATTAGAAGATATTAACTCAGGTACAATTTCTATTGATGGACAAGTAGTTAATGATCTTCCACCTAAACAAAGAAATATCGCGATGGTTTTTCAATCTTATGCACTTTACCCACATATGACAGTTTTTGATAATATGGCATTTGGTCTAAAGTTAGAGAAAAGATCAAAAGATGAAATTAACGATAGAGTAAATGAAGCAGCAAGAATACTACAAATTGAAGATTATTTAAAAAGAAAACCAAAACAACTTTCAGGCGGTCAAAGACAAAGAGTTGCAATTGGTAGAGCTATTACAAGAAAACCAAAAGTCTTTCTTTTTGATGAACCACTCTCGAATTTAGATGCTGCTTTAAGAGTTCAAATGAGAGTAGAGTTAGCTAAACTTCATAATGAATTAGAAGCAACAATGATTTATGTAACCCATGATCAAACAGAAGCAATGACACTGGCTGATGATATTGTCGTTCTAGATACAGGTATCGTATCTCAAAAGGGATCGCCTCTAGAACTTTACGATAAACCAAATAACATGTTTGTTGGAGGTTTTATTGGATCACCTAAAATGAATTTTATTTCTACTAAAATATTATCAAAAAGTTCAAACACTACAGAAATTGATTTAATGGGTATGTCTAAAATAGCAGTTCCAAAAATATCTGCATCTTCCTCAGAAGGTGATTCTGTTACACTAGGAATTAGACCTGAACACTTATTGGTTAATCAAGATTCTGATGGTAGCTGGGAAAGTAAAGTTTTTGTAGTTGAAAAACTTGGTTCTGGAACATTTTTATATTTAGAAAAAGATGGTGAACCTCTAGTTGTTGAAACTGAAGGACACTCTAATATAAAAGTTGGCGATACTGTAAAAGTTGGTTTTCCATCTAACAGATGTCATCTATTTGACAGTTCACAACAAGCATTTAACTAGTAGAATCGTTATAGAAAATGCCTCATAAAAAGAGGCATTTCCAAAGCGTTTTGGGCTTAAATGGTTAAATTTTAATAATAATTTATAATAATCTTTGGGCAGAAGGTTTACATATTATTTCCTCCTATAAGAAGTATTCCTCTTATAAAACTTTTCTGCCCTTTAATTTAGAAAAATATTTTTTAGTAATACTTGTCAAAGTTTTCTTAAGTGTGTCCAATTTTTTGTATTTTTTATAGGCAAATATGGCTCGAGTTCATTTATAACTTTTTCTGATAATTTTCGATATGTTGTAAGCTTACCACCATATATATTCAATAATGGAGCATTTTTATTTTCGATATTCAAGTCAAATATATAATCTCTTGTTACTTTAGATGCTTCTTTAAAATTTTCTATTAAAGGTCTAATTCCTGAATATGTTTCTACAATATCATTTGAAGTGATTTGTTTTACAAAGTGCTTATTAACGGTATTAATTAAATATAATTTCTCTTCCTCTGAAATTATAGGATTTTCAGGTGTATCAACATCAACTTCTGTAGTTCCGATAAGAGAATATATTTTTTTATGGGGTATTACAAAAACTATTCTATTGTCATTATTTTGTAAAGTAAATGCAACTTCGTCATCATATAATTTTTTTGTTATAATATGACTACCTCTAACAAGTCTTATTGATTTGTTTGAATTTATATTAATTACATTTTTTATAATTTCATTTATCCATGGTCCTGAAGCATTAATAAGGATTTTTGCTCTAACTATATCATTATTTTCAAGCTTAATTTTCCAACCTTTATTATCATATTGAGCATCTGTAACTTTACAATCTTCAACAACATATGAACCAAATTTTTTAGCATCCTTAATATTCATTTCTACTAATTTTTTATCGTCCACTTGTACATCATAATATTTAAAACCAATTGAAAAATCAGAATTTAATATTTTAGAATAATTTTTTTTTAAATTTATTGTTGAAGATTTTGGAATTTTACTTTTACCGCCCAAATTATCATACAAAAAAAGTCCTAACTTTATTAGTAATTTAGATCTAAGTTTACTTGTATAAGGTATAATAAATGGTAGTGGTTTTGTAATGTTTGAAGCAATATTTGTAATTATTTCTCTTTCCTTCAGTGACTCTCTTACCAGTTTAAATTCATAGTTTTCAAGATATCGAAGTCCTCCATGAATTAATTTAGACGACCAAGATGAGGTAGCAGATCCAACTTTGCCTTTATCAGCAAGAAAAACACTAAAACCTCTTCCACTTGCATCTCTTGCAATGCCAGCGCCATTAATTCCGCCACCAATTATAAATAAGTCATATATTTTTTTCATTAGTGTTTTATAATTTAATTTATTTTTTAACTAAATAATCCTTTATATTGTATTCAATTTTTTTTGGATCATTTAGATGTATAGTATTAAACTTTAATTTGCTTGCTACTAGGATATTTTCAATTTTATCATCAATAAAAACTGTTTTTTCAGGTACTAAATTAAAACGTTTTATTGCAAGTTTATAAATAGCAGGATCAGGTTTAATTAATTTATCTTCGCCTGAAATAAGTAAGCCTTCAAAGTTTTTTAAGAAAGGGTATTCATCAATCATAGATTTTTCTAAGCCATAAAAAGTTTCAGCTGACCAATTTGACAAAACAAAACATTCATAATTATTTTTTTTAAGATAATTTAAGGTATTGATGGATTCGATAAATGTTCCTTTGATCATTTTTCGATGATTTTTGTAATACATTTTAATATATTTTTCATATTTTGGATAAAGAAGTATTTGCTCCTTTTCTGCTTCAGCTATTGTTCTGCCTGCATCTTGTTTAATATTCCAATCATCATTACAAATTTCAGATAAAAAAAATTCCATTTCTTCATTAGTATTAAATATATTTTTATAAAAATGAATAGGATCCCAATCAAAAAAAACGCCGCCCAAATCGAAGAGAAATTTCATTTAAGTAATAATTAAAAAAATAACCATTTTTTAACAGATTCAGAATACCTTAAGTATTCAATTTCAAATTTATTTTTTAAATATTTTTCTTCTTCTTCAATAACATAATTATTTAACCAAAAAAACAATCCAATTGAACATAAAAAGTACATGATATTTTCAAAAGTTAAGAACATTCCTAAATGGAATAAAACAAATGATAAATATATAGGGTTCCTTGAATAAGCATAAATACCAGTTTTAATTATTTTCAATGTTTCAGATTGTGGTAATGGATTTTCTTCATATGCATAAAAAGCATTTCTTGAAGAAAAGAAAATAATTGGTGCTAGAATAATTATAAAAACTCCCAAGAGATTAAGTACATATAACAATGGATATTTAGGAAGAACAAACTCTCCAATGATATACGATATTATTAGTAAATAAACTGAAATATATAGAGGATTTCCTTTTACTTCTGGTCCCATTTATAATTCCTTAATTGACATTGCCAAAGTGTTATAATCATTAAAAACATTTATTGCACCATTGTCAAATAATTCATTTTTATCTCTTTTTAAATGCCAATGTTTTCCTGCAGTTATTCCAAATACTTTTATACCTGCTGAACTTCCTGCTTTCACACCAATACCGCTATCTTCAATAATTATTGTTTCATTTAATGTTAATTTATTTTCATTTATTATCTTTAAATAAATATCTGGATGTGGTTTTGGTTTTTTGACCATATCAAAAGAATATATTTTATTATTAATAAACATATCTGATAATCCTACTATTCTTAAACCTTTAATTATTCTATCTTTATTACTATTTGAACCAATAAAATGATTTTTATTTGAATTCATAATAAATTTCTGAACACCATTAACGAGTTTTAGATCATTTGAATAAATGTCAGCAACTAACTCAAATATGTCATTAGTAAATTTCTTTTTATTGGTTATTCCATATTTTTTGGATAAAATTTCAATAACTTGAACAGTTTTCATTCCTGCATATTGAAAGAAATCATTCTCTTTAAATTTATGACCCATATTGTTAAAGTACTTTGAGAATGCTCTTGATGCTAATATTTCACTATCAACTATAACACCATCAAAATCAAAAATGATATTTTTAATCATGCGCAGAAAAATCTAAAGAAAATAGTAATATAAAATTAAAACAATCTAAACGGAACAAGTCATATCTTGACCACAACAAGTTGGAGATTTAATTTTTCCATGATCAATTGGGCATTTTGATACCTGAACTTTGCTTCCATCTTCTTTATTAATGAAATCATTTACAAGAGGTTTACCACATTTTGCGCAGGTAGCATTAACTGCCATTCCACAAATATCGCATTCGTAAGTTGCCATTTTTTATCCTTTTTATTACTATAATCCTAATTTCAATTAATTTAAAGAAATATCATTCAATCTCAGATATATGATAGTCCGAGCTTGTAAGCCATTCTGGATTAATTTGTACGCCCCAACCAGGATCATCTTTAATTTCAACTTTTCCGTCTTCTAAACTAAAAGGGCTATTTAAAAAAAGATTTTGCTGCCACGGATAATAATCTTCTTTCTCAATTGAAAATTCTAGATATGGACCTGCATTTTTAATTGCCTTCAAAAAATGCATAGTGCAAATAGTAACAAGTGAAAGATTTGCAGTATGCGGAGTACAAATAAAACCACCATTTTCAATTATATTTGCAGCTTTAAGTGCTTTTGTGAGACCACCCATATACATAACATCAGGTTGAAAAATATTTACAATTTTTCTTTTGACCATATCTTTCCAAATCCTTAAGTCACAATCTTGTTCTCCTCCTGTAACATCAATATTTAATGCATCCGTTACTAATTTTGTTTGTTCTGGTTTCCAATAAGGACAAGGTTCTTCAAAATGAGTTACATTATTATCTTCTAGAAATTTTCCAATTTCAATAGCCTGATTGGCACTATAACAACTATTTGCATCAACCATTTTTATAATATTTTTATCTAAAGATTTATTTATAGTCTTAACAATATCTTGGGTTCTTCCTTCCCATTCATCTTTTCCTCTTCCACATTCAGACCCAACTCTAAACTTAAAAGCACTAATACCCTTCTCGTTAAAAAGTTTTTTAAATCTTTCAGCTTCTTCAACGGGTTTAATATCTCTTTTCATAGAAGATCCATAAACACTCAACTTTCCTGGAGTTCCACCAATTAAAGATACAACTGGTTTATTTTCTTTTTTTCCTTTGAGATCCCACAAAGCTGTGTCTAATCCTGCAATTGCTCTTAAAAGATAAGATCCTGGAAATTTATGTTCTCTCTCAAATATGTAATCTTCTAAATCATCAAAATTATAATATTCTTTTCCCAAAACCCATGGAGCAACCTGCTTATGAAATATTTGAGATGTGATATCAGCATGGTAAGTAGACATCTGACCAAATCCTGAAGATCCATCCTCAATAGTAACTTTAACAAAACTCACATAAGACTTTGTAAATGTTTCAAGCTTAACAATTTTCATTATAACTTCTTTATATCTTGAATTATTAACTTACTACTAAAATTAGCCAGCATCATTACAGTAGCATTAATATTTCCTGAAGTAATATTTGGGAAAACAGAGGCATCTACAATCCATAAGTTGTCTAATCCGTGCAATTTAAGACGTTTTGAAACTACACCCTCACTAACATTATTTGACATTTTGCAAGAGCCACAGGGATGATATACAGAAACTGCATTTTCTTTAAAATGATTTATCATTTCTTCATCATTTGCATTTAATAAATCATTTTTAATTGTTTCTTTTCTGATATCACTTATAGGTTTTGTTTTGGCTAAAGTTTTAGCAAAATCAACAGCACATTTTACATCATGCAAATCTTCTTCATGACTTAAAAAATTTGGATTTATTAGTGGCATATCGTTTATATTAGGACTTTTTAAAAATATCTCTCCCAAACTCTTAGGTCGACATGAATTAAAACCAATTATAAAACCATCAAATTTATCAGTATTTAATAGTGGTCGTTTGTTTTTATGCGTAATTGAATAAGTTATTGGATTAAAATATATTTGTAAATTTGGATAGTTGTGTAATGAATTCCAATTTAAATAACCACCTGCTTGATTTAAACTGAGGGCAAAAGCACCGTTTCTATTAACAACATACTTAAAAATCTCTTTAATTCTGCCGGGCCAATTACCGAGAGTGCTATTTAATGTGGGTTGTAGGGTTCTAAAAAGATAATCTAGACCTAAATGGTCTTGCAAATTACTTCCTACATTTGGACTATTAATAATGACATCTTTATCAATTGATTTGATTTTTTTTGGGTCTCCAATACCAGAATGCATTAGTATATGTGGTGTCATAATTGATCCGGAGCATAAAATTGTACCAATATTTGGTTTGATTGTGAAATTTTTTCCTCTTGAAAAAAGATCTAAAGAAATAACTTTCTTATCTTTTATAGTTAACTTTTTTACAAAGGTATTTGTCATAACATTTATTCTACTATTTTTAAGAATAGGTTTTAAAAAAACTTTTGATGTTGAATACCGTACACCTTTAAAAGTTGTTATATTGTAATGTCCCACTTGATTAATATTCTTAGAATTTAGATTTTTATTAAATTTTATATTAAGTTCATTACATCCATAAAAGAAATGTTTTAAGATAGGATGATGCAATTTACTCACATCATTAACTGGCATTTTATTGTCGATTATGCCATTTGTATTATCATCGATATTTTGTTCAATCTCGTGAAAACTATTTTTAATATTTTCAAGTTTCCAATCATCATTTTCATACCAATCAGCATAATCTGTATCAAGTCCTCTAGTATAAACCATTCCATTTATTGAACTAGATCCACCTAAGACTTTGCCTCTAGGATAATATATTTTTCTATTATTAAGTTTAGTTTGTTTTTCTGAATAAAAATTCCAATTTATTTTCTTATTATAAAAAGTCATTCCATAACCAAGAGGAATATCAATTATTATGCTATCATCTTTAGGGCCAGCTTCTATTAAAAGAATATTATAATTTGTATAATTTATTAATTTATTTGCTAAAATGCAACCTGCTGATCCAGCTCCAACAATTACTATATCAATATTTTTCAATTTATTAAAAAGTTTGTGTTACCTTAGTTAAGTATCTTGGATTATCAGGATCTAATCCCTTTTCAATAGAATATTTTATTATCCATGGATAAAACTTAGTAAGAATTATTATTGGATCAAGTTCTTTTAATTCGTGAGGATTATAGGATAAAGAAGATTTATTTTTTTTATTAAACGATATTTCATAATGCAAATCAGTTAAACTTGTTATTTCTTTTGAGTCTTTTTCAACAATACCTCCACTATTATCTCTTAAAGATACTGTAATAACTTTAAATGAATTTTGTATTAAACTTTTTGGGCCATGCATTACTTCTGCGCTACTAAACGGTTCTATCATTTCTTGGCACAGTTCCTTAAATTTTAAAGATATCTCATTTGAAATTGCATATCCTACACCCCTACTAATAATAAAACCAACATTTACAAACTTATTTAGAATTGCTGGATCCCATTGATTATTAGAATCTTTAATCAAATTATCACTCAATGATTCAATATATCCATCTATATTTTTTTCTAATGAATAGAAAACTATTTTTATAATTACTAGCAATGTTAATATAAAAGTTTTAGTAGCCGCTACACTTTTTTCTTCACCGGCATTAATATTATAAAAGAAATTACTATTATTTATGATTGGACTTTTTATATTGTTACAAATTAATAGTGTAGTTGCACCCATTTTTTTACTCATAATTTCACACTCAATTAAATCTTCACTCATGCCTGATTGAGAAATAATTATCACAAGGGCCTTAGAAAAATCAAATTTTGACTTTTCAAGTGTTATAATTGAAGGTGGCATACTGTAAGTGGGTAGTCCTAAATATTTTGCAAACATATATGATGCATACAAAGCAGCACAATCTGAAGTACCTCTTGCAACAGTAACAACATACTCAATTTTTTTTTCTAATATTATTTTAGATACTTGATTATATTTATTATTATCTTTTAAAGAAAAATTGTTTATTCTTTCAGGAACAGATAGAGCTTCTTTTAAAACAATAGAATTAATCATTAACTTTATTTCCTTCAAGATAAATATCAATTATATTATATTCTTTATCAAGAACCAAAAAATTACTCAAAAAACCTTTTTCAATTAATCCTATATTTGAAATCCCAATATATTTTATTGCATTATAGCTCGTTAATTCAACAGCTTCTTGGATCGAAAAATTCATATTGATTAAGTTTTTAAAAGTTTTGTCCATTGTAATAATACTTCCTGCTAGAGTATTATTATTAATTATTTTTACAGAGTTTTTCTCTTTTTTAATTATATTTTTAGCAAATGTATATTCACCATCTTCTAAACCACTTGCATTTATAGAGTCTGTAACAGCATACAAACCTGATATACATTTTTTAGCAATTTTTATTGATGGCTCACTTACATGAATATTATCACAAATTATTTCTGCAAATTTACCTTTAATAAGAGCGGCTGATAAAACTCCAGGATTTCTGTGATCATTACCAGACATCGCATTATAAAGATGTGTAAATCCAATATCATATTTTTTCATAATTTTTTCACAACAATCAAAATCTGCGAGTGAATGTCCGAATTGGATTTTTATATTATGTCTTGAAAGAAAATTTATGAAATCATCCATGCCATCAATTTCTGGTGCAATTGTTATAATTCTTATGTCAGCTATTTTAGACAATTTTTTAACAAATTCAGATGAAGGCTTTTGTGTTAAATTTGGCTGAGCTCCTAATTTGTTTTGATTGATGAATGGGCCTTCTAAATGGATACCTAAAATATTTAGATTTTCTTCTTTAACCTTATTAAAATTATTTAATGCTTGAGAGGTTTGTTCAAATGTATTTGTCCATGTTGTAGGCATAATGGAAGTCGTTCCATGCATTAAATGATACTTTGACATACCTATAATTGAGTCAACCCCATCCATTACATCAAAACCTCCACCACCGTGACAATGAAGGTCAACAAAGCCTGGAATAATGATATTGTCATATTCTTCGGAGATACTTTTTTCAGTTTTTACAATATTCTTATTAAAATAAATATTACCTACAAAAGTTGAATTATAGTTTACAATTTTTCCAGTAATTTTTTTATTATCATTCATTTAATTATTATTTATACATTAAAATATTCATTTAATAATAAAAATGAATTACAAATGAGGATTGATTTTTCTAAATTTATTTTCTAATCTTTCGTTATTTTTCTTAGCATTAGGCATGTTTACACTAATATAAAATGGAAATATCTTTTCATTTTTTAATAGATTTCCTACTTCTATTAAAATTGAATTCAAAATAAATGATCCAGTTATTGTTGAAACTGGCCCAACCATATTACTATTAATATTAATAATCGCATCTCCAGGTGGTATTTTGTTATCAATTGAAATATCTGTTATTTGATATAATCTTTTTTTCAACTCAGACAGAGGTGCTTTTTTAGAATATTTTATAGATGAAATAGAAATAGTTTTAATTTGTTTATTTTTGGCAAATAATGCAGCCTCAATTGGTGCATAATTTACTCCAGAGTTTGAAACAATCATTAAAATATCTTTCTTAGTTAATTTATATTTTTTAAGAGCATTCTTGGCTATCATCGGCGATCTTTCTAATGTAGTGGCTTTTCTCGCTCCTTTCTTAAAACTTAAGTTATCATCTCTAATTGGACATGCTGCAGCAAAACCTCCTGCTCTGTGAAATGATTCTTCACCAAGCAATCTTGAGTGACCAGTTCCAAAAATATACAACTGTCCTCCTTTTTTATATGAGGCTTTTATTAAATTTGCACATTCAATAAATTTTACTTTTTCTTCTTTAAGAATTTTTTTTAAGATTAAATTAATTTTAGATGTGTATTCTGTAACTAATTTACTCATGATTAATTGATAAGTTACTGGGGCTTGAAAGCCCCAGTAAAAATTTATTTATTTATATTCTTCAAGTTCTTCAGCAGCTTCTGCGACTAAATCAGCAGGATCACCTTCA
>MDTD01096759.1_pt1 | contig 14155 bp, 8 predicted proteins | sample 811221 | NCBI WGS metagenome assembly MDTD01 (sample SAMN05326646, study PRJNA326480) | marine metagenome | isolation source: seawater | place: Pacific Ocean: South West | collected 2011
AGTTTATCAATCGTTGGCATTTAGAGAAGCGTGATCCACGCCTCAAAATCAGTCCACCTAAAAATCCGATCGTTTTCTATATCGAACACACCACTCCAGTACGCTATCGTCGCTGGGTCAAAGATGGGGTATTAGCCTGGAACGATGCCTTTGAAAAGATTGGAATTTCGGATGCCATAGAAGTCTATTATCAGGATGCGCAGACCGGAGCTCACATGGACAAGGATCCGGAAGACGTGCGATACAATTTCGTTCGTTGGTTGAACAATGATGTTGGTACTGCGATCGGGCCAAGTCGAGTTGATCCGAATACCGGACAGATTCTTGATGCGGATATCATCCTGACAGATGGTTGGATTCGTCACTTTCGTTACGAATTCGACAGTTTACTGCCTCGAATTATGATGGAAGGTTACAGCGCAGAGACGCTTGGCTGGTTAGCTGACAATCCTAATTGGGATCCACGCGTTTCATTCGCTCATCCTGCTCAACGCAATCACTTGAAGAAGAAGTTTGCTGAGATCAGTAAAGAGCCATTCAGTGGCCATCCATTAACCAAAGTAGATAGCATGCTCCTGGGCGATGATGAGTATGATGGATTAATTGGGCGTACGTCTCAGGTCAATGGAGCCTGTGTTGCTGCTCGTGGGATGGCTTTTGATGTCGCTGTGATGCGTATGGCACATCAAATCCGAGCGGCTTTGGACGAGCCAGCAGGTGAAGGTAAAGAAGAAGATAAAGCGGAAGAAAAAGAAGAAGAGGCCATTCTAGATGGCATGCCTGAATCGTTCATTGGTCCCCAACTTTATCACTTAGTTGCTCATGAAGTTGGACATACTTTAGGATTGCGACACAATTTCAAAGCCTCTGCCGCTTATACGTTGGAGGAGATTAATACTGCTGCCAATAAAGGTAAGCCGATTGTTGGTTCTGTAATGGATTACACTCCAACGAATATCCGTTTCGATGCCGGTGATACTCAAGGTGATTACGCTATGCTGGGAATAGGGCCTTATGACTATTGGGCGATTGAGTATGGTTACTCATTTGTATCAGATCTTAAACCAATTCTCGCTCGTGTGACTGAACCAGAGTTGCAGTTTGCTACAGATGAAGACACGACAGGTCCCGATCCTTTGGCTCGACGTTATGATTACGGTAAAGATCCTTTAAATTTTGCTAATGAACAGATTCAACTGGCCACGCTGTATCGGAGCCAGCTTCTTGAAAAGTTTGTGAAAAATGGAGATAGCTGGGCGAAAGCTCGTCGCGGTTATGAAATCACACTCAGCATGCAGGCTCGTGCTATTAGCATGATGGCCAACTGGATTGGTGGCGTGCATGTTTTACGTGATAAGAAAGGCGATAAAGGTAATCGACCGCCCTTACAGGTTGTACCTATTGAGCAGCAGCGAGCAGCCTTGAAATTTGTCGTCGAAACTTCTTTTCACGACGAAATCTATGCACTTACTCCGGAACTGCTGGAACGTATGACGACTAGCAAGTCCTTGAATTCAGTAAGTACGGCGATGCGTGATTACGATTGGCCGATCCATGATCGTGTTGGTGCGTTACAGTCCAGTGCATTGACGAGCTTGCTTAACCCCACGACACTGCGTCGTGTCTATGACAATGAATTCCGGATTCCTGCTGATCGGGATGCACTTACATTGCCCGAAGTTCTGGATACTGTGACCGGTGCCATTTGGGGAGAATTGGGTAATCCTTTGGAAGCAGCAACAAGTGTGCGTAAGCCGGCTATTTCCAGCCTACGTCGTAATCTACAGCGTGAGCATGTGAACCGTCTGGTAGATTTGGCGATGGCGAACGATGGAAGTAATGAATCGTTCAAGCCGATTTCCAATCTGGCTCGGGCTCAGCTGAGAGCTCTGGCTAGCCGTGTGGCGGAATACCGTGCAGCAAACGCGGAAAAGCTGGATGCCTACAGCGGAGCTCATCTAGAAGAAGTCGAAACTGCGATCACCAAAGCCATGGAAGCGGATTTTGTGATTTCCAAGTAAGAAGACACAAACTAAAAAAAAGAGCGAGATGATACTTCATCTCGCTCTTTTTTTACGGTGTCAAAGAATGACTAAGCTGCGAATTCTGCTCGTCGATTACGCAATTGCTTTTGTAATCGTTGGACCAGACTGCTGTGCATCTGGCTCACGCGACTTTCGCTGAGATCGAGAGTTGCTCCTATCTCTTTCATTGTCATTTCTTCGTAATAGTAGAGGATGATAATGAGTCGTTCATTGCGACTGAGGCCTTTCGTCACCAGACGTAGCAGGTCATATTTTTGACCTCGCTGAGTTGGATCTTCGCCTTTTTTATCATCTAGGATGTCAATTTCGCTGACATCCTTTTCACTATCAGTTTGATACCACTTTTTATTCAAACTAATTAATGAAACTGCATTGGCATCACGCATCATTTTTTCGAGTTCCGGAACGGTAAGTTCCATGTGCTCAGCCAATTCAATTTCCGTTGGAGAGCGACCCAGTCTATCTTCCATACGCTTGGTAGCGGCTGAAAGTTTAGTCGCCTTTGATCTTACCAGTCTGGGAACCCAGTCCATGCTGCGTAGTTCGTCAAGCATTGCACCGCGTATACGTGGAACGCAATAAGTTTCAAACTTAACGCCACGATACAGGTCATATGCTTCAATTGCATCCATTAGACCGAATGTTCCTGCACTGATCAGGTCATCGAGTTCCACTCCTTCGGGAAGACGAGACCATACTCGTTCGGCATGGTATTTAACTAATGAGAAATACCGTTCCATCAGCCGGTTCCTGAGTTCTTCCTGGGAAGTATCCTCTTTAAAATCCAGCCAGAGTTGGACAACATCCTCGGAGACTTTTAGTTTTTCCATACAATCCTCCATGATTGTGTAGAGACCACGGCGCATCGGCGGCGTTCACGTTTCCCGTATACGCAAAATTGCTCATACGTGATCCGTGCATACAGAGACTCCGTCCTCTGTAAGGTCTCGGGGGGGAAATTTCAACGAAAGAAAGACGCGATTATTGCCCGTTGTGTGTTCTTCCGTCGCCGGAAGAGTTCGTCTATCTTTCGTAGTTTAACACCCGCGTGCAGCGGATAATTACATTGCCTGTCATCGGTTGTAAACTGAGTAGAAGTTAAGGATTACTCCGGTTTTTACGAAAAAAACAATTTCACACTCAAACGCAATAACCTCCTCTCTATAATGAGCAGTATGTACAGAAATCGTTATTCCTTCTTTCTTCTCAGCGTTTGCGTGCTGTTGTTCGCTAGGTATGCCTGGGCTGAAGATACGACTGAAGTCAAGAAATACAGTTCAGAGTTTTACCCCCAACTGATTCATAATGATAAGCCGGTGGCATACTGGCGTATGGACTTAGATGAGCAGGGATTGATGCGTAATTCGATAACGCAGCATGCTGAACTGCGGGGAGCTCTCGTCGGTGAAGTCGAAGTTTCTGCCGGGCCTCAGGCACCGACGCATCCTAAATTTGGTGAGAGTAAAAACGTCGCGTTGGAAATCCCCAATGCTGCCGGTGTCATCAAAGTGAACGATCCCGGCGATGACAGTGTGCTGGATTTTGATTTGGGAGATTCGATTACCATAGAGGCCTGGGTTCAGGCTTGGTCAGTCGGCGGGTTTCGATACATTGTTGGAAAAGGTCGAACAGGCAATGCCGGATTTCCCGCAGAAAATCAAAACTACTCGTTGCGGCTTGCCGAACGCGGCGCAATTACATTTCTCTTTCGCAGTGTTGACGATGACGGTAAACAACAATATCACCGCTGGACTTCGAATACCGGAATCGGGGTAAGCGATGGTTGGCATCACGTCGGAATTACGTATACCTTTGGAAAAGTAGGTAGCATCAAAGGTTATATCGATGGCAAGCCTGTCGCCGGGAAATGGGATGAAGCTGGTGATGCAGCCAAAAGACCTGTCACCGATAACGATCAGCTCTGGATTGGCTCGGCACTTTCAGCCAAACCCAATAGTACGCTAATGGGTGCCGTCGACGAAATTGCTATCTATCGTAGGGCGTTACCAGCTGAAGCATTTGCTGAGCGATACTCATTCATCAGAAATGAACCCACATTTGATCCGTCCACGATTCCTCAGGACCGCGTTCTTGTGCAGGTTTGGGAAGGAGTTTCTGATGGAACGTTTCAATATCGAAGTGCACGTAACACGGGCGCCTACCAAACTGATGCCTTCGCCTTCTTTCAGATACCTAATAAATACAATGAACAGGGAATTAAGATAGACCGATCGACTCCCTTTATGATTCGAGCCTATGGCTATGTCACAATTCCAGCAGGCCCAAAACGTATTTTGATTCGAGCTCGTAATGGTGCTCGCCTCTTTATCGATGGTCAGTTACAGGCCGTTGTGCCATTCTTTAATATTTCCAGTTCAGCGCATGGCAAAGTTTTTGATGTGCGTAGAGATCAGGCACCAAACATTCGTGCCTTACAGCGTGGGGATAAAGAAGTCATAATTGCTGTTGAGGGCGATGGTCAAAAACATTTGGTGCGGTTTGAAATGATTGTTGGCAGTACCAAACGGCGGCCTGAAACAGGTGAAACAGCTGTCTGTATCGCTGATCCGGACGGAGATTTCAAGGTGCTCAGTCAGACTTTAGATAGTCAGTTGACCGATCAGCAGTGGCCATCCCTGATGCAACGTCAGGCGGAAAAAATTACAGCGATCGATCGGGTGAAAAGAGATCTCGTTTCAAAAGGTGAGCAGGATTATTGGAAAGAACGACATGGTTGGGCTGGTAGGATCGTTAGCACTGATAAACCTGTTTCCAATCCCGGAAACTCATTTCCGGAATCGTCATTCAATACGATTGATCGGTTTGTGAACAAGCGACTTGACGAGACAGGTGGTGAGCCGAAGATTTTGGTTAATGACGCTACATTTCTTAGACGTCTAAGTCTGGATACTATCGGTACCATTCCATCACTGGAACTGATCCAAAAATTTCACAAGAAAACTGAGGCGGGGGAAGATGCTCGTGCCTGGGCAATCGACTACTTATTATCACAGGATGGCTGGGCGGATCACTGGACTTCCTATTGGCAGGATGTCCTTGCGGAAAACCCCAACATCGTAAATCCTACTCTCAATAACACAGGGCCTTTCCGTTGGTGGATTCATGAATCGTTAATCGATAACAAACCAATGGATCGCTTTGTTACGGAATTGATCATGATGGAAGGTAGTCGGTTCTATGGTGGGCCGGCGGGTTTTTCCATAGCGTCACAAAATGACGTTCCCCTAGCCGCAAAAGCGCACATTCTAGGGCAGGCCTTTCTGGGTATCCAAATGCAATGTGCTCGGTGCCATGACGCGCCATTCCATGATGTTACGCAGAAAGATCTGTTTTCTATCGCTGCCATGCTCAAGCGAAATGATGAAAATGTTCCCAGAACCAGCACGGTCACGGTTAGTGAAAACGGCCCTGTGCCTAATGTTCCTATCACATTAAAACCAGGTCAGGCTATTAAGCCTGACTGGCCTTTCCCGGAATTGGGAAGTCTGCGACTACCTATGGAATTGATACGAGGCAGCAAAGATAGTCGAGCTGCCTTAGCCCACCGCATCACAGATCCTGGTAACCATCGATTTCCCAGTGTTTTAGTCAACCGTTTGTGGAAACGGACTATGGGCTACGGCATTGTTGAACCGGTGGAAGACTGGGAACACGGAACGAACATGGATCCGTTTTTACTTGATTACTTGGCACGCGAACTGGCAATGCATGGTTATAACATGAAACATGTGGCCCGTTTAATATTTCAGTCGCACACTTACCAGCGACAGAGTATCGATGTAACAGGAAATGCACTCAAAGCATTTGCGGGCCCTGTTCGCCGGCAGATGTCTGCGGAACAACTGGTCGATTCCCTGTTTGTGGCTTCCGGACGACCTTTTGATGCCGGGCCAATGAATGTCGATATTGACGGAGCTCGTAACTATAGCAACTCTCTCAACCTGGGAAGTCCGAAACGCGCCTGGCAATTTGCATCACTTTCCAATGAACGAGACCGTCCCAGTTTGTCGTTGCCGTTTGCACAGCCATTCACATCGACCATGCAGGCCTTTGGATGGACCGGCGCCCGACAAAACCCTATTAATCGTCGCGAATCTTCCCCAAATATTATGCAGCCAGCCATGATGAATAACGGTATTGTTGTTCGAGATAACACGCGACTTGATATGGTTAGTGAGTTTACTCGATTGGCGCGGAAGGTTGAGTCTGTCGACGACTTAGTGACGCAAACCTTTCAACGTATTTTGAGTCGGCAGCCGACGGTGTCCGAGCAAGAGTTATTTGTAAATCTGTTAACAGAGGGATTTGAAGAGCGACTGCTTGAGATTTCTGAAGAGCAAGCTGAACAAATTCGCTGGTCACGTCGATTACCTCGAAATAGAGTGTCATGGTCTAATCATCTGTCAGCCAAAGCGACTGAGATTAAACTGGAACTTCGTCAGGCTGTTCAACAAGGCGCGATCGCGTCCCCGCATCTGGATAGTCAGTGGCGGGAAAAAATGGAAGACTTTTTATGGGTGTTATTTAACTCACCCGAATTTTTATACATTCGTTAGTAGTGTGTGATTGAATCTATGTCAAATTTGACTCGTCGTCGTTTTATCTCAACTTCAGCCTCTGCGGTTGCGGCTACCGGTTTGTCTCCGGCGCTGGCAGCTGAAGAAAAACTTGAACACATGCCTTGGTCTTTTCCGGCAGGGAAAGCGGAACACATCATCATGTTTTGGTTGGGCGGTGGAGCCTGTCATATCGATACATGGGATCCCAAGAAACTGGGCGATGCCAAAGCTCGAACTCCTGGCTCTTATTATCCTGCCATCGCTACCGCTCTGCCCGATACTCAAGTCTGTGAACACTTACCTAAGTGCGCTGGAATTTTGGACCGATTTAATATCCTCCGAACTGTACAGCACGGTGTGATCGACGAGCACGCAGCGGCCACCAATATGATGCACACAGGTCGCATGACCACGGGCACCATTACTTATCCATCGATCGGTTCCGGCGTGGCCTATCATCGCGGAGCTGCTGCGCAAGACGCACCGCCCTATGTGCTGATTGGTTATCCCAATGTGACACGCGGGCCGGGGTTTTTGGGAGCGAAAGCCGGATTTGTGTATTTAACAGAAACTAGTGAAGGGCCTGGTGGATTTAGTCGCGCCAGAGATGTATCGGATCGGCGACAACAGCGGCGACAGCTACTGCTTGAGAAAGTACGGCAGCAATTTGCAGCTCAGGAACAATCCGCGATTATTGACCAGTATGACCAGACGATCGAGCAGGCTCTAAGATTGGCTGGGCCAGGATTTATGAGTGCTTTTCAATTGAAAAAAGAGCCGAGCGATTTAAGGAATGCCTACGGTGGTGAATTTGGTCAGCGTTGTCTATTAGCAAGAAGGCTAGTAGAGCGAGGCACTCGGTTTGTGGAAGTCTCTCATAACCTGAATTTTATTAACGGTGCGGGTTGGGATACTCACAATGACGGCCAACTGAATCAACACTTGCTGATTGAAGAACTGGATCATGCCTTATCATCTTTGGTACTCGATCTGGAAGCTAAAAAACTGCTGGATAAGACCTTAGTAGTTGTTTCGACAGAATTTGGTCGGCCAGCTGGCTTTGATGGCGGAGGTGGACGTGGACATCATTCACAGGGTTTTAGTGTGGTGATGGCCGGCGGAGGCCTGCAAAACGGGAAGACGATCGGTGAGACCGACGAGTTGGGTATGAAGGTGGTCAACCGTCCTATTTCTGTCCCCGATTTGCACGCTAGTATGTACTATGCGTTAGGTATTAACCCTCGCAAATTACTATACGCCGGAGATCGACCGGTACCGACGACGGATATGGGAACTCCGATTAAAGAACTATTCGTTTAGAATCGTTTGCTCCAGCGACTTAATCGTTGAAAATCGTGCCCGTTTTGTTGAAGCACGATACGGTAACGAAGCTCTAGCGGCTTCTCTTTAGGGACAGCTACAGCATGCTGGCCGGGATAGGCAGCATTTTGCATGCTTCCCTTTGCTCGCAGGATCCATTTGTCCGGATAGGCGGGATTCGCTGGATGGCAAATAATCGCGATTGCCGATGGTTTTGCGTCATTCTCATGAAAGGTACCTTCAAGATTGATCCAGGGCCCAGCCTCAATGGCCGTGCGTTGGGGGGTGACTTCACCCTGTTCAGACCAGAATCTAATATCTACAGGCAACGCGATACGTGGGGAAAATCCACCATAGCCTTTGTCGTTTTCGGAGCCGCCAAGTTTCAACCCATCTACAAGTGGATTGATAATAATGTGAAAATCAATCATTCGTACGGTCTTCTTTGATTTGTGTACGAGAATCTTAGTTTCTTCGAGTACAACGGGAATTTCGATTCCCTGATCATTCAGATAATCCGGCGAGCTCCAATGCGTTGACGTTTCGATTTGAAGACCACTTCCCGTCCGGGATGTGTTTACTCGTTTGGAGTCCCAAGTGAAATCACGGCACTCCCAACTGTCCCCCAGACGCTGATCACCGACAAGTACCTGGTGCCATGCCCAAAAGATTCCCCGATGATGTAAATGATCAGCTGGAAAGTCCTCCGTAATCTCATATCCGTGCTGGTTATACAAATCTACATAGTTATTGCGGGCATATTTCCCCTCTTTAGATCGCGGTAGAATTCGATATCCCAAAACAGGCTTATCCTGATGCATCACCATGAGATAGTCCTGAGTTCGCACAACAGAATAGTATGGATTGCCTGCTTCAAGGTAATTGATAATCACGAACGAAATGATCAGTGCCAGTGATTTGGTGACTGTTTTAATCATGAAATATTTATCTTACTTTGATGTCTAACCAGACTAGACGATGATCAGAAGCAGAAAGCCACTTGGCATATTCTGTTTTGGCTTCAGGCCAAAAGACTCCAGTATTGATTATTTTTAGTTTTCGGCTCGGTAGAACATAGTCAATGCGAAGGTTTCCCGGGGATCTGTCTGAAAAGTCTCCGGTGTCCAATGCCGGTTTACCAAGATGTGTGTTATTGACTTTACCTTGTAATTGGGTGGCCTCGATAGCTCCTTTACTTTGGGGTTTAGGGTCACGCAAAAGTGGATGACTTAATAGCTGATTGATGGCTTGGTTGGTTGAATCACCATCCACCGGATCCGCATTTAAATCTCCTGCGATCACAAATGAAGCACGATCGGGTAATCCTCCTCGTTGTTGCAGGTCATCCACGATGTACTTGTTTTTTCCGGGGCTGATGTAGTCAGCCCAAAATCTGATTTCATCATGATTTCGAGTGCCGTTTTTATCCTCTGGGCCATCGAAAACAGGAGGCGTTGGATGGCAGACTAAAAAATGGATCTCTCCCTGAGGCGTCTTTACCGGAATATCCCAGTGGCTTTTGGAGGAAAGTCGAAAGACCCGCAGGATGTCTTCGGAGTAATAAGGATGTTGATTGTCAGGATTTATAGGAAGTAATGCTTGTGGCATGTCTTTCCAGAGGAAATTCTGAAACGTTCGGATTTGTCCCAAAGGAAAGCGACTGAAGACCACCATGCCGTATTGCCCCGGGTACCGTCCAAATCCAAAACAATCTGTGGGATCGGTAGCTTTTCCATTTCCATCCAGATCCAGTCCGGAAGGGATGCCAGTATTCACTGGTCCGGTGTAAGCATACTTGTATTCAATGGGCTTAAGTCCATCAGCCGGCTTGCTCAAATAATTTGTCTGAAAATGTTCAATCGCAGCTATCGCGTTTTCTCCTGCAAAATCAAATTCATTGAGCAGAATGACATCGGGTCGTACATGTTGAATAATTGCAGCGATACTTGAGATCTGTTCGTGGTTTCCGGCCATCAACTGATCCAGTAATTCACCTGCAGCGGAACGATTTAAACTAACATTGAACGTCGCAAAACGAATTTGTGCATGTGTCACTGCGGGGAGGAATAAATATGGAAAAAGCAGTGCCGGCAAAAGTTGCCACCACTGCTTTAGAGATTTAGTATTCATCATGTTTATCTAGCGATGTAATCAACAACAACGACTTTAGCGAGTTTGTCTTTAACCAACTCGACGAATTTCTTATGGGCAGGATGGGGAAGGTAGACTTCAAGTCCCGCCTTATCCTTAAAGGTAACAAAGAAACAGTGAGTCAGTCCATCATTTAAGTTCTCCGGGCTGACATTGGTGCCAAATTCAAAGTTTGTGATGGTATCAATCTGTTCGGGTAACTTGTTGAATGCCTCTTCCACTTCCGTGATTTGTTCTGCGGACACGTCTTCGTTAAATCCGAATAGAACTACATGTCGATACACTCCTTTTTTGCCTTTCGCCTGAACGGTAGCGCCTGGGATTATGAAAGAAGCGACGAGCAGAAGAAGTAAAAAATAGTTGAGTCTGCGCATGAATTATTCCTTTTTGATGAGCCATTGATATTTGATTTAGGCGATAATTACTGAAGTAATCCTCTGGCTTCTAACGGCCAGATATCCACGAGTGTGTCATTCTGGAAGACATAAAAGTAATCGTGTAGCACACAAGTCATGTCGGCATATCCAGGTACCAACTCGAGTCGGTCGCCGATTCTGAGATTCTGAGCGTCACCCGATAACTCCAGTTCACCATGCTCGGCGGAAAGGCGTGCCACTTTCATATCGTCCCGTCCCACGACAACAGCAGGTTCGTATTCGACGTGTAACGTTTTTTTGCCCGAGTCAATGATCGCTCGGTCTACTGCCGGCCTGCCAACAACGGTTGCTACAATGGTTAACGCCTTCTCCATTCCCGTCACCTGGCATTGTTGCTCATAGAACTGATCCATGAACATGCCACCACCAGCCTGTAACTCGGTGATTCCATTCTGCATCCTGCTGAGCAGATAGGATCCGGTGCCTCCACAGGAGACAATTTCACAGGGAATTCCTTCGGCTTGAAGCTGAGCGGCATTTTCCGCCAGTAGTTGTAGGGCCTCTTCGATTTTCTCTCGTTTTTCAACCTGGTCCTCAATTGTCAGCAAGTGTCCTTCATAACCCATGATTCCGGCAAATTTGAGACCTGGCAAGGTATGAAGTTCGCGAGCGAGTTCCAGTGTTTTGTCCGGACTACAACCGACACGATCGAGTCCTATATTCACTTCAATGATGACGCGGCACCGAACTCCTTCACGAACCATCATTTCGTTCATCGGATTAGCCTGATCCAGATGGTCGATGCATACGATTGGGGAACCTTCTTTACAGAGCATGGCAAGCCTTGCGAGTTTAGCCTGTCCGACGATGAGGTTCGCGATTAATACATCAGGTACTCCTCCTCGCACCATGACTTCCGCCTCCGCCAGCTTTGCACAAGTAGCACCGATAGCTCCTGCTTTCACGAGTCGTGAGGCGATGATCGAGGATTTATGTCCTTTGCAATGTGGCCGCCACTGAACATTGAAGTCTTTCGTGCCCTGACTGATTCGAGCTACATTGGCATCCATCTTATCGAGATCCACGGCCAAAAAAGGCGTGTCCAAATCGGCTTTTGTAAGCGTGTGATCTGCAGGTAGCTCGGTAGGATTGATAAACTGTTTGTACATTTAGCCGCCTCCGATGGCAGGTATAAAATGAACTTCGCTATGAGGTTGAATCTTGGCAATCATGCCGCGGGATGTAATGACACTGTCGATGGAAACCTGCAGTGAGGGAGAAATATTTCCATCGGTGCAAATACGCTCTTTCAATCCCGGAAACATGACATCAAGCTGTTCTACGGCATCCCGTACATTTCTCGCTTCTAATTCAACCGATTGAAGTCCGCCGGATAGCTCGCGTAGTTGAGCCGGGATAAAAACGGTGGCCATGATCTATTTGCTTTCACAGAATGCTATTCAGATGTCTGATTGGCCTGCATCGCCTTCCAGAGTTTTGGAGGAGACATAGGCAATTCAGTCATTCGGGTGTCAGTGGCATTGTAGATTGCATTCGCCAGAGCAGCCGGGGGAGGTACGATGGGAGTTTCACCAACGCCGCGCACCCCGTAAGGATGATCGGGATTCCCTGTTTCGACAATAATAGTGTCGATCATCGGTACATCCAGCATGGTGGGCATCCGGTAATCCAAAAAACTGGCGTTGGCCATCGTATCATCATCTTGATAGAAGTACTCTTCGTTGAGAGCCCATCCGATTCCCTGTACCGTTCCGCCCTGAAGCTGTCCTTCTACATAGCTTGGATGAATTGCTTTGCCGGCATCCTGTATGGTGGTATATCGCAGGACAGTGACTTTTCCGGTTTCAGGATCGACTTCCACGTCGGCAATCTGAGCCCCAAAACCATTGGTGGGACATTCGGGGGATACTGTCGCACGGCCAACCAGATGTTCGCCGGCTGCGAAAAGTTCGACCGCGAGTTCCTTAAATCCAACGGTTTTACCACCGGCTGAAAACGACCCGTCTTCTCCCACTGAAATATCATCTGCCGAACAATCCCACAAGTCAGCAGCGAGGGTTCTCATCTGTTGCTGTAAGTCACGGCCTGCTTCATAAGCGGCCATGCCTGTAGCGAAGGTTACTCGGCTTCCTCCGGTGACATCGGTATACCCAGCAGTATCAGTATCGCCAACTTGTGGGTTAATGTCTTCCGCTTCCAGACCCAAAACTTCGGCGAGTTGCATCGCAATCGATGTTCTGGAGCCGCCAATATCAGTTGAACCTTCGAGCAGATTGATAGTGCCATCGGAATTCACGGTGCAGGCAGCACTTGATTTCAAACCACAACCGAACCAGAATCCTGCGGCAATTCCCCGTCCACGGTTAGGTCCTGAAAGCGGCGTGTTCCAATGATCGCTTTGCTTCAGAGCATCGAGACATTCCAGTAGTCCGATCGGAGGATAGACAGGGCCATCGACGCGGCGAGAGCCTTCTTTCACGGCATTTTTCTCTCGAATTTCGAGTTCGCACATTCCTAGTTTCTGTGCTAGCTCGTCCACGAGTTGTTCTGTAGCAAAGGCGACCTGTGTTGCCCCCGGAGCCCGATAGGCTGAAGTTTTTGGTTTGTTAAGGCAAACGTCGTACCCGTCAACAACCGCATGTTCAATGTCATAGCAGCTGAATACGCACATGCAACCTGGGCCAATCATACCTCCGGGATACGCTCCGGCATCGTAAGCGAGCCAGGCTTCTCCGGCAGTAATCGTTCCATCGCTTTTTGCCCCAAGCTTCACTCGCATAAAAGATCCCGGAGTCGGACCTGAGGCTTCAAATACATCTGCTCGAGTCATTGCAATACGTACAGGGCGTCCCGATTTCTTGCTAAGAAGAGCGGCCGTAGGTTCGAGATAGACCGTAATCTTTCCACCGAATCCGCCTCCGATCTCACACGGAGTTACAAGTACATTCCCCAGCGGAATTTGTAGCACCTCGGCGGTTTGTTGGCGGCAGGTAAACGATCCTTGCGTGGCCGTCCAGATACGTAACCGACCATCTTCGTTGTAATCGGCGACGACAGCGTGAGGTTCAATGTAACCTTGATGAACGGTTGCCGTTCTAAATTCCCGTTCCACAATGAGATCAGCTTCTTCAAAGGCGGCCGCTGCATCTCCTTTCTCAAAATGCAAATGCACAGGTACATTGCTAGGTTGCTCAGCTTTGGCACCCATGCTGTCAGTGACCAGATCATCGTGGAGTAGCGGAGCATCCTCCTTCATGGCGTCAAGAACCCAGGTTACAGACTCAAGCACTTCGTATTCAACCTGTATTTTTTTTGCTGCTTCTTCCGCAATATGAACATCAGTGGCTGCAACAGCAGCAACAGCATGTCCACGGTAGAGAACTTTTTGCTGAGCCATACAGTTGGAACTGAGATACGACAGATTGACGCTCCCTTCACCAAGGTCGGCGACTTTGTCTTCTACATTCGGGAAATCAGCACCTGTGATGACAGCGTGGACGCCCGGCATTGCTTCCGCTTGACTGGTGTCTATTGATACGACCCTGGCGTGAGCGTGAGGACTTCGCAGGACAAAGCCTGCCAACATGCCGGGTAATTTAGTGTCGGCTGTATAAATGGCTTTTCCGGTTACTTTATCTGCTCCGTCGTGTCGTACGGGGCG
>MDTD01070477.1_pt1 | contig 14150 bp, 13 predicted proteins | sample 811221 | NCBI WGS metagenome assembly MDTD01 (sample SAMN05326646, study PRJNA326480) | marine metagenome | isolation source: seawater | place: Pacific Ocean: South West | collected 2011
AGGCGAATTTTTCGACCAGCCAATAAAAACTTACTCCAGCGGTATGGTAGTGAGACTGGCATTTGCCTGCGCCACCATTGTGGATCCCGACATTCTGCTGGTGGACGAAGCTCTCTCCGTGGGAGATACCTATTTCCAGACCAAGTGCAAAGAACGGATCAAAGAAATGCAGAGGAATGCCAAAACAATTATCTTTGTAACCCACGACATGCAGGCGGTACACGACTTCTGTCAATCGGCAGTTCTCCTCAATGGTGGCGCCATCGTGGCAGAGGGAGATTTGGATAAGGTTGTTCCTCTTTATGAAGAAGTAACAGAAGCCTCGACCCGGAAAACCTTCACCAGACCGGAATCCGAAAACCTATAAATAATTTCAAAGGTAGACTTGACAATCGCCTGCTAAGATCTTTGCTTCTCGAGATCATGATAGAGAACAATGCTTTTTAATAGCGTCTCTTACCTTGTATTTTTCCCATGCGTTTTCGCGCTTTACTGGCTGCTTCCCGGCGGTAAACCTCGACAGGCCGTTTTGCTTATAGCCAGCTATTTTTTCTACATGAGCTGGTTGCCCCAATACGGGCTGCTTTTAGCTGGATTGACGATAGCAAACTATTTCCTTGGTCTTGGTCTGGCCCGCTGGCGCGAACAGTCCAAGCCGATATTTGCTCTGGGACTGATTCTCAACCTGGGTGCTCTCTGCTATTTCAAATACGCGAATTTCGTTCTCCAGTCCATAGAAGACCTCGCCGGTAGCTTTGGTGTGATGCTCGGCTTCCAGACCGCACCCCTGGATTTCCCCACCCTGAATATCATCCTTCCCCTGGCAATCTCCTTTTTTGCTTTTGAATTTATCCACTACCTTTTCGATATTTACCGGGGCGATAAACCGATTAAAAACCCCCTTGAGTTTGCCCTTTTCGCTTCATTTTTCCCTTCATCCATAGCAGGACCCATAAAACGCTATCAGGATTTCATAGAAAAACTTGAGAAAAATCCTGTCCTCAACACCGCCATTTTCAATAGCGGCATGGCGCTGCTACTACAGGGACTCTTCAAAAAAGTGGCTTTAGCAGACAACCTCGCCGTGGTTGCCAATCAGGGATTTCAACATTCCACCCAACTTGGCACCTATGAATCCTGGATTGCCGTGCTTGCTTTCACGTTCCAGATTTATTTCGACTTCTCCGGCTATACCGACATGGGTAGGGGCTCCGCCCGACTGCTAGGCATAGAGCTGCCCCGCAATTTCAATCTTCCCTATATCGCCAGAGACCTGTCTGACTTCTGGAAACGTTGGCACATATCGCTTTCCACCTGGTTGAGAGACTATCTGTACATTCCCCTGGGCGGTAATAGATGTTCCGACACAAGAAAGAATTTCAACCTTCTGATCACAATGCTTTTAGGAGGACTCTGGCACGGAGCCGCCTGGCATTTTGTAGTCTGGGGAGCCCTTCATGGAATGGGCTTGATTGTCTCCCATGGTTATAGCAGCCTTGCAAAGAATGTAAAAAGCCTGACCTCCTTCCATCAAAGTTTGATCGGCAAAGGTTTCAGCATCGCCCTCACTTTCCTTTTTGTGGTCGTCACCTGGGTTTTCTTCCGGGCAGAGACAGTTCCCCAGGGCATACAGATTCTCAACTCCATGGTATCCCCGGGTAGTTCAAGCGTACTCGCTGATACGATAAAAGCCTCGGTGCTTCCATATGCCCTGACTCTCTATGCGGTCTACGCGATTTTGTTCACACCTAATATGGTGCTTCGTCCAGGCTGGCTGGATGGTATCAGAAATCGAATATTCGCCAGGCAAGCGATTCGCATACCTTGCTACGCGTGTGTTTATCTCGCCGCCATAGGACTTTCTGCTCCCCAGCTCTCGGCTTTCATTTATTTCCAGTTTTAACTTCAACAAAGAACAATGCCTAACACAACCCTAGAAAAACCGAGCATAATCAAGGCAGCACCTGAGGCAGCGAACTCAAGGCGCCCTGTTCATGCCGTTCTCCGATTTTCATTGGAGATTACTCTGGTAACATTAGCCGCATTCCTTCTTCTAGAAGGCATCTTCGCCTGGGCTGGAGTAGGCGAGCAGGAATGCCTGAAGATTGATGACTATTTGGGATTCAGCCTTTTTCCGAACAAAGACATTACCTGGCGTCGAGAAGGATTCAGCCGGGTGCGCTTCAATAGCCACGGCATGCAAGATAGAGAATACATGGTGACCAAAGCACCTGACACCACAAGAATAGCCGTGGTAGGCGATTCCTATGTTGAAGCGTTACAGGTAGATCGGAACAAAAATTTCCTTTCGCTCCTCGAAAAAAGCCTGAATTCTAATTCCCAAAAGAACAGGAACGAGAAGATTCAGGTAATGAATTTTGGCGTGCAAGCGCACAATCTTGCCCAGAGTTATCTTTATCTCAAAAACTCCGTGCTTAACTTTTCACCCGATATGGTAATCGTTCCCTACCGAACCGACGCCACCTATCTGCTTCCCCCGGACATTAAAAGAGGCTTTCTGGGAGCCAGACCGAACTTTTTTGTGGACGACAAAGGAAATCTCATAGAGGATAGGACCGTTCAAGAACTATGGCTCAAATCCAGGGCGGCAAAGCGCATGAAGACCACCGCCTGGCTTCGAGAACACAGTAACACCTGGGGAGTGATCGGCACAGCCATGGAAGCGCTGAGCAACTGGAAAGCGAAAGGAGGTTTACTGGAAAACTTCCTCAATCCACAAGAGAAGAAAGAGTTGCCCGGTCTCCAGGATGGAGGTGTGACGGTTCTTGAAGACAAAACTGAATCCGGCTGGACCCGGACAAGCAAAACCGGGGAAGACTCTATTAAAGCCACCTGGCCCATAGCCGATGCTCTGATTAGAGAGATGGATGCGCTGTGTAAAGAAAAAAACAGTCGCATGATTCTTGTGCGGATGCCCGGCGTCCGAGGGCACGTGAGCTCCCTTGAAACCAGACTATTGGAGAAGTCCGCCCGGGATTACAACATTCCCTTCTTAGATCTGACCGACTCTTTCCATAAACAGCTCAAAGCCGGCGAAGAGCTTTTCATAAAAACCCATATGACCGAAGCCGGGCATAGGATTGTGGCCGAAGAGCTCTTTGAATTCTTGAACAGTAATCATACCGATTAAATTAGGCTTCATGAAAACTATCGCTTGAGAACGTACCATTCAAGTTGATCAATATATGTCAAATGTCGAGTGGTTTTGCCCTGAGCTGAAATGAATCACGAACAATCCCTCAAAAATCGGAATGCTCTACTCCGTCTACCAAAACGGATGGCCGCAAGCGCCTTCCTCTCGACTGTGGCGGCTCTCTTTCTCTTCAACTGGGTTCTAGAGAAAGTGAATCCTCTGGAAGTTCTATTCTTCACCGGTATGACCAGTATTCGTCAAAACAACATGGTCAGCAAGTTGCCGAAGATAATGGATTCGAAGGAAGATCCGGAGATTCTAATGCTCGGCTCATCCATCTCTCTCTATCCGATGGCTCGCCTGGATGATCTACAAGAGAAGGGTCGAACTCGATGGGATGAAACCTATGTCAGATACCACTGTTGCCCATATCAGAAAGCTGATTACCTGAAATCCGGTCTGGAGAAGAGCCTGGGTCGCAAGCTCAGCCTTACCAACGCCTCTGTGGTGGCAGCAATTATCTCCGATCAATATCTCATCCTCGACAAGTATCTAAAGTCTGGGAAAAAGCCGGAGATTGTTCTTCTCTTCACCGCCCCCCGAGATTTCATGCTGAACAATTCCAGCAAAATTGGAAAAAGCCCTACCTTTGAGGTTTTGGCAGACCATCAGAATTTTTATGACGTTGTTAGCAGCAATCCGGATTTCAAAAACCTATTTGAATTTGCTTTAGGACAGGTGTTCACGTTCTACAATTCGCGAAGAGACTACAAGGGTCTTGCCCAGGCTGCCACGAACAGATTGGCGGGAAGAACCAAAATTGCCGGCGCTGAAGACGACAGTCCAAAAGCAGTGAATATTTTTGAGGTCGACAAATTCTGGGAAGCCGAAGCTATTTACAAACAGCCACCGAATAAACTGAGACAGCTCGAATACTACAGAGATTCTTACCAGCCCCTGGACACAAACAGAATGGTAAACCAGACGCGATATTTCAAAAAATTGCTTACTCTTACCCAGAAGCATGGCATCAAGCTGATCGTTATAGACACACCCCTTCCCCAGATCCACTACGACCTGATACCAGAGAAGGGTCTCGACCAGTACAGAAAGACCCTGGCCGAAGTCTGCGCCAACCATGGGGCTCATCTTCTAACTCCTGGACAGGAGAAAGTTTACGACTTAAATGACTTTGAAGATGTCTCCCATCTGAATCTTCAAGGCGGAGAAAAACTCTGCCAGAATCTCTTTCAAACTCTGACCAGAGATTCAACCCCGGTCCCACACTCAAGTACAGGCGTCAGTTTAAGTAAATCCGCCAATAAGGCGAAACAACTATAGAGGAGGGATAGAAGTTGAACACAAGAGAAAACAGATGTAAAGCATTAAAATCCTTCCCTGGCAATGACTCTGATAGATGCCATAGGATCTACTTTGACGGCTTTTCAAAGGCAGCCCAAAACTTTGAAAATTCTCTGGGAGATAGAGCAAACAGACCATGATTTTCACAAGCTTTGAGTACATTCTCTTTCTGCCCCTGGTAGTGATGCTTTTCTGGCTACTACCCAGGGTGGCACGGCTGCCGATGCTGCTTTTAGCCAGCTATTTCTTCTACATGAGCTGGAACGCGGTATTTGTCTTTTTGATTTTCGGCATGACCGTGTTCAACTGGGTCTGGGGACAAATCCTCCATAAATCGACAGACAAGCGTAAGCTCGTTTTCGGACTGGGTCTAGTGGCGAACCTGCTCTGCCTGGGAATCTTCAAATATGCTGCCTTCACCGTTCAATCGGCCAATACTGTCGCCGGTTGGTTCGGGAACAATCCCGAGTGGGTGGTGAACATCATCTTACCCCTGGCAATATCATTCTTCATCTTCGAATTCATCCACTACCTGTTCGATATCTACCGCGGCAACAAACCAATTGATTCTTTTGTTCTCTTCGCGCTATTCGCCGCGTTCTTCCCTACGCAGATTGCCGGTCCGATCAAAAGATATCCGGATTTTGCAGCACAAATGAATGAAGAGAAGAAACTGAGACTGAGTTACTTTGACGAAGGCGTGCCCCTTATTATTCTCGGCATGGCTAAGAAAGTGCTGCTTGCCGACAATTTAGCTACTTTCGTGGATATGGGCTACAAAGTACCGGGAGCTTTCAGCGCACCGGAACTCTGGCTGATTGCCTACGCCTTCGCGTTCCAGATTTATTTTGACTTCTCCGGCTACACAGACATCGCCCGGGGCTCAGCCCGGTTGTTCGGTTACAACATCCCCATAAACTTCAACATGCCTTACATTGCCAACAATGTCTCTAATTTCTGGCACCGTTGGCACATCTCCCTATCAACCTGGTTAAGAGACTATCTCTACATTCCTTTGGGCGGTTCCCGTGGTGGCAAATGGGCAACCCAAAGAAATCTTTTCTTGACCATGGCTCTTGGCGGTCTATGGCACGGAGCTTCCTGGAACTTCGTAGTCTGGGGCATCTACCACGGATTAGCCCTGGCCATTCACAGGGAATTCACTGAGCTAAAAGAGAAGAGCGAACGATTCACTGAAATGTGCAAAGGAAAACTCTTCAACTTTTTCTCCATCGTTTTCACTTTCCATGTAGTTTGCATCGGCTGGGTGTTTTTCAGAGTCACCGATATCGGCACCGCCTTCAGTATCATCAGCAAGATGCTTTCACCCAAGAGTATGGGCTCTGTTTTACAACCGCAAAACCTTCTTCTGTTCCAGGATCATTTGCCGATAATAGTCATGATCTCCGCCTTTATGACCCTTACTCTTGTTCTGGCGAACATACCTTTCAGTCGCTTCAATGAAAATGGAGTATTCAAAAACGCTCCTGCGCCTCTCAAAGGTGCATTTTGCGCCATGCTCATAATGGTTATGGTGACTTTCCTGCCCGACGGCTCCCAGCCGTTCATCTACTTCCAGTTCTAGGAGTGAGCAAGAGATTCAGCAAAATATTCAGCAAGAGGTACAGATTGAGTTTTCTCTCCCTAACAAGAAGATTGGCAAGCTCGCCCGTACTATGGGCGCTGGTATCGCTTGTAATACTGGATTTATCATTGGATTTTTTCAACCCGTTGAAGCAAATCCATAACTTCAACTACATGCCTCTGAGCCGCAATCCGATTCTCTCCAAAATTCCTGAGTTTTTGAAAAGCAGCAAAGAACCTGACGTGCTTGTTATGGGCTCGTCTTTGCCCATGATGACAATCGCAATGTGGGACGCGGAGTACGCGAAATCACTAGACACAAGCAAGCTTGAAAACATTCGCGTTTATACAGGAGCAATCTACCTGGAAGAGTTACTTCAGAAGAAGTACGGCACCAAATTTCAGGTGTACAACTTGACCAGTGTAGGAGCCATGGCTTCTGACGCTGCTTTAATCCTTGAAAAATCCCTGAAGTGCGGCAAGCATCCTAAAGCAATCATCTACGGTATAGGCCCCCGCACCTTTCAAGACAATACTTATCCGGAGTTTACACCTATTGCAGAGGTTCTTACGAAGTGGAGAACTTTCGACGATCTCCGTAACAGTGAGTTGAGCTTTGACGAAAAACGAGATGTATTCTTTTCACAGGTTTGGAATTACTACCGCGAAAAATCCGATTACAAGAGCTTCTTTGTAAATTATGCTTGCCACAAATTGAATCGCGCCCCCACACTCTACGCAGCACAACAGCGAATCGCGGCCAGAGACGCACTCCAGAAAAAAGATAGCAATATTGAACCTACCGCAAATGAAAGCGTGTCGGCAGAGAGCCCCGATCTTTGCGTGGGTATGGCAGAACACAAATCCGAAAGTGGTCAGCTGGAGATTCAAAAGCCTATCTCTCCCCATGTTCATCCTGAACCGGAGAAGCTAAAAGCCGACCTGGCACTCTATAACGTGCGTTATAATCCGCCAAATTTGAAACGGTTCTCCAAGGAATTGGCCCACTTGGACGACTTCATTTCACTGTGCCAGAAAGAAAAAATCAAACTTTTGATTGTTAATATGCCGATCACTTCTCAAAACAAAAGCCTTCTAAAAGATGATCTATACGAACTCTACTTGAAAGAGATATCGAAACTGGCAAGTAAAAGCACAATCGCAAGCCTCATTGATTTGAACGACGGAAAAACCTGTACCCTTTCTGATTTCACCGACTCTGTCCATTGCAACGCTGTCGGCGGCAAGAAGGTTCAGGACCGCCTGGTAGGCACCCTGGACAAAAGCAACTGGATGTAAGATCCCGGACGTTCAATTTAGAACGGTCTAATCTTTCTATGATCTTGAATAAGGTTTTAGCCTTATTTGATGAAAACAGCTACATATATAAGGCTTCGACAACTATCCATGCGATACACTTGGCAGGCATTTCGTAGTCTAAAACGAGCCGATGAAAGAGCATTCAAAAGATAACATGACCTCAAGTAGAACACCGGAGGCTGTAACAGCCGCCACGGCAGTAAATCCGACCGATTCAGCCAGAAAACTGAGAGAGCTTATTCTCAGCCAATCAAAACGAGCCGGTGTCGGTCACATAGGCTCAGCCCTATCCATAGCAGACCTGATCTGGACCCTTTATGGCTATGTTCTGAGAATCCCAACCTCCGAGACAAAGGACCCCGATAGAGATCGCTTTGTTCTCGCCAAAGGTCACGCCGCTCTCGCCCTATACGGCAGCCTCTTTCTCAAGGGCTATATTTCAGAAGACGAACTCAATACCTTTTGCGGGGAAGGCTCGAAACTCGGAGTTCACCCGGAACATTGCCTGGAATGGGTAGATTTTGCCACAGGTTCCCTCGGACAGGGACTATCCTACGGGGTGGGAGCAGCCCTGGCAGCGAGGATGCAAAATTCAAAACGCAGAATCTATGTTCTCATGAGCGATGCCGAGCTAAATGAGGGTTCTTCCTGGGAAGCAATCATGTTCGCCGCCCAGCACAAGCTTTCAAACCTGACTGTCATGGTCGACTTGAACGGTCAACAGGCCCTTGGCTATACCAAAGACGTGATGGACCTTTCACCGGTCTCCAACAAATTTAGATCCTTCGGTTGGGATGCGTTTGATGTGGATGGTCATAATATCCCTGAGATGCTGGATGTTATGAAGGAATTTGACTACGAAGATTCTTCCGGAAAGCCTCATGTTCTGGTGGCTCACACAACCTTCGGAAAAGGTGTCTCTTTCATGGAAAACCAGATTAAGTGGCATTATCTTCCCCTCAATGACGAACAGTATCAAGAAGCGATGGCGGAGGTAGCAGGATAATGCGTGGTGCTTTTGCCCGAAAGTTAGCCGATCTGGCTGAGAAGGATAAAAGAATCTGCTTACTCACCGGAGACCTGGGTTTTATGGCTCTGGAGCCTTTTTCGGACAGACATCCGGAACGCTTCTACAACATGGGTGCCGCGGAACAAAACATGGTGGGAGTTGCCACCGGTCTTGCCGAAGCCGGCTTCATTCCATTTGTATACTCCATCGTCACCTTCGCGACTCTGCGCCCCTACGAATTCATTCGCAATGGTGCCATTCTCAACCATCTTCCCATCAGGGTAGTTGGTATCGGCGGCGGTTTCGAATATGGTCATAACGGAGCCACCCACTATGGTCTGGAAGACGTAGGCATAATGAGGGTTCAGCCTGGTATGACCGTACTGGCACCAGCTGATTCCAGACAAACCGAAACCATTTTAGAAGAGACCTGGGACATGAAAGGTCCAATCTATTATCGGCTGGGCAAAAACGACAAGCCCATAGTTCCTGCCCTGGAAGGGAAGTTTGACTTCAACGGTGTCCAAAAAGTCAAAGAAGGCAAAGATATCTTGGTCGTCTCAATGGGAGCCATTGCTGTTGAAACCGCCGAAGCGGTAGAGATTCTAAACGAAAGCGGTATCTCTTGCGGCCATCTGGTGGTATCAACCTTGAATCCAGCTCCGGTGGAAGCTCTGGTCCAGGCGCTCAAAGATTATTCAACCGTAGTTACTGTCGAAGCTCACTATGTGTGCGGAGGACTCGGCTCTCTAATCTGCGAAGTGGTAGCTGAGAATAACCTCAACACAAGAGTGATTAGAGCGGCCCTGAAAGAATCCCCCGATGGTTTGACCGGTTCCCAGAATTACCTGCATGAGAAATACGGTATCTCCAGGGACAAAATTGTTGAGACCGCCAGAGATGCGGTCGGAGCCCTCATTTCATAGGAATTTCAAAGTGAACACCGAACTGCTTACTCGCACAAACTCTGAGAAGTTAGAGAAAAAAGGTATCGACAGCGTTTCGATAATTCTGCCGGTCTACAATCAAGCGGACCACATCGAACGCATCGTCAAAGAGTACCAGGAAGTCCTGGACCGTCTTCCTGTCGGCTATGAGCTGATGCTTGTCACCAACGCTTGCAAGGACAACTCCAAAGCCGTCTGCTCCAACCTGGCTGATCGAGACAAGAAAGTTGTCTGGACCAATATAGATAATGGTGGCTGGGGTAGGGCGGTCAAGCATGGGCTCAAAGTGGCTCAAGGCGACCTCATTTGTTACACGAATTCAGCAAGAACCAGTCCGGAAATTCTATCCCTCACTCTGATGTACGCCATCGCTTACCCGGACGTGGTCGTAAAAGCGAACCGAAAAATCCGGGACAACTGGAGAAGAAGATTGGGCTCCCTGCTCTATAACCTGGAAGCCAGAGCCTTGTTTGACCTGCCCACCTGGGATATCAACGGAACTCCCAAAATCTTTCCCCGCAAGTTTGAAAAACTTCTCGATCTGGAAAGGGACGATGACCTCATAGACGCAGAGTTCAACATGATTTGCAGGCAAGAAGGTTATCCAGTAGTGGAAGTGCCGGTGCTATCGACAAAGAGACACGGTGGACAATCCACCACAAACTACAACTCAGCATTCAAGATGTACTGGGGCGTTTATGAATTGTGGAGGCAATCGAGAAAGCGGTGATCCAACCCAGCGAAACCACCACTGATGCCACCAGTAAAAAGTCCGGATTAGCGCAAGAGAACATCACCGGGACTGGTATCAATACGCCTCAGAACGAAAAAGCAGATTCCAAAAGCGGAAGAGATCTCGACGAACTCTGGTCCAGGCACCATGCACAGTGGCGTGACAGCGCTCAGGTAACGAGTCATTGGGAACAAGCCGGACAGACCGATCCGGAGCTGTTGTCCTATGAAACATCCGGTGAGTTCTTCGAAACTCTCGCAAACCTTGATATAACCATTTTAGTAAGTAGAGAATACGAGCATCTTCTTCTCGCAATTACCGCAGACAAAAAGACTGCCAAACCACAAATCTCTTTTTTCAATATGCCCCATCCTTCCGGACTGGCGGTGGACAGGCAAAATGGCCTGGTCCATGTGGCAAGCACCAGAAATCCTAATCAGATCTTCGCTCTTAAACCGGTTAATCAGTCCATGTCCAGAATGGACGCGACGATGACCGAATCCCTGGCAGGCACTCTGGAGGAGTCTCCTCTACTTCCCATCCGCTCAAACTTTTTACCCGGCTGCATGTACATGCATGACCTCGCCATGGTGGACGGCTCACTGTACGCGAACGCGGTAGGTCATAACGCGGTGATCAAGCTCAACCTTGATGCAGGCGATGATAGACCAGCGTGGGAAAGAGTATGGTGGCCTGCTTGTATTGAACAAGAAGATAAGAAGCCTGTATTCGAACAAAATCATATCCAGCTTAATTCAATCGCCGCCGGTCCCAGTATCGAGGAGTCCTATTTTTCGGCATCTTCAACCGCTATTGAGGAGCTGCGCCCCGGTCATCCGGATTACCCGGTGGACAAGAGGGGAGTGGTTTTCAGCGGTTCAACCCGGGAGCCGATTGCCCGGGGACTGACCAGACCTCACTCAGCTCGGCTCATAAATGGAGACGTTTGGGTGGACAACAGCGGCTACGGACAATTGGTCCATTGTAAAGACGGTTCTTTCGAAGTAGCGGCCAAACTGCCAGGCTGGACCAGGGGGCTTAGCGCCTGTAAAAATGTGGCTTTCGTCGGAACCTCAAGAATAATTCCTCGGTTTTCCCAATACGCACCCGGCCTTGATGTAAACGAGAGTGTTTGCGGAATTCATGCCGTTGATTTAGAATCTGGCGAAATTCTAGGGAGCATCACCTGGCAAACCGGCAATCAGATCTTTGCCATTGAATGGGTGGAGCAATCCTTCACCCGGGGATTTCCTTTCAGGCTCAATCGCCAGGAAGAAGAAGAGAAATTGCTCTTCTATTCCTACCAGATATAAGTTTATGCAACTCACACAATCGAAAAAGACGGAGAGAAAAATCGATGAGTAACAACTTTAAACTACTGATGCTGGGTGCCATGTATGAAAATGGTGGCAACACAACCCATCGCTTTCTGGATGGACATCCGGAATTGTTTGTCTATCCTTTCGAGTCGCAAATCGGCACAAGGATGGTCAATGATCAAATGTCCAGCCTTTTCCCGGTTAAGTACCGCTGGCCGGTATTCGCCCTCGACGCAACTCCTTATCAGGACTACAAAGCGATCATCGATGAAGAAGGCAAAATTCGCTCCCGCACCCCTAAGGTGAGCAAATTCCGCCACATGCCCTTCGACTTCTGTGATGATGAGCGTTGCGAAATCTACCAGAAATACATTGAGAAGAGCGGTCGTTCTAGCGCCAACAACGTGGAAGCCTTCTTCCGCGCTACCTTTGACGCCTGGAAAGACTACAATAAAACCGGTAAAGAGAAATTCTATGTCGGTTACAGCCCTGTGCTCGTAGTTGATGCAGACAAAATTCTCACCGAGATGCCTAACGCTCACTTCCTGCATGTGGTTAGAAACCCGTGGTCCGCTTACGCCGACACCAAGAAGAGACCGGTTCCTATGTCTCTGAAAGACTACATGTTCGGATGGACAACCAACCAGCATTACGCCCTTCTTTTCCAGAAGATGTTCCCGGACAGATTCCACATCGTCAGAGCAGAAGATGTGATGGCTGATGCCAGCAAAGCCCTGGCTCCTATGCTGGAGAAAATGGGTCTTGAAACCGGAGTAGATTCTCTAAAACAGCCTTCCTGGAATGGAGAAGAGCTGAAAGAAGTCTATCCCTGGGGCACCATCCGTAAAGCCACACCGGAAGCAAACATTGCCACAGCAAATGAGCTCTCCGATGAGGAGAAAATGGAGATCGAACTGAGAACCTGGCAGTATCTTGAAGTGTACAAATACACCGAGATTCTGAAAGGTAAGGCACTGGCAGCCAAGTAAGCTCCAAGCCAATAGAAATGCCATGAGGGGGTACCGATCAACTTTAAGTCTGTCGGTACCCTCTTTTTTCTCAACTACAATCAAACTCACCAGCTTTGCTATTCAAGCTCAGGGGTTTGAAAACGCAGGCCAAAAATCAATAAATGAAGCGAGTTCTAATCACAGGTGCATCCGGTTTTGTCGGCGCCAATCTGGCGCGACGAATGCTCAAAGACGGCCACAAAGTCTGTTTACTCCTTAGAAACCAATCAGACACATGGCGCCTGGATGACTTGATCGACGAGTTTGAAACAGTTCGCCTGGACATGCTTGATTACAACCAGGTATCAAATACAGTATCATCCTTCAAACCGGAGCTCATCTTTCACCTGGCGGTTTCAGGGGCCTATTCCTGGCAGACCGACTGGAATGAGATAGTGGATACGAATCTCAGGAGCACCATCAACCTGGTGGAAGCATGCGCCAAGGTTGGTTTTGATTGTTTCGTCAATACCGGCTCCTCCTCGGAATATGGTTTTTATGATCATGCCCCCCTGGAGAATGAACCGGTTGAGCCCAATAGCTATTACGCCATTACAAAAGCCGCCGGCACAATGACTTGCAGACATGTGGCTTCCCGGGACAACCTCAAAATTCCTACCCTGAGGTTGTATTCGGTCTATGGTCCCTATGAAGATCCAAGACGCTTGATGCCCACTCTGATAAAGAAGGGATTGGCCGGTGAACTGCCTCCCCTGGTGGACCCCTCCATAGCAAGAGACTATGTCTATATTGATGACGTGGTAGAAGCTTACTTGAGCGTTTGCAAAACAAATTTAGAGGAGCCCGGGGCTGTATTCAACGTCGGCACCGGTGTCCAAACTTCCATTGAAGAGATTGTTTCCATAGCGAGAAAAGAGTTGAAGATAGAAGCCGAACCGAGCTGGGGAAGCATGGAAAACCGTGTATGGGATTCTTCCATCTGGGTGGCGAACAACGAAAAGATCAAATCCAGCCTCGATTGGACCCCCGTTGATTCAGTGGCTCAAGGTTTTCACAAATTCTGCCTGTGGGTCAGGGAGAATGAAAGGCTGCATGAAAGATATGTGACTCTGGTCAACAACATCAATCAATAACATCGACATCGACAACGTCTTTGTTAGAGCGCTCTACAGCCACGGATCTGCTGACATCCTTTATCAACCCATTCACTTTCTCTGCCAACTTTGATGCGGCGGATAGCATACTGTTTGTTTCGCTTATCCTTCTTTCTTCTATTAAAAGGTCTATTGTCGGAATCGTATCGGCAAGAATTACAAGATCGTCAAACACACACTTCAGCTTTGCCTGCTCCCCAGCGCTTCCTGAAACACTTGAAAACTTTATCTGCTGGTCCAAATCATTTGCTTTTTCAAGCAACTCAGCGGTAATTGTCTTAAGACGATTATGGCTGTCCCCAAGCAAAGCTAGCCTGCGGTTCCTGAGCTTGGGCAAAGTTGTCATCCAAACAATTCCGGCGACGGTTCCAAGAACAACTATTAGAAGTACTGTTATGGCGTAGTCTGACAAAATCTTACCCGACGAATTGAAATAACTGAGTAGAGAGAAAACCCATACCTATTACTATACCTTTGAATTAAGTCACTTGAGCTAAGTCACCTGAGCCAAATCACCGAATCCTGGCAACGAGCATTGACCAGGCAAATAGCGATGCGCCCATCCTATCAAAAATCAAAAGGGCTAGAAAGAGCCAA
>MDTD01082322.1_pt1 | contig 14150 bp, 14 predicted proteins | sample 811221 | NCBI WGS metagenome assembly MDTD01 (sample SAMN05326646, study PRJNA326480) | marine metagenome | isolation source: seawater | place: Pacific Ocean: South West | collected 2011
GTTTTTCCTGCATTATCTGCTGCTTTTAATTGGTTTCAATCACTTAAATCTGCTTGTACAGTAACCTCATCTAGTTCTTTAGCTATTGTTGCTCCTAAGGTATACCCTAATCCATTGACTAATCAAATGACTATAGAAACGAAATCAGAGGGCTATTTAGAGGTTTTCACCATTCAGGGAAAAAAAATATATAATTCCCAGTTCTTCGATAAACTGATAATTAATACAAGTCAATGGAACACTGGTTCATACTTATTGAAGATAAGCGGAAATAGCAACTGTTATTTCCAAAAGATTCTTAAACTTTAGAATAAAGACACCACTTCTTTACTGTCAGTTGTTTATAATTAAATAAATGAAGCAATTTTTCATTTCTGCTTTGTTATAATTTAACAATGTTTAATTAAACATTTTCAAATTGGCAGTAGATAAATTTTTTAAATCTTTAGAACGTAGAACAGAACGAGATTTATATAGAAAAGCATTCAAAGCATCTAGAAAGTCTCAAAAGGAAATCTATAATGTTTTAAGTGGTGGAGTAAAAAAAGAAAGGCGAAAAAACTTAGCAAAGGAGATTTTGTGGTTCTTTATAAGCATTGCTGTTGGTTTCGTAATTGGGTATACAGTGTACGAAGTAGTATTATCATTCTCTAGATCATTCACAAATGATTTAATCAAATATTTACAATTTTCTAAAATTGAATTTATATACCTTTTATCATTAGTCTGTTTTTTTGGCGTATATCTTACTAGAATAACAATTTGGGCTTTAAATTTAATTTCTGAAAGATGATTGATTCAGCTATCTTTTCAATTGTTGAGGAACTAAATGATTCATTAAACTTGAAATTTCGTTTAAATGAGAATAGAGTAATTGCATCAAATTTAATTAACCTAGATGGCAGCTTATCAATAAAAGATGAAAATAGAATAGTTGTTTCGTTAGTAAATCTTGAAGAAGAAAAGACAGCAACACCCAATGGTTTTGGTGTGCCATCATCTGGTTTGAACAATCCCACTTACATAAATATGTATGTTTTATTCTACTCTTTATTTAATGAAAAGTTATATGAAGAATCATTAAAATTTATATCATCTATAATTGGCTTTTTTCAATCAAAAAAAGTATTTACTCCAAATAACACACCTGGACTAGATCAAAAAATTGATAAAATTTTAGTCAATGTACACAACATTAGTTTTCACGAACAAAGTAACATTTTGTCTTCATTAGGGGCAAAATATGCTCCATGTATTTTATACAAAATGAGAATGATTGGAATTGAAGAACATTTAACAGGCTATAAATCAAATAGAATCACATCTACAGCTGAAAAGTAGTTTTAATAAAGAATGCTCCAAAAAATAAATTTAAATAGAAAATATATTGAGTTAGCTTCGTTTGAAGTTAATCATGAATATTATAGTAATAAAATACCTCCAAGGTTAGACTTTTCACCTTCAGTTGAAACTTCAAAATTTTTGAGAGATTATAAATTAATAGCAAAACAAATTGATTCAAAAATTTTCATTTTACAAGAAGTAATTAATCATGAAGGTAATTGGAAACCAAGGATACCCATTGAGGAAAATAAAGTTCTTTCTTATTTCTTAAATTTTAACGATGAAACATTTCAAGTTAAAAGTAAGATTCCTTTTCATGCTTCAAAAGATGAAAAATTTGTCATTTTATGCAAAGAGCCTAAAATTTATAATTTAGAAAAGTTGTCAATTCACAAATATTTGAGTGGCCCATTTCCAATAAATGAAATTGAGGAAAATTTAAATATGTATTTTAATAATCAGTTGGTTACTAATATTGAAACACCCAGATCTCTCAAAAAGAAATTTTATATTAAAAGTGGTTTTTACAAAGTAAACTTTGATGATGGCAAAAAAATAGAATTTTTGTGGTCTAGGGAAAAGATAGATGCTGACGCCTTTATAAGTTTTGAAATTAGTCAAAAAACAGATCAGAATTATAAATTAATAATACCTTCAAGAGAAATTTATTGGCAATATGAAATAAATACAAAATATATAGACAACCTTGACGACTGTATTATTTTAGATGATCTTCAAATTATTTCTTTTGAGCAAAAAGAGAATTCAAATAATCAACAAAAAAACATTGTATATAACTCTATTTCACCTGTTGCTCTTAAAGAAAGTTATCAAAATAATTTAACTATTGAAAAAGCTGGAGAGAAGGTCTTGAAACTACCTTTCCCGGAGTTAAAAAATTTAACTATTGAGAAAGATAATGTTAAAAAACGTGTTAACAAGTATTTTTTGACCACTTATGTAAACCTGTAAAAGAATCTTAAGTTAGTCATAAAAAAATCAAAATAAACTAATATGGCAGAGTATAAAACACCAGGAGTATATGTTGAAGAAATCTCAACACTTCCACCATCCGTTGCAGGCGTAGCAACCGCAGTGCCCGCTTTTATCGGTTACACAGAAAAAGCATCTAGAAATGGGAAAAGTCTTAATAATAGTCCAACACATGTAACATCCATGTTGGATTTTCATCAAATGTTTGGTGGTCAAGCATCTCCTGGTAATATTACTGTCAATTTAAATGAAGATAATAGCGTTAAGGATGTTTCGTCTCAGTATAATTATTACTTATATAATAGTGTAAAATTATATTTTGCAAATGGAGGAGGGGAATGTTATATAGTTTCTGTTGGGCTTTATGGTGATGAAATTAACATTGATGCTCTTAACGCTGGGCTGGGTGCAGTTGAAAAAGAAGATCATCCAACAATTTTACTTTCACCTGATGCCATGTTGTTGGAGAAAAAAGATCAAGCATATTCTTTTCAACAGGCTATGTTAGCACAATGTAATAATTTACAAGATCGTGTTGCAGTCTTAGATATTTTTGATGGTCATGTTGATCGTGCTGATCGGGATGTTGTTCTTGATTTTAGAAACGGAATAGGAATTAATTTCCTTAAGTATGGTGCTGCATATTATCCTTGGATTCACTCAACGTATACTACTAATTTTGGATTCGAAGACGTTACAATTTTAAGTTCAGATAATGAGGAAATCAACCTTGAAGATTTAGTATCTGATCCATCTTCTATTGTTAATTTAAATGCAGCTATAGAAGATTTAAAATTAGTAGAAGCTTTTGTTAATAACCCAAAAGGAGAGGAAGGGGATTACAGTGAATCATTTTATAAGGTTTCTTCAGACATCATCGGCTCAATGGATGAGGCTACTACATATATTACCTTTATAAAGGAATCAATTGATAAAATAATAGCATTTAAAGACTCTGGTCTTTCAAATAATTTAATAATTAATGAGTTAAATGTTAAAACAAACGCTAGTTCTCCGCTATCTACGCTTGTAAAGAGTATAGCTTCTATAGATAGCAGTCTTGGGTCTGGAATTATAAATCCTGAATCTGACTACTCCGACTATGATTTAGTCAACAATGTTGAGGGTTCACTTTATGAAGGTCTTGATGATGACACAAAGATAAAATCAGCTATCAATGCTTCTAAAGCTCAATTTGCAGCTCTTTTAAATATTCTTTCAGACATTAAAAATGATTCAATTGCTATAAAGGAAAGTTTAGATAAACTGGTTTATGACACGAATGATTTTTACAAAAATGTTGTTAATGAGATTCAAAAGTCATCTAGTTTAATACCACCTTCTGGAGCAATTGCTGGGGTTTATTCACAAGTTGATTCAGACAGGGGAGTATGGAAAGCTCCTGCTAATGTTAGTTTATCTTCAACTTCATCACCTTGTTTGAGACTTGATAATAAACAACAAGAAGACCTAAACGTTGATGTTACTGCAGGAAAATCAATCAACGCCATAAGACCATTTACCGGTCAAGGTACTTTAGTTTGGGGCGCAAGAACTTTAGCTGGAAATGATAATGAATGGAGATATGTTTCGGTACGTAGATTCTTTAACATGGTAGAAAAGTCTTTGAAACTTAGTACAAATTGGGCTGTTTTTGAGCCTAATGATGTAAATACTTGGACCAGAGTTCAAGGAATGATTGAAAACTACCTGACTAATTTGTGGAAACAAGGTGCATTAGCTGGCGCAACTGCTGACGCTGCTTTTTTTGTAAATATTGGTTTAGGTAGCACCATGTCTCAAGTTGATATTCTTGAAGGTAGAATGAATATTGAAATTGGGATGGCTGTTGTTAGACCCGCAGAATTCATAATTCTTAAGTTCTCTCACAAATTACAAGAATCATAAATTAAATTATTAACTAAATTAAAACATGAAATATGGCAGATGCTAATTACCCATTACCAGGATTTCACTTTTCAGTAGACTTTGGAGGAACTATCATAAATTGTAATGAAGTTTCTGGTCTAGACATGGAAGTAGAAGTTATTGAATATAGAGCAGGAGATGATCAAACATTTTCAACTCAAAAAATGTCCGGACTTAAGAAATGTAGTGATGTAACCGTTAAAAAAGGAATATTTGCTGGAGATCAAGAGTACTATACATGGTTCAATGAAGTTGCTATGAATACTCCATCAAGAAAAGATGTTACAATTAGTCTTCTAGACGAAGAACACAATCCTGTTATGACATGGAAGTTACTTAATGCTTGGCCAAAGAAAATAGATAGTCCAGATTTAAAATCTGATGATAATTCTGTTGCCATTGAAACTATTGAAATTGCCCATGAGGGTCTAACAATTTCCTAGTCTTTCTTGTCTTTAAGCCTAACTTTGGTTTAATTTGTTAAAATGACGAATTTACCATTATTAGGCTTTCATTTTAATGTGTCTTTTGGAGATGGCAAAGTTTTTGACGATGTTTCTTTTTCTGAAGTAAGTGTCATTGATTTAGAGCTCTTGACAAAGGAATCATGTTCAATAGTTAATTCTGAACAACTTCTAAGTCCATCCGGATTCAAGTATTCAGATTTAGAATTAAAAAGAGGAAAAGCAGGTAGAGAATCGTTATTATTTAAGTGGTTAGATATACAAGTAGTCAATCAAAAAAAGCTTCCAATAACTATAATAGTCAATGTATTAAATCATGAACACAAACCATCACTTACATGGACATTCTCTGAAGCATTTCCTATTAAATATCAAACATCGGGACTTTCTGCAAATTCTAAAGATGTACTAATTGAGACTATAACTTTTAAGTTTACGTCTTACAAAGTCAAACAAATTAATCAATAGAGATTACTAATAAAGTCATCAAGTGTTAGCCTTTGCATACTATGAAAATATATTTTGGTATTTTCAACAATACATCAATTAGTAAATTTGATGATATTTAGTTTCTTTTTATTAACAATCAAAAGGAATTTTTAACTCTATTTCTTAAAATTCATCATTTTATAGAAAATTACAGCATAAATTTCTTTTATTTAATGTTTGTATCCCTTAACCATTTAACATTGCACTTATGCCCTGTGAGATTAAAGAATTAGTTGTAAATACAACAATCAATGAAGATAATACATCAAATGCAAGTAGTAATAATGAATTAAAGGAGTCTGATATAGTTCGATTAATAAATGCTGAAATTGTTAAAGCTAAGCCTAAAATAATTAACGATTGTATTGATCATTTTAATGAAAATACTAGAATTTACAAACAACGTTAATTTATTAAATGTCAACAAAAACTCCAATACAATTTGAAAGTTTTTCTGACCCTGATTGTACAGCATCTTCAGGTGAAACATGGGAAAGTGACGAAAGTCCAGAGGGGTTAGAGTTAGAACAATCTAATCAGTACAACAGTACAGAACCTATAGGAGGATTCCCTAAAACCACTTTTTCCGCACAAAAACCCGATAAATTATCATTAACTCTAAATATTAAAGAAAAAGACACTATTGAACTTGGGTCTTCTGATCTCAAAGGGGTTTTAAAATCAGGGGATTTATCAAATCATTTAGGAGATTCCGCAGAAGATCAAATTAAAGCTTTAAAAAATGTAATTTGGAAATACGATGGGTCTAATCATCAGCCACCATTTGTCAAAATTATTTATGGGGACTTTTTATTTAAAGGGATTTGTAAAGATTTTGGAGAAAAAAAAATACAAGTAAATTCAGAAGGTAAGCTAATTGTTGCTCAAGTAATATTAAAATTTGAATCAACAATATCCCCAGATTTAGCAAAGAAAAAAGCAGGAAATCAATCTCCTGATATGACCCATTACTATACGGTCAAAGAAGGAGAGACTTTGCCTTTTATTTCAAATAAAATATATGGTACAACGAACTTATATTTAGCACTAGCCAAGTTCAATAAATTAAATTCTCCCAGAGCCATCAAGGCTGGTGAAAAAATAATTATTCCTCCTCTTAAAAAATAAATTTGGCAGAGAATAATTACATATCCTATTCAATTAAAATTGGATCTAAGACATACACTTCACAAGGCCCATTTGTTTCTATTTTAACACATACAGAAATTAATAAAATTCCTTTTGCAAGTATTGCATTAACAGATGGAGACCCAAGTAAACAAGATTTTGAACTTAGTTCTGGAAATGTATTTAATCCAGGGGAGAAAATCAGCATTGAATTAGGTTTTAATGGTAAAAATTCTGAAGTTTTTTCTGGAATAATTATAAGACATAGAATTAAATCAAGAAATGCTGAATCCTCATTATTATTGATTGAGTGTAAGCATGCTACACTTAAAATGTGTGGTGGTCGGAAAACAACATATTTCGAAGGTAAAGATGATAAAGCTATACTGGAAGCATTGTATGACGAATGCAGTGTTGGAGGAAGCCTAAGTTGTGAAGGCGAATTTTTAAAATCAGACAGTTCAATGCAGTTTGATGTATCAAATTGGGATTTTTTTATGCTTAGAGCTCAAGCTAATTCAAAAGTAGTTTTGTTTGATGGAGATAATGTTTTCGTATCAGATTTAAAGCTTTCTGGTTCACCCACCAAAACTTACAATTATGGTCAAGATATATTAGAATATGAATCTGAAGCAGATGCTGAAAATTTATTCAGTAAGGTTGAAGGATATTCATGGGATTCTGACAAACAGGAAGTTGTGAAAATTTCAGGTGCTCCATCTTCATTTAAACAATTAGAAAATGATGGAGTTAAAATTTCAGATTTAGAGGGAGTTTTATCGGTACAAAATTCTTTAATTCATGGGGGTGAAATTTCAAAGGAAGAATTGACAAGTTGGGGAAATTCAAAAGCTGATATAGCGAGTTTAAGTAAAATTAAAGGAAGAATTAAGATTTTAGGAGATTCAACAATCAAAGTTGGAGATGTTATTTCTATAAAAGGAGTTGGGTCAAAATTTAGTGGTAATGTATTGGTTTCTGCCATAAGGCAGGAGGTTAATAGTTCTGGATGGGCAACTCACATACAATTTGGACTTAGTGCAGATTTATACACTGACAAGGATGAGATTAATTCGCCACCTGCTGCAAACTTATTACCATCTGTTAATGGTTTGCAGATTGGAAAGGTATTGAAAATTGATGGAGATGAAAAATACAGAGTTCAAGTGGCTTTACCTGTTGCAGGTGACGAGGTTTATGTATGGGCAAGGATGATTTTTGAGGACGCAGGGAATAATAGAGGAAAAATATTTTGGCCAGAAAAAGATGATGAAGTTATTGTAGGGTTTTTAAATGCTGACCCTCGTAGCCCCGTTATTTTAGGGTCATTATTTAGTAAAGTAAATGTTCCTCCCATTAAGCCTGAAGAAGAAAACAACGAAAAAGGAATTATTTCTAGAGAAGAAATAAAAATTATTATTAACGATGAAGATAAATCTATTAATATAAAGACGCCAAGCGGAAATACAATAATTTTAGATGACAAAAAAAAATCTATTTTTCTGGAAGATCAAAATCAGAATTCTGTTAAATTAGATGGTGGGGGTATTTCCTTGGTCTCTAAGGGAGATATAAGTATTGAAGCTTCTAAAAAAGTAAGCATAAAAGCAGATATGGATATTGAGATTGAAGGGATGAATGTAAAAAATACCGCCAAAGCTAAATTTTCGGCAGATGGAAGCGCAGGATCTGAATTAACAACATCTGCTATTGCAATAGTTAAAGGTTCAATGGTAAAAATAAATTAATTATGCCAGCAGCAGCAAGAGTTACAGATATGCATCAATGCCCCATGCAAACACCTGGTGTTCCACCAATTCCTCATGTGGGGGGGCCAATTTTACCAAGCGGTCCTCCAACTGTTTTAATTGCAAATTTACCAGCTGCTACAGTTGGGTGTAATTGTGTATGTGTAGGCCCACCAGATTCTATTATAAAAGGTTCGTCTACCGTTATGATTGAAGGAAAACCAGCAGCAAGAATGGGTGATAGTACGGCACATGGTGGATCAATTGTTGCAGGGTGTCCAACTGTTGAAATTGGAGGTTGAAATGGAAGACGAATTAAACATAGATTTTTTAGGGAAGGGGTGGTCATTCCCAGTTAGATTTAATAAAACATTAAATAAAATAGACCTATCAACAGGTAATAATGATATTTTACAAAGTCTTGAACTATTATTAGGCACAATTCCAGGAGAAAGGCATTTTCATCCAACATATGGGTGTGATTTATCATTTATGACATTTGAAAAATTAACCCTGTCTATTCAAACTAAAATTACAGATGTTATTGAAACAGCGATTTTGAGGTTCGAACCAAGAATAAATCTTGAACGTGTGAAATTTGAGGAGGATATAGAAAATGGCATCATTTTTATTCATTTGTTTTATGAAATAAAAAGTACTAATAGTAGAACTAATATGGTTTATCCATTTTATTTAAATGAAGCAACTGATTTATAATTCATGTATTATTTAGATGAACATAAGCGATATAATACTAATTATGGCTTAAGCCAGTTAGATAGAAAAATAAAAACATTATCAGTAGATTACTTTAAAATTGATGAGTTTGACTTTTCTAGGTTTTTAAATTTTATAACAAAATACGCATCACAACTTGCTTATTTCAATGATAGAAATTCTATTGATGGCGATTGGTCTTCTTTTTTTAAAAACGATCCAACACTAAGTGTGTTGAGATTAGCTTATTTTTCATATGATGAACTTAAGCCATTTGACTCTAATTCAAAAAATAAATCAAATGACAGTTTGTATGATGAACTTGAAAAACTAATTTATAAGTTCATTTTTATTGAATCCAATTTATCCAAACTGGAAATATTTTCTCAATTTAAGATTGAACAAGAAAAATTGATAGAATTGGGGTTAAGTGAAGTGAAGCAATTAGTCTATCATATTTTTAAACAGATGAATAGGACATCTAAGATTGCTAAAGAAAATGAATTCGGTTCACATTGGAACAAAGTTACTAATCAGTTTGAAGATAAAGAATGGGAAGATTGCCTTAAGTTACTTAACAGCTATTATAAAAAAACAATTAATTATTTAAGCCTCATTAAATCATCAGCAAAATCTTTTTTTGATGATGATATTATAAGAAGTAAAAAGGTTGCCCCTCATATAGGCTTACTTCTGACTTTTCACAGACTTTATGAGGAAGCTAGTCAATCAATTAATGACATTAACAAGAGACACTTAAATTATTACTACAACGAAATTTTACAAATTGATCATAAACTTAAAAAACCGGATTATGTTCATTTAAGTTTGATAGCTAATAGTGATAAAGAAGTAGAGATAAAAAAAGGAGAAAAATTAATTGCGGGAAAAGATGATATAGGAAATGATATTTTATATGAAATAGAAGACTCTATTTTATTAAACAAAGCCAAACTATCATCAGTTATTGGTATTGATTTTATTGCAGATAACACATTTTTTTTAAACAATTATGAACAGAAAAAAACTATTTTAAATTTAAGTGCAACTTCAAATTCTCTAGGTTTTGTTTTTGGTTCTAGCTTTCTCAAGCTAAATGAAGGCGTTAGAAAAATTTGTTTTGAATTTTTCTTTTTGAAAGACTCCTTAAATGCAGATAAATTCATTAAACAATCAGCTCAAATTATAAAAAATAATTTTCTAACAAATCTTTTTAAGGTTGCTTATACATGTGAGGATGGTTGGTTTGAAATTAGCGCTAATAAAGTTGATACTATCTTTCATTTTAATGATGAAAATCAAGATAAATATAAGTTAGAAATTGTTGTTTTAGTTGACAACATTGATCCGCCTGTACATTCTCTAAGTTCAAATAATGATCAATTTATAGACAACAAAGATTATCCTTATTTCAAGTTTATTATTGATTCAGAAAAGTTGGAATTTTATCATTTAATCAAAACATTAGAACTTGTAAAAATTGATGTTCATATAGATGTACTAGAAATAAAAAATTTATTGTTAAGTAATGATTTTGGTAATATCGAACAAGGTGCTCCATTTGAGCCATTTGGTAATCAGCCAATAGTAGACTCTTCATTTATTATAGGTCACCCTTCCATTTTTACCTACCCCATTGAAGACTTAAAAATAAATCTAGAGTGGTATGGTTTACCCACTTATGAAGGTGGATTTTCACATCACTACAGCGACTATCCTTGGGAAGTAACCAATGATATTTTTGAAGCCAAATTGAGTTTTTTAAAAAATAAAAGATGGGTGCCTGAGCAAGAAAAACAGGTCGTTTGTCTATTCCAAGATGTTCCAGACGACTCAGGTGCAGTTTCTAACATTAGAAGAATTAGTGAGATAAGCATTAGAGATTTAGAACTTAATACACCATCAGAAACAGATGCTAAAAACTCTTCTTATGATATAAATTCTAAAAATGGATTTTTAAAAATGGAATTATGTTATCCATTACAGGCTTTTGGACATATTGAATATCCAGAACTGCTCAGAGAAAGCTCAATTAAGGCAGTTAGTAAAAAAGCTGATTTAAAATCACCAAGTGAGCCATACACTCCAACTTTAAAATCAATATCAATAGATTTATCTTCAAAAATGTCTTACAGTTTTGAGAATAGTAGTCATTTTTCATTTTATCATTTGCACCAACATAAGGCTCAAAAAATTGATTTATTGGGGCCTTTATTTCCAATTTATAACCACGGCTCTACTCTAATTATTGGAATTGATAATTATACACAAAACAAAGTCTTTACAATTCTATTTCAGATAAATGAAGGTTTTGCTAATAAAAATAACAAAGATCTAGATTTAGAGTGGTCATTTTATTCTGCTAACAAATGGAAAAAAATGAACGAAAATCAATTAATAAGTGATGACACAAATCAGTTTAAGAGATCCGGGATTGTAAAATTTGACATTTCAGAAGCCGAAGAGGATACATCAGGATTGTTTGATAATAAAGTTGTGTGGATTAAGATAGAATCCAATAATAATGTATCATTCCTTAACTATCTAAAGGATATTTTACTTCATTGTACCTTGGCAAAGTGCCAGATTAGCGATAATTTGACTTATGCCAATTTAAGCCCGAATAAAATAACAGAATTTGAGAAAAACAGGCAAGATGTTCAAATGATTATCCAAAAATACTCAGGATTTAATGGAGCAAAAAAAGAGGATAACAATACTTATTTTTTACGTATTGCAGAAAGACTAAGACATAAAAACAGGGTAGTATCAACACAGGATTATGAAAGAATATTACTACATAATTTTCCTAAAATCAATAAAGTAAAATGTTTAGCAAATATTGATGATAATTTAAACTTGGCTATTGGTAAAGTATTGATTGTTGTAATTCCTAAATCTACTTATGATGATAGTTTAATAGGGACACCAAGGTTTTTTTCAAGTATTGAGTTAGATCAAATGGAACAAGTTTTAAAAAATTTAGCTCCCATAGGAGTAAAGTTTAAAATAACAAATCCGATCTATGAAAAGGTCAAGTTAAAGTTTAGTTTAAAACTTAAAAATGGCTTTGATCCAAAGTTTTATCATGAAAAGTTAATTAAAGACTTAAAATCATTTATTAGTCCATGGATGTATAATTACAAGGCTCAGGTTGATTTGGGACAATCTGTGAGTAGCGCTTTATTATTAAACTTTATTGATAAACAAGATTATGTAGATTTTGTTGTTAACTTTTCTTTATTCCATATCATTGATAATAAAATAATTAACCAAAAATCTGCTAAATCAAACACAATTGAAATTAAACCTAGCAGTATTATCTCAATTTTAATTCCTGACGATTCACACATTATCATGCCATTTGATCTAAAAGACGGTGGCGATAATTTCGGAATTAATGAGATGATGATAAATACAGATTATATTGTAGATTACCCAAATGATGATAAAGTTTTGTCTGAAAATGTGGGTTCAATTGAAAAAAGTTATAAAATTATGTCTTCCAAACAGAAAAAAAATAATGTAAAGTCTAATTTTACTTTTTATATTACACGTTAATTAAAATGTCTTCAAAGAATCGAAAATCAATAAAAAACTTTTTTCTAAGAGGAAGTATTCCTAAAGAAGAAAATTTCCATGATTTTATTGACTCTACACTTAACAAAGTTGATGATGGAATTTCAAGGGAGAAAGGTGAAGGATTTAAAATTGTTTCTGATGGTGTAAATAAAGAATTAATGACATTTTATGAAAATATTAATGATTTAAATCCTAATTGGGTAATAAATCAGATGACGGAAGATGGAAATGAGGGCTTGAACATTAGTGAACCAAATGGAGGTAGTCGATTATTTATTGAAAAAGGAGGAAACATTGGTATTGGTATTACAAAGCCCAATTCAAAATTAGATGTCAATGGACTTGTGTCATCTCATGGTCATATAGGTTCATTTGCTTTTGGAGATGTACCTGCTGATGGTAAGTGGCATGATGTTTTAACTAATCTTGATGAATATAATGTTTTTGAAATAATTGCATCTACTGGGAAAAAAGGATCTCATGCACTTTTACATGCATTACTTTTAGCTACTTATGGAAAATCTAAACCAGCAATTAAAAAAACTAGAGCAAGATATGGCTCATTTAGAAATAATTTAGACGTAAGATGGACTGGAACATATTTTAACTACAAATTACAGTTAAGATCAAAGAAAAATTATGGTGATAGTGTAATGATTAAGTTTAATATTTCAAAATTATTTCAGTAGTGAACCAAAAAGAAATTGAAAACAAAAAAATTCAGCTAGAACTTACAGAAAAAGAAGCTAATATCATTATTGAAGCTCTTGGACATTTACCTTTCATGAAGGTTTATAAACTAATTGAAAAGGTTCATTTACAAGCAAAAAAAAAGAACAACAAGTAGATCGACTTAAATTTAAAATTTAGGTCGTGAGTAAAATACTATATCGTTGGAAGATCAATCTACTATAAAACTACAAACCGACTTTAAGGATATAGAGAACATAGACTCTTTAAAACAGATTGGCTTAGAGTTACTTCAAAACTTATCAGGTGATATTTGGTCAGATTATAATATTCACGATCCAGGAGTTACTACTTTAGAAGTATTATGCTACGTTATCACAGAACTTGGATATAGGACACAAACACCGATTAAAGATATTTTTAATGCTGATAATAAAATTAAAGGATCTTTTTTTGAAGCTCACGAAATTTTAAACTCAGGAGCAATAACACTGCAAGACTTTAAAAAAGTAATTCTTGACATTCATCAGGTCCGTAATGTAAATATTATTCCTTCCCAGAAGTATAAAGAGTATTCTTCACTCTATGCTATATGGGTTGAATTAATGGAGCCAGATGCAACTAACAAACAGAAAGATAATATTAAAAATTTGATTAAAGAAACCATATCTTCTAATAAAATGTTAGGGGTAGACTTTGAAGACATATTTTTTTTAAATCACGATAAAATAGGAATTGATTTACATATTGATGTAGAAAAAAAAGTTTCAAAAAATAAGATTATTAAAGAATTGTTAGATTGTATTGATGGTTATTATTCTCCCTTACCTCTTTTTAAAACGTTAAAGGATTTACAGCGAGAAAATTATAGTACTGAAGAAATTTTTTGTGGCCCAAAATTAAAAAATGGATTTTTAACCGATAATTTATTAGATAAAAGTCAAATAAGAGATCATCTATATGTCTCTGATTTGATAAATCTAATTATGGATATATCTCATGTAAAAAACATTAAAAAAATAAATTTAATCGATAAACATAATAAGTCATATAGCTGGATTTATGA
>MDTD01022580.1_pt1 | contig 14149 bp, 5 predicted proteins | sample 811221 | NCBI WGS metagenome assembly MDTD01 (sample SAMN05326646, study PRJNA326480) | marine metagenome | isolation source: seawater | place: Pacific Ocean: South West | collected 2011
CCGCCGAAGATCAAGAGCTATTGGCGGGACGCGATCCATCCTGCGTTTTTGACAGGGCCGCCTTGCTGTCCGACGGGAAGGGGTATTTCCCGAATCCAACGCTGAAAAGTGGTTGGTTGGTCTTGGATGAGAATACCCAGAAATACCTGGAAACATGTGCCCAGCAGGCATCTTGGCTTCAAAGCGAAAAATTAGGAATCAATGGCACTGAGTCCACCCCACGCACCAATCGTTTGCTTCGGGCAACCTTGACTGGAGCGGTCACCGCTGGACTGCTGTGTTTGGCAGTTCACGCTTACGGCCCCCGGGCCATTCATGGGGAAAACATGGACAACACGGCAACCCCAGGGGCATTGGAAAAAAATATTTCTGACAAGATTGTGGCCCAACTTTTGCCCTAAAAGTCTTGCGCCGCAACATCATGAAGGCCGGGTTGATGCCCGGCTTTTTTGTTGGTGTTTGTATGTTTTCCAGGGCGTAATGATGTATTCTCGACACTTCGGAGGATACGGCTATGTCTCAAAAAAAGATCATCGTGATTGGCGGTGCCCATGGCGGCCCCACCGCAGCTGCGCGGGCGAGAGAGTTTGATGAAAATGCACATGTGATGTTGGTTGAAAAAAAAGACCATGTCTCATGGGTCCGTGCTGGGCTGAGATATCATTTATCTGGTGATGTGAGTCATTATGATGAAATCGATCGTGAACGTGCCGCTTTTTTCACCCAACGCTACCGCATCGACGTTCATACACAAACCGAGGCGGTTGCCTTAGATTTAGATGCGTCTTATGTCACCCTGAAGTCGCCCAGTGGCATTCATCGGCACCGATTCGATTCTGTGGTGTTTGCTGGAGGTGCAGCCAGCAAAAAAGCAAATATTGATGCTTTGGGTGGGCCAGGCGTTACTTTTTTTCGAAACGTGGACCACCTTCAAAAGATTCGCTCGCTCATCGAGCAGGGCGCTAAAAAAGCGGTGGTCATCGGTTGCGGCCCATATGGACTTGAAGCCGTGGCTGGATTGCAAGGTGCGGGACTGGCTGTCGAGGTTATTGAGCGAGCGCCCCGAATCTTACCCCACTTTTCCTTGCCTGCGGCCCATGCCGCAGCACAAATGTTAATTGAAAGCGGTGCCAAGCTGCATCTGAACGCTGAGATTGAATCCGTTGAGAGGGTTGGTGAATCAAAGCGTACGATACAGCTGAACAATGGCACTGTTTTGGAGGCAGACATCGTTGTGGTGTGCGTGGGCATGAAACCTCAGACCCAGCTGCTGCAAGAGGCTGGCGCAGCGATCCATCCTTCGGGTGCTGTTCGTGTGCGCGAAACCATGGAGACAACGCTGCCCCGTGTTTATGCCTGTGGTACCGCTGTGTTGGTACCCCATGCAGTGACCAAAGGGCCGTGGTGGTTTCCACAGCCAGCAATCGCTGAACGTACGGCACAAATAGCCGGGCGCAATGCCGCGGTGGGGCATCAGGGGGATTCAGAAAGCATGAGTCCAGTCGCAGGGACTGCGGTCCTTCAAATTGGTAACTATTGGATCGCCAGGACGGGTTTAACCGACGAACTCGCACGGACACACCTCGGTGAGGACCGAATCCAAGTGGTCACCATTCACGGATACTCGAGCGAAAGATGGCTAAGCGGCGAGCATATTTGCGTGCGCATGATGGTGGATAAAGCCTCGGAATGCGTGGTTGGTGCTGAAGTTTGGGGCAGCCAAGGCGTGGCCAGACGGATCGATTTACTGGCTTCTGCCATTGTGGAGGGTTGGAGCCCCTCACGTGTTGCGGACATTGATATGGCTTATCTTCCCTTGCTTGGGCCAACAAACGACCCCGTGAAGGAAGCAGGTGCGTTGTCTGCATTGTGCCTCAAGGGCGAGGCACATCCCATGACCACCGATCAACTGCTTTTCCAACTGCAACAAAATCTAGATTTTAATTTGTTGGATGTGAGCCAGGACGGGGATTATATGGACCAATGGCCCAGTTACGCCGTTCACGTTCCTTTAGAGGAGTTGCGGGGGGCCATGGTCGATATGGACAAAAATAAGCCGGTGGTCTTGCTCTCCAGAGCGGGGCGAAGGGCCCATTTGGCGTCTCGCATCCTGCTTCAATCTGGATTTGAAACAGTATCCTACCTCGATGGTGGGGCATTGACCTGGAGACTCTTGACACAAAATGGCTGAAAGCCCTGAAACAGGCTACACTTGAATCAGTATGACGCGCCCACTTCTTCTTAAAGGTCCTATCGGGATAAAAGCTCTATTTTTTAGTAGCTTAGCGACTTTTTCTGGGCTGGCAAATCCCGTGGGCGCGGTCCCCAATTACCTCACGCGTGTCCCACATAGTGATGGCGGTTCTTGTTTGCCGTGTCACAGTTCCGGGGGCGGCTCTCCCCGCACGCAATTCGGCCTCGATTTCGCGGCCAATGGGTATGATTGGGAGGGGATTTGGAACCTGGATTCAGATGGCGATGGCCAATCTAACGGTGAAGAACTCGGTGACCCGTGTGGTGCCTGGTTGCCGGGAGAAGAAACGGCCCGAACTGATTTTATCTCCGCGGCCGAAGACCCTGATAAAACTTCTGACTTCCCCTTAGGGGGTACGACCCTTTGGTTTTTTGACCAAGATGAAGATGGGGTTGGGCGCAATGGTGCATTTTTGGCGCAATGTGAGCCCCCTGCTGGCTATGCCAGTACGCAAGGAGATTGCGATGACGAAAACGCTAACATTTGGTCCGAAACCTCCGTTTATGCCGATGAAGATGGCGATGGTTTTGGGGCGGGCCCTGAGGTCCTGATGTGCATCGGCGATGCAGGTCCCGCCGGCTATGTGTCCAACGACTCGGATTGTAATGACGATATTGCCGAAGTGTATCAACTGTTGCCTGGTTATGTGGATGGCGATTTAGATGGCGAGGGCGGTGGACAGCTGCAATGGGTTTGTTCTGGCAGCACCTTGCCAGGCAACTTTTCCACCACAGGTGAGGATTGTGACGACACCGATCCCGCGGTGGCATCCCTGCGTTGGGTAGCGGTTGATGTGGACGGAGACGGATATGCCCACGATGCGCCACAATGGCGTTGTCAGGCGGGTCAAATGGCGGAGGGGTTCGTTGAATTTTCCGCTTGTGTTAATCTTGCTGATTGTCCGGCGGGTATGGACTGCCTCGAGAGCGAAGGGCAATGCACACCCCAATTTTTCGATTGTGATGACGACGACCCAGAGATTTTCAAAGAACTGTCGCTGTACCCAGATTTGGACGAAGATGGTTTTGGGGCTGGAGATGCCACCAATGTTTGTACGGGTAACATTGCGCCCGTCGGTTGGTCCGAGTCTGATGCCGATTGTGATGACACCCCTACGTCAGGCGCGGGTTATTTCCAAACGGCCTGGCGCTACGTGGATGAAGATGGAGATGGCTATACCCTTGGTGCGTTGGTTGAGGTGTGTATGGGCGCAGAAGAACCCGATGGCTACAGCGCAGGAAGTCTGGGCGAAGATTGTGATGACACGGAGGGTGCAAAATTTAAAGAAGCCTTTGGTTACCCGGACTTAGACCAGGATGGGGTGTCTGATTCAGGCCGCATCATTTGTGGTGATGGTGGCCTACCAGAGCACTGGACCGCCATAAAGTATGGGCAAGATTGTGACGATAATAATGGGACGGTTCCCGCATTCACCTGCGAGGACCTTCCGGATGCCTGTGGGATTATCGACGATGGGTGTCCGCCCCCTGGCACCTACTGTGGCCCTTGTCCAGAGACATCGGATGCAGGGTCCGAAGATATGACGAGGGACGCAGGAAGGACTGGGGATTCAGCGGGTACGTCTGTTCATGATGCGGGACAGGCCAACGAAGGGACTGATGAAGCGGATGATGATCAGGAGGAGGATGAGGACGATGACCCCGAACCACCCAATTCAGGTCCACCCGACGAAGAAGCACCCGCTGCGGGGTGTTTTGGAGACCAAATGCCCAATGATTTTGCCAAGCACAACTGGATGTTCGCGCTCATGGTGCTCGGGATGGCAATGAGAAGGAATCGAGGAAGACGGTGATGAAGGCAATATTGTCACAAGTGACCCGTGGATGGGTCGTTTTGATGCTTGCTATCGGGTCATTTGCCGTTGTGCCGTCAGCTCATGCCACCAATGCCATGATGGAGCAGATTCCCAATCAGAACACATTTTCTTGCGACACATGCCACTTGGCAGGGGCGGGCACTGGCCTCAACGTTTTTGGCGATCAGGTTCTTTTACACCTGACCTACGATGACCTGAATCCAATCGTGGATTGGTCAAGTCTCTGGACGCTGGACGCAGATGCAGACGGTCAAACCAATGGTGAAGAATTGGGCGACCCTTGTGGCAGCTGGGATTTTGGAACCAATACCAGCCCCAGTCGAACCAATCTTATATCTCATCCCGGTTGTCACCCGGACAATGGTTCCGGCAACCATTACTGTGCCAACGCCAATTTTCTGCCTTATACGTCTTCAGCGCCCACTCAAGGCACACCGACTTGGTACGAAGATCTTGATGATGACCAAATTGGTAAGGCCGATGTCTTTGTCACCACCTGTGTTTCTCCCGAAAATTACACCACCATCGGCGGTGACTGTAATGATGAAGACCCAAACATCACCACTTTTTTGTGGTACCGAGATTTAGATCAGGACGGCTATGGCGATGCCCATGAAACCAGTGATGAATGTGAGCAGCCACAGTTTTATACTGACAATAACCTGGATTGTGACGATATCGATGAAAACCGTTATCAATCGGTCGAACAATATTTTGACGAAGACAATGATGGAATCGGCTCGGGTGTTTCAATCACATTTTGCCTGGGTGATGAGCCACTCGATTTTTACAGTGCTGTTGACGGGGACTGTTCTCCCAGTGACCCCAATGCATGGCAATACCTTTGGGGGTACGCGGATGAAGATGGCGATTCTTACTCCGTGGATGTTCTGACTGAAGTGTGCACCAATGATGCATTGCCAGAGGGCATGTTGGCGTCGCCCACCACTGATATTGATTGTGATGATACGGATGCCAATCGATACGTCGAAATGAATCTTTACGCAGACACTGACGGCGATGGATTTACCTTGCCGGCCTCTATCTATATCTGCTCGGATGGCAGTGCGCCTTACGGTTATAAAGATTCGCCCTATGGAAACGACTGTGATGATTCCGATGGCAGTGTTTTTCAGAACATGACCGGTTTTGAAGACCAAGACTTTGATGGTTATACGGTGGGCACGATGGCCACTGTGTGTTCCGGCCTAACGCTCCCAGGAACGTATCAACCTTTCCAAAGCAGCATCGATGATTGCGATGATACGGATGGCGACCTTTACCAATCTATTTTATTGTATCTCGATAATGATGGTGACCAATACAGCGTTGGGACCACGCCTACCAGCATCTGCATTGGGGATACGGAACCTGAGGGCTACACCAATGGTTCTTTGGGCGAAGATTGTAATGATGGCGATGCGCGTTACTGGAGATGGGATGATGCCTGGGAAGATATTGACCGAGATGGTTACGGCGTTGGAGCGCCCGTCAATCGGTGCGTAGGGGATGAATACCCCCCTGGATGGGCACCTATTCCTGGCGACTGTGACGACCTCAACAGTTTAAAATTTGAACTCAAAGATCGTTATGAAGATAAAGATCACGATGGATGGCATTGGGGCGTTCCACTTTTTGACTGTTGGGGCGATGTTCCTTCAGACTTAGATTATACCTTTGAGACCGAAGGGCTCGATTGTGATGACACTGACCCCAATCGATACATGCAGATTACATTCTTTGAAGATCTTGATGGCGATAACTTTGGGACTGGATATGGAAACCCTGTTTGTGCATCCGACAACATGGATTACTGGGGTTTGCGGGGCTGGGCCTTGGTTGGGGGCGATTGCGACGATGATGACCCTAACGCTTACTCACAAATGTCGGCCTATCGCGACGAAGATATGGACGGGGTGACCACCGGCAGCATTCAATACGTCTGCACGGCCGGGGTATTGCTTCCAGGCTGGTCCACAGAGCCTTTTGGCAACGACTGTGACGATAACAACCCCTTCTTGTATCGTTTTCTCACTGGTTATGCCGATTTTGATAATGATGGTGTCACAGTGATTATCGCGGAGGACGTCTGCTCCGGTCCAGAACTGCCGCATGTTTACTATCCCACGCCAACCGGTAATGATTGTAACGATAACAAGGTAGAAGAATACCAACTGCTGGCGGGCTATCACGATAATGACGTTGATGGGTACGGCGCGGGAGACTTGGAGCTTGTCTGCTCTGGAGAAACCCTCCGTTACGGGTATTCTCAGGATGGTACGGATTGTGATGATAATGTCTTCGCACTGTATCGCTCATTGGAATTGTACCAAGATTTGGATGGCGATGGTAAAACGTTGTCAGCGCCTACCACCTTGTGCCTGGGTGATTATATCCCTGCCGGCTATTTCGAAGAACCAGCCGGCGATGATTGTGATGATACAAACCCCTTTGTTTGGAATGGCCACGAAGTGTGGTGGGACACTGATGGCGATGGGTTTACCGATTTTGGGTCCGAAGATATTTGCGTTGACGAAGAACTTCCGCCAGGCGCCAAGCTCGACCAATCGATTCTTACAGATTGTGATGACAACGATTCCAACATGTACCCGGTACGTTGTCAGGATATCGGCGCGCAATGTGGCTTAATCCTGGATGGCTGCGGTGGGGTGAAAGATTGCGGCGACTGTTTTGAGCCCAATACGTGTGGGGGAGGCGGCATCGCCAATCAATGTGGCTGTTCGCCCATCACCTGTGATTTGGTGGGCGCTGAATGTGGTGAAGTCCCTGATGGCTGCGATCGTACCATTTTCTGTGGCGAGTGTTACGGGCACGAAACCTGTGGCGGTGGCGGGTATCCCAATTGGTGTGGATGCACACCATTAACCTGTGAGCTGATGCCCAATGCATGCGGCCTGACCGATAACGGTTGTGGGGGAGAAATTGATTGTGGCCCGTGTGTTCCCGATGCTGGGGTGCCAGAAGTCTTCGCAGACGGTGGTTTTTGGGCTGAAGACGGCGGCACCTATAGCGATCTTGAAGACGATGAGCCCGACGCAGGGGAAAATGATTTGCCAGGTGTTGATTTTCCAGACCCAGATGACGGTGATGACGATGGAGATGATGGGGCCGGCGATGATGATGACGAGCAACTCCCACCACTGGATGGGGGCTGCCAATGTGGGGCTGAGAACAGCGGGTCTAACGCCGAGACGGGTTTATGGCTGTTGGGCTTATTCTTTATGCGAAGCTATCGGCGAAAAAACCCCTTCAACTAAATTATAGGCAAAAAAAAACGCCTCCAAAGGAAGCGTTTTTTTAGGGCTTGGGTTTGTCAACCTAGTTGGTTTCTTCAAACTCTGCATCCACCACATTGTCATCGGCGGGTGGCGCTTCAGCTTCAGGTGCCGCTCCTGGCGCGCCTGCGTCCGGAGAAGCGGTTTGGTGAATGTGCTCACCCATCTTCATGCTGGCTTGGCTCAGGGCCTCTGTGGCTGCTTTCAAAACGGCCAAGTCTTGGCTGTCGAGCTTTTCTTTCGCCTCGGTCAACGCCCCTTGAACCGCGGCCTTGGCATCCTCGGGTGCCTTGTCGCCGTGCTCTTCAATGGCCTTTTCTGTCGCGTAGATAAGGCTGTCGAGTTTGTTGCGCTCTTCGATGACTTCACGACGCTCTTTATCTTCAGAAGCATGTTTTTCTGCATCATTGACCATGCGGTCGATTTCAGTTTCAGACAGCCCGGAGCTTGCCGTAATGGTGATTTTCTGTTCTTTGCCGCTGGCTTTGTCCTTGGCTGAAACATTCACAATACCATTGGCATCGATGTCAAAAGTCACTTCGATTTGCGGCATGCCTCTTGGTGCAGGTGGAATTCCCTCGAGATGGAACCGGCCTAAGGTGCGATTGTCAGCGGACATTTCTCGCTCGCCTTGAACCACATGCACTTCAACAGAAGTTTGGTTGTCTGCCGCGGTGGAATAAATCTCCGACTTTTTGGCAGGAATGGTGGTGTTTCGTGGAATCAACACGCTGGTAACGCCGCCCAAAGTTTCGATGCCAAGGCTCAAAGGCGTGACGTCCAAAAGGAGCAAGTCTTTGACATCGCCGGACAAGACGCCAGCCTGGATGCCTGCGCCTAAGGCGACAACTTCATCAGGGTTCACCGAACGGTTGGGCTCTTTGCCGAAGAACTTTTTCACCGTTTCTTGGACCAAGGGCGTACGGGTGGAGCCGCCCACCAAAATGACCTCATCAATTTCGCCAACCTTCATTTTAGCATCATTGAGCGCCTTTTGAGCGGGCTCAAGAGCGCGTTGAACGAAAGGCTCGATGAGCTGCTCAAACTTGGCTCGGGTGAGCTTCATGGTCAGGTGTTTCGGCCCGGAAGCATCTGCCGTGAGGAATGGCAGGTTAATTTCTGTTTCCAGGGTACTGGAAAGCTCAATTTTGGCCTTTTCGGCCGCCTCTTTAAGGCGCTGAACCACCATTTTATCGTTGGATACGTCAATTCCCTGATCTTTGCGGAACTCATCCACAAAATAGGTCATGAGGATGTTGTCGAAATCATCGCCACCCAAATGGGTATCCCCGTTGGTTGAGATAACTTCCACAACGTTTTCGCCCACTTCGAGAATCGAAATATCAAAGGTACCGCCACCCAAATCGAAGACAGCGATTTTTTTGTCCTCTGTCTGATCGAGACCGTAGGCCAGGGCTGCAGCCGTAGGTTCGTTCACGATACGTTTCACTTCCAAGCCTGCGATTCGACCTGCATCGCGGGTGGCCTGACGCTGGGAATCATTAAAGTAGGCGGGAACCGTGATCACTGCTTCTGCAACAGGCTCGCCCAGATAGTTCTCAGCAGCGCGCTTGAGTTTTTGAAGGACTTTCGCCGAAATTTCGGGTGGGGTAACCAACTTACCATTGATTTTGAAGCCCACATCGCCGTTGTCGAGTGGTTCGCAGTCGTAAGGCACGCGGCCGATTTCTTGGGATGCTTCGCTGTGTTTCATCCCAATGAAGCGTTTGGTGGAAAAAACGGTGTTTTCTGGATTGGTAATGGCTTGCCGGCGAGCCGATTGCCCCACGATAATCTCACCGTCTTTGACGAATGCCACTACGGACGGGGTGGTACGCGCACCTTCTTCGTTGGTGATCACTTTTGGCTCGTTGCCTTCCATGATGCTCACCACTGAGTTGGTGGTTCCTAAGTCAATTCCAATAATCTTTCCCATGCTTAACTCCCTGAAAAAACGTATATTTCTACCGAAAAGTCTTTTTTTGCTCTTCGAACAGGGGTAAGAGTAAACCCGAATATGAGGTGGTCAAGCCCGTTTGAGTGGATCAGTCCCTCTAAACACTTAGAAACCACCCGTGGGCTTTTCGGACGGTGGAATGAACACATGGATGGCTTTAGTTCTGGGCGGGATGGTGGCGGCCGGCTCACCCACACCTGGCGTCTATGAAGTAAAGCGTGATGAGATTTCCGTTGGCACCAAAAACTGGGGGGTCTTTTGCGGCTCCCCAAAGGCCTTTGAAAAAAACACTGAGGGACAAAGGGTTCAGGTTTCCGTCACCGAAGGACATTGGGAGGCCAATGGGGCGGGCAGACGCTTTGGCTCGCGGATTTGTGAAGGTCAAAACCTGAGTTTGGAAGTAACCGAACAAAACACATCCGGTTCACGAAATAGTTTTAAATGCCAGTCAAAACGCGTGGTTCAAGGAACGGAAATATCCACGCATGAAATAATCCAAAACAGCGAAAATAATGAAATCATTTTTAAAAGCATCAACGTGCGTTCGTTTCGTAAGGGGGGCACCTTATGCGAGTTGGAAGTCAAAAGGGTCACCAAACTGGCTTTTGTGCCACCCATGCAAGACCCGAAAGAAAATCTAGCTGCTGACACACAGCCGTCTGGACCAGAAGAAGCAGTTGTTTTAGAGGGGGCGCCATCTCAAACGGAAAATCCGCCGATGTCATGTAACGTCGTGGGTGAACCCGTTCGCTTGGTGGTGAAAGGCGAGCCGAAACCCGTTGTGTATCGTGGGGAAAAACGCTGTTTTCAAGTGGAAGCGCAAGACAAAAAGGGCTGTAGTGTCGACTGGGCTCGAATAAAATGGAAATTAAGCTCTCGCAAGTTAGGCCGCTTGACGAAACGTGGATGCCTTTACCTTTCCGATAAAACCAACCGCAAAAAAGGGCGGGTTACTGCCCGTATGGGCAACAAAAGAAAAACCATTTCGTTTGAAATTAAAGATCGGCCGGTCGCCGCGCAACAGCTCGCAGCTGCTATGCCAGTGGCGTCAACGCCGACCGTAGAGCCTGCTGTACCAGATGCGGGTGTGGCCCCGATACAGTTGGCGCAAGTCACCATGGCTGCCAAGGCGAAAGGGAGCATGCCAACCACCAACACACTTCGGCCCCCCACCGATGCAAGTGGGCTCCCTCTGTGGTCTGGTGGGGCCATCTTGTTAATGATCCTGTTGGGTTGGTTCGTATTGAAATGGCGAGAGGGCTCTAAACGAGCTTGGCTAATCGATGACCAAGATACGGACAATGTTCCAAAAAATGTGGAGCTGCCTAATGCGCCAGGCGTGGTGCCAGTCCCAGTCCTGACAGGGAACAAGCCCAAACAGAAACCACCACTCAGGCCCAATCAGCGCATTGTTCGAGGCAAAACCCGAAAGAATGCCGCTACCGGAACCCTCAAGCCCAGCAGTGGGCGACCGTATAAGAGTGGGACGGCCTCCACCATTGGCCCTGCCTCCGACCGACTAATTTGTCGCAAATGTGATTTTATTCTTCCGGCGGGGCATCGAGGGGTGTGCCCGCTCGATGGCAGCCTGCTGGAACCACTCACACCGATGGTACCGCAGCCCACCCATCATTTTGAGGTGAAAAAACGAATCTGCCCAGCATGTTGCAGCGAGTTTGCCCCCGAGGTGGAAACGTGTCCTTTTGACGGCGCGCACCTGTTTCCGGATATCGGCCAGTGGGACGAGATTAAAGATAAGATCATTGAACGTAACGCCATCGCGCAAGAGGAAAAAACACCCAAGGCCAGTTAAGGCTTGGTGAAGAGGTTATCCATGATTCAGCCTATTTTAAGAGTTTGCTTAGTGCTCCTTGTAGTTTCAGGACTGGGTGCGTGTGCCACCATGCAATCCTTTCCGGGACCAAGTTCCTACCCGGCCAAATGGGAATGGACGCTGAGGGCATCTGCGGACGCCCCCGAGGTGCGGGAGTTGCTCAAGTTGTTTTACAGTGCACCCGAATACAACGATACTCTCAGAACTCAGGTGGCCAAACTGTTACAGTCGCACCCCCATCATGGTGACGCACATGATATGGCGGCCGTGCTAGGCATGCTCGACGGGCGGCCCGATGTGGCTTGGTGGCACTGGTCGCAAGCGGCAAGGGATACGAATTGGCCATATACCGCCTACGCGCTTGGCCGCCTGCGAACCTTGGACTTGAGCGTCCGGCAAAAACAGGAAATGATTAATCTATGCGAGCATCTTGCTGGTAAACACCCCAGTGGCGAGGTGCGATCACGTGCTTTAGACATGGCTGGGGCTTATTATTTTCAGCTCGGTGATTTAGAGAAATCCATCGATGCCTATGCCAAACTGGGGTACGTGCGAGACTGGTCATTGCTGGGCGTTTTAGACAACGACCAAGGGAAGGGGTTTTTTACACCCTTTGCGCCTGAGAAAAAGGTTGATTTGGCCAGTGAAGAAAAAGGGATTCTACACGCCATTAAATGGCGAAACCAAACCAGCAACTCTCATTCAGGACGGGTGTACCTCAGCCAATATATGTCTCCAAGTCGTCAGGCCCTTGCCTACATGACCACTTGGTTTAACAGTGCCCGTGACGATAAGATTCAACTGCGTATTTCCACCAGTGACCCCATTCGTGTTTGGGTGAACAACACTCTGGTGGTGTCCGAACAACATATCTCCGGTTACCACTTCGACAATGTGGTTGTCACGGTACCCGTCAATCAAGGGGAAAACCATCTTCTAATTAAAAGTGCCAATCAAAAAGGTTCCTGGACGGTGGGCGTGAGAGCCACGGACCTAGAAGGGGATGCCTTGCGGAATTTAGCTTTCCGAACTGCACCTCAGCTTCAAAATCATGGCGAGGCGACTCAAAGTACAGTTGGGCGAGCGATTGGCCTAAAATTCGAATCTCAAACAGGCACCCTCAGGGACCCCATCGTCCAAATCTATACGCTCTTGGAGCAAGGTTACTGGAAGGATGCGGTAGAAGTGGCCCAGCTTTTGAATACACCGTCAATCAACAGCATTGCTGCCATCCAAGCGATGGCCGATGCCTTTTTGGTCAACGGCGAAGAGGGCAAGACCATCGATCTTATCAACCGGGCCATCAGCCAAACGAACCACTCATTGCCGGGCCTGCTGAGCAAGCGGGCGAACTTTTATGCCAGCCGTGACCGCGAAGACAAAGCCCAACAAGATTTGCTCGACGCATATGAAGCTCAGCCTCAAAGTGCATGGTTGGCTTTGGAACTGGCAGACCATTTTTCGGGTCGTGGATGGTATGTTGATGCTTGTCGCCTGGCCAAGGAAGCCACCGAAAGGGCGCCAGATTTGGCCAGGGGCCACTACGCGCTGGCCACCTGCCTACAAGAAATGGGGTACGAGAAAAAGGCGAGACAAGAGTACCAGCGAGCCCATCACCTCGAGAAGGGTAGCCTGAGTTACGTCCGTCGGCTTTACCACAAAAGCAAGCAAAGCCTGGATTACAGTGCGGCCCGAAAATACGCTTTATGGGAAAACAATTTGGTGCCCCAAAGTATTTCGCCAAAGCTCAAAATGGCGGTTTTGGAACGTATTATGGGCAATACGGCTGCCTCCGAAAAATGGCTGGAGAAAATGGTGGCGCAAGATCCAGATTTTGCGCGCCCCTATCGAGAGAAAGCCATCATGGCCCATGAACGCGGCGAACAAGAGGCTGCCATTGGGCTCTTCAAAGAGGCCTTGTCACGGGACCCTGATAACACCGCTTTGGCTGATCTTATCGAATACATGGAGCCTCAAGGCCTTGGCTGGATGGAGGCTTGGGTCCCTCAAGATGACGAAATTCAAAGGGCCATTCAAAGAGCCCCTCAAGTGGATGTGATGCCAGGCTCTCATTTTGTGACGCTGCTTGATGATGAGGTAGCCGAAGTGGCCAACGATGGTTCAGCCAAGCGCGTGGTGACCCAGGTGAATATGGCTGTCACCAAAACGGGTAGGGACCAAATGATAAGAGCATATTTGCCCTATGCGGGAAAAACACGGTTGCTGAAGGCCTATGCCATCCAGCCAGATGGTGCCCGGCAAGAAGCATCGTCCATCCGGGGCAGTAATATCCGTTTTCGGAAAGTTGAAAAAGGAACTGTCGTGGTGGTTCAATATGTCCATTACGCCATGCCAGCACAGTTCATGCCTAACGAGTACTTTGCATCATGGTTTTTTCAAGGAACCGGAAACCAAGTGGAAAAGTCACGTTGGGTGCTGGCCTTCGACGAAAAGCGGCATTTAAACATCAAAATACAAGGTGACGTGAAGCACCAGAAAAAAAACGAGGGCAATCAACAAGTCCACATATTTTCCGCTGAGGGTGTCGCCCCATTGGTGCCCGAACAATTCATGCCGCCGGTGCGAGATTTGGTGAACCGCGTGTCTTTGAGTACGGTGAAAAGCTGGGACGAATATGTCGCCTGGGAAAAAGCTTTGCTGTCCACCGTTTTTCGCGAAGAGCCACGACTCCGACAGCTCGCGATGGAAATCACGGCAGGCACCAACACTAAAAAAGAAGCACTTGACCGCCTCTACCACTACGCAACGCAGGAGATCCGATACCAACAAGACTATGAAAATACCATCGCTGGTGTGAAGCCTCACGCCTGCCCAGTGGTTTTAGAAAGAGGATATGGGGACTGCAAAGACAAGGCAGTACTGCTCATTTTGTTGGCAAAACAAATGGGCATCAAACTCAATTTTGCCATTTTGCGAACCACCAATACCAAAACCATCAAAATAAAAATAC
>MDTD01014316.1_pt1 | contig 14147 bp, 10 predicted proteins | sample 811221 | NCBI WGS metagenome assembly MDTD01 (sample SAMN05326646, study PRJNA326480) | marine metagenome | isolation source: seawater | place: Pacific Ocean: South West | collected 2011
ATTATTGTTACCAATTGAAAAATCAAAACTAGGAAAAACACCAACACTAGCCCAAGTGTTCTTAATTGAGTCAATAGATGTTAAAAGTTTAGCGTTCTTTATATTTCTATTTGATTTTAAAGCAAAATTAATTGCATCTATTGATGAAAGTTTATTTTGAGAAAAAACTCCAAAGCTGGTTGAAAATAAAAATAACAGTACTAAAATTTTTATATTCATAATTAATCCTTGTGGCTTTTTAAAGCAGGTTCAACATCTGTTTTTGAAGGCATTTTTAGTACCCATAACCATCTAATAATTCTAAAAAAATCATTCCATATTAATATTGCTGATGGGTAAAAAAATAGAATAAAAAATGTTCCAAAAAGAACACCAAATGCTATGGATGTTGCCATTGGTATTAAAAACTGAGCCTGAAGACTTGTTTCTGATATCAAAGGTAAAAGACCAGCTACTGTTGTTAATGATGTTAAGAGGATGGGACGAAACCTATATAATGAAGCATTTAAAGCAGAATGAAGAACATCATTATTCTCAATAAGCAATCTATTATATTTATCTAAAAATACAATTGCGTCATTAACCAAAACACCTAATAAAGCAATAATACCAAACGCAGATAAAATTGAAAATGGAATTCCAACAATCGCATGACCTAAAATAGCACCACCAATGCCTGCAGGAATAACCAACATAATTAAAAACGCCTGAGAAACAGAATTAAAATGGAGAGAAATCAACATAAACATTAAAACCAAACAAATACTTGCAGCATATTGCATTGAATTTTGACTTTTCTCACTTCTTTCAAACTGTCCTAACTTCATTACTTCTACGGAAGGATATTTTTTTAATACAGTAGGAACTACTGAATCATATATGGCATTATTTAATTGAGCAACCAAATCAGGATCGGTACATTCCGCGTCAATCTTAATGATTCTTTGCCCATTATATCTTAGAAGACTTTCTGGTGAGTTTTCAAAATTAAAATCACATAATTTTACCAGAGGTATTTTCAAACCTAAAGGTGACTTAACTTTAAATTCTTTTAATTTATTTAAAGAATTCCTGTCTTCTTTCCTTAACTTGACCCATATTTTAACCTCTTCAGTTCCAATAATAATTCTCTGAGCCTCTTGCCCAAAAAATGCTTGTCTTATTTGACGATTAATTTCAGATTTTGTAAGTCCATAAGATTCAGCCTCTGGTTTTATTCTTATGACAACCTCTTTTCTTCCCGGAGGTACATTGTCCCTGACATTAATAACACCATTAATATCTAACAACTTATTTTTAATTGAATTTGTGGCTTTTTTAAGATCCTCATCATTTGAGGAGGTAAATCCAAATTCAATTTCTTTTCCAAAACGATTAAAGCCACCAACATAAGTGGATTTAGATAGTTTAGCCTCGTTTGTATTAACTAAACGCCTGTTAATTCTATTGATTAATGTATCAATTGGAGTTTTTGATTTTTCTGCATTAACAAAAACAAGCAATCCCCCGGTATGGTTGCCAAACTCTCCCATACTTGATGCTGCTCCAATATTACTAGAAAATGAAGTGACTAAAGACTCATTATTTTCCTTTTTTATTTTTTCGTTTTCTTCTATTAAAATTTTGGTAGCAACATCAATAAAATTGGCAACTTTTATTTTATTGTCTCCAGGGGAATATGCTGCCTCAATTGAAAATTGATCAGGAGGTATTTTTGGGAAAAAAGTTGCATTTATTGAGCCGTTAATTAGCAATGAAATCACAATAACTAAAAACATTAAGGGAAGAAAAAACGAAACTCTGTACCATTTTAAAAACATTTGAACATTATCTTTAAACCATCCATCTCTAACTTTTTTTATACCAGCATCAGCCCTACTTCTTAAAAATTCTTCAATTGGCGAGTTAACGAATCCATTATAGATACAAAAAGCACTAATTATAAATAACAAAATTGGTAAAAGTATTAGCAAAAAGGATTTTTCAACAGGAATATAATCAACTCCGAAAGCAATAACCGAAATTCCAATAATAATCAAAACCAAACCACTTAACCATCCATAGTTTTTCTTTAATTTTCCAGAAAGCATTTTTTCTGAAGATAAATGAGATGGTAATATAAAAAAAGCCTCTATGAGAGAGAAAGCTAATGATGCAATTGCAACAAAAGCCATTTCCCTCATTATTTCAAGCCCTTCAACAAAAAACAAGACAGAAAAGGCTATAATAGTAGTTAAAATAGATGAAAAAACAGATGCCCAAACCTCAAGAGTACCATCTATAGCTGCCTGCTTAGGCTTTTTACCTTTTTCATAGTGAGCATAAATATTCTCTGCGATTACAATACCGTCGTCAACCAAAATACCAACAACCAGAATCATTCCAAATAATGAGATCATGTTTATTGTCATTCCATAAAAAAGAGAACCTACAAACATGCCTAAAAAAGAAAATGGAATTCCAAATGCCACCCAAGATGATAGTTTGACATTTAAGAATAAACCTAAAAACACCAAAACAATTAACAAGCCTATTAATCCATTTTTTGTCAAAAGTTCAACCCTACTATTCAGCATAGAGTTAAATTCAAAATAAATATGAAAAGTATAGTTAGGATTGGCCTCATTAAATTTATTTTGATATTCGTGCAATGTACTGGTGATTTTAGAAATATCCTGTTGGGCTGTTTTTTCAATTCTAAAAGTTACTGAAGGATTACCATTGTATTTAGATTCTTGAGAATCTTCAGAGTAATTAAGTAGAACCTTTGATATATCCCCCACTTTTATAATACTTCCTGAAGCGTTTGATCTAACAATGATGTCAGCTATTTTTGATGTTTTAATTTCACGATCATTACCTCTAATAATAATGTCATTTACACCACCTCTAATAATCCCTGAGGTTATGTCAATATTTTTACTTGCAATAGCTGTACTAACCTCATCAATAGAAATACCATAACGTATCATATCTTTTTCACTAAGCTGAACAACCAATTGTTTGTTAGGAAATCCTATTTTTTCTATTTCTGTAATTTCCTTAGTATCAAGCAGATCCTGTTCTACTTTAGTGGCCTTGTCAATTAATTCAAAATCACTTTTTTTAGAAATATTAGATGAAATACCAACAAAAGCAACAACGCTTGACATGCCTGAAGAATTGATTCTAGTAATTATAGGTTTTTCTGCACCTTTAGGAAATGAATTAATTGAATTAACTGCGTTTTCAATATTGCTTAATAATTGATCCATATCAGCATCTTGATAAGCACTTATGGATACCATTCCGGAATTTTCAGCAGAAGTTGAATTCATCTTTTCAATTTCTGAAATTCCCTTTAAAGATTGTTCAATTTTAATCGTGATACCACTTTCAATTTCACTTGGTGAAGCACCCGGATAAAAAACATTGATGTTAATTTTTTTGGGGTCTAACTCAGGAAAGAAAGATCTTTTGGTTTGAATGATAGAAAAAATACCAAAGAGAACGAAGAAAACAATAATTGAATTACTCCAAATAGGTTTATCAACAAAAAACTGAATTAATCTTCGCATAATTTAGTTCTTGTTAATTCCTTTATATGTGATTTCTTTGTTGGGTGAAACTTTTTCTAAAATAAAGGCACTTCCATTTTTGAGCCCAACAACAAATAATGAATCATCAGAAGAAGCTATAATATTTACATTTTGTTGAACAATATTTCCATTTTGCAAGACACAAACCGAATTTTTATTAATTGCATTTTCTGGTATTCTGTAACAATCTATATTTGTTGAATTATGAAATGTAACATTTAAAAATTGTCCTAAAATCAAATTCTCTTTTACATTTCCTTTAATTTCATAGAAAAGGTTAATAGATTGTGTGTTTTGATCAATTTGTGAGTCTTGTCGCAAAAAACTACCCTCACCTACTTTTTCTCCATTAGAATTGGTAAAAATAATTGAATTAGATTTTTTAACTCGAGAAAGCATAGAAAGTAAAACAGGAACTTTTACTTCCATTTTATTTGTATTTGAAATTCTTGCAATTCTAACACCAGGATTAATAATTGAGAAAGGCTTGTTATAGACAGCCGTAACAATTCCATTAAACGGCGCATAATAAAAATACTTCTCGAGTCTTAATTCTATACTTTTGATATTTAAGTACTCTGAGTATATGCCTTTAAATGTTATAAACTTCTTTTCTTTTTCATTATTGAAATTAGGAAAATCTGGTATTAATGCATTTGGATTCAAATTATTTAAAAAGGTATTCCACTTTTTCAGTTGATCAGGAAAATCAATTTCAATTTCTGCAAGGCAAGAAATTAACAAATTTGAAAGTTGTTCTTTTCTAGCTGTATACTGATAAAAAGCTTCTTGTTGGTCAATAGAATATAATAATTCGTTAAAATTAAATTTACTCCCTGGATTAAGATCCTTAGCACCTTTTAGTAATTTACCTTGAATTTCAAAAGCAATATCTAATTCTTCATTCGATTGAACGTGACCATATGATTGATAATCTATTGAGTAAAGCCGGTTAAATACGGTATCAACAGGTACATATAAAATTTTAGATGTTGATTTTTTCTTTTTATCAATCTCTTTTTTGTTTGAAGCTACCTTGTAATAAACAAAGGCAGTTACCGTTAAAAAAATTAAAGAAAAAACAATTTTGTTGATTCGCATGTTAAAAATCAAGTGTGTTTCGGTTCAAAAAAATAGATTCATAATCGAAAGACGAAAATAAATAAATTTATCACATGATAATACATTAAAATTGAGAAGATATAATCAAAAATCAAAACGCTAAAACATATATCTAATCTATGAATTATGAGTTTTCAACATGTTTTGCTTAATTCAAGAGCTAAATATGTTGAAAACTTCGTTGATAACCATGAGAGAGCAATGTCAAAATGACGTCTACACAAAGTTAAATTTGTATGTAGGTCGTATCAAATAACAAACACAGAAAGAATGTTTAGTACAATTCTAAAGAAGAAGTTATCTAATAATCAAGTTGCAAATGTATTCATAAATGCGATTTTTGATTCTGTTGATTCTGGATGGAAAGAAATTGCATTGTTAATTAATGAAGATCCTGCTTTTATTGAATCACCTAATCTATCAGAGGAAGATAGCGGATTGTTTGGTTTAATTATTATCGTTGGAAACCTCTCTTTTTTAGAAAGCACTTTCGATAATCATCAAGTAGTTAATATTGAAAGGATTATATTTCAAAAGCTTTCAAAAATATATGGTGTTACAGAATCTCAATTTCAAGATTTGATAAGAGAATACCAATCATTCATTAAAAGAGTAAATAGGCCATCTAAAAATATGGTATATGGAATGTCTAAGGCTGTTTTCCACAAATATAATCTTAATGAGTTCCAAGATGAATACTTTAAAAGGCTTCAAAATCCGAATCCCCTTTTTCTCAAGAGAATGGATGAAGTAATGAAATTTTACATATGGAACTGGGATGCTTTTTTAAAAAAATATAAAATCAACTCTTAAAATTTCCATTTCTTTTCAGTTGTATGCACAGTTCCATTCAAAGTGAAGACCAATTCCTTTTTTTGGTTTTTTACTGAAACATTAAAAATTCCATCTGAAATCTCTTTAGATTCTGCAATTAATAAATCGCCTTTTTGCACTTTTTGTAAATATGATGAAGTAGTTTCTTTTGTATACGATACATTTCCTTTTGAATTAGCAGAAAAAGCCAATGCTGAATCAGAAATAGAGAAACAAATGCCACCGTGACCAATGCCAAATCCATTGAGCATTAACTTGTTAACTTTAACAGACAATTTACAATATCCGGGTTTAATTTCTAAAATATTCAAACCCAACCATTCACTAAAATGATCTTTAGACAACATTTTATTTACAATCTTTAAACTCTGATCACTCATTAATTCTATATTTTTTTTATCATTTGAAAATGTGTATCAGGCAATTGAGAAGAATAGCTTGGTTTGATTTTAAAAAGTCCAAAAATAGAAGATCCACTCCCGCTCATTGATGCATAAAAAGCACCTTCGTTATAAAGATTTTCTTTGATTTTTTTTAATTCTGGATACTTTTTAAATAATGGGATTTCAAAAGAATTTATTAGATTGGTCCTCCAATCTGAAATTCTCATTTTATTCAAATTGAAAAAAGTTTGCGGCAAAGCATATTTTTTTATTAAAGAATATGCTTTTTGAGTGCTAATGTGAAGTGAAGGATATATGAGTTTTATGTAAAAACCTGATAAGTCAATATTAGAATTTTGCATAATTTCTCCTCTTCCAGTGCAATACTTAGGTGTTGAATCAATAAAAAAAGGACAATCACTTCCCAATTTTTTTGATAAAAATTTTAACTCATTATTACTAATATTCAATTTAAATAAATCATTCAATGCTTTTATTGTGTTAGCTGAATCTGATGACCCTCCTCCCAAACCAGCACCAATAGGAATGTTTTTATGCAAATGAATGTATACAGGATCAATATCATATTTTGTTTTTATGAGATTGTATGCTTTCACACATAGATTATCTTCTTTATGATTGTTAAATTTTATTCCTGTTTGAAAAAATTGAAATTTTTTCAAAACTTTTACCTCTAAAACATCATATAATGGAATAGGAATCATGGAAGTTTCTATTTCATGAAACCCATCAGGGCGTTTATTTAGAACATTTAAACCTAAATTAATTTTAGCAGATGGAAATAATATCACTCAACAAATGTAATACAACACAACAGAATTACTAATTTTACATTGTAAAATAAATTGTATGGCTACTTACTTAGAATTTGAAGAACCGATAAAATTGCTTGAGGAACAAATTAAACAAGCTAAAGAGATTAGTTCAAATACAGGAGTTGATATGAGTGATAACATTAAACAGCTTCAAAAAAACTTAACAGATAAAACAAAAGAAATTATTTCAAACTTAACTCCATGGCAAAGGGTTCAATTATCAAGACACCCGGATAGACCATACACAATGGCCTACATTAATGCACTAACAAATGGTGAATTTCAAGAGCTACATGGAGATCGAAATGTCAAAGATGACAAAGCAATGGTGGGAGGCTTTGGTTTAATGGATGACAGAAGTATTATGTTTATTGGTCAACAAAAAGGAATCAATACCAAAATGCGTCAATTCAGGAACTTTGGAATGCCTAACCCAGAAGGTTATAGAAAAGCGCTTCGCCTTATGAAGTTAGCAGAAAAATTTAACAAACCAATTGTGACATTTATCGATACACCTGGTGCTTTTCCTGGCCTAGAGGCAGAAGAAAGAGGTCAAGGAGAAGCGATAGCCAGAAATATATATGAAATGATGCGCCTAAAAGTACCTGTTATATGTATTATTATTGGAGAGGGCGCATCAGGAGGAGCTCTTGGTATTGGTGTAGGTGATCGAGTTATGATGCTTGAAAATACTTGGTATTCTGTTATTTCTCCAGAGTCTTGCTCATCTATTTTATGGCGTTCATGGGATTTCAAAGAAACGGCTGCAGATGCATTAAAACTTACCTCTGCTCATATGAAAAAGTTATCAATAGTTGATGAAGTAATTAAAGAACCCATACAAGGAGCTCATCGAAATAAAGAAGAAATGTTTAGAAGAGTTCGAAAGATTATAAATAAAGCGCTTTCAGAACTTGATTCTATGGATCCAGAGGATCGAATTAAAAGTAGAATTGATCATTTCTCTAAAATGGGTGTTTGGAAATAGCAAAGATTAAAAAAATCTTATTTTTAAATTAATATATAGAAAATATTTATTGTGCTTATTTATTGTGCTTATTTGTAAAAATTTGTTAATATTGAGTAAATAAATTTTATGCGGATAGTTTTAATTTTCACTCTTTTTATATCTTCTATCGGTTATTCACAAATTACAGGAATCGTAATTGATGGCAGTTCAAATGAACCTATCATTGGAGCTAAGGTCATTTGTTCTGATGGAAATAGAGCCATTACAGGCTTTGACGGTGATTTTACTTTGAACACAAAAAAATACCCTGTGAAAGTAATTACATCCATGCTACAATATATAAATGACACAACAATTGTGGAGCAAGCAGGTAAACTCATTATTATAATGAAAGAACCCTTAACCAACCTTGAAACAGTTGTTATATCAGCAGGAAGAAGAGAGCAAGCCGTTGAGGAGGTACCAGTATCCATGGAAATCATACGCCCTGAACTAATTGATAACAAAGGCATATCACAATTAGATGATGCTGTTGATCAAAGTCCGGGAGTTTTTACAATGGATGGGCAAGTCAGTATTCGTGGAGGGTCTGGATTTGCATACGGTGCTGGAAGTAGGGTTTTATTGCTATGGAATGGAATGCCTTTGTTGTCGGGATATGCTGGAGATACACAATGGAATGCCATTCCTATGGAACAAGCATCGCAAGTTGAAATTATGAAAGGGGCTTCATCTGTTTTGTACGGAAGTGGTGCATTAAATGGAGTTATTGCACTTACTGAAAGAGAACCAACCTCTAAGCCATTGACAAAACTCAAGGTGCAAAGTGGCATATATGATAATCCGTCTAGAGCATCTTTAAAATGGTGGGAAGATGGAAAAAACCCAAACTTTCATCAGTTTGAATTGTATAGAGGGCAAATGTTTAAAAGATTTGGGTATACTATTTCAACTACTTTATTTCATAATGATGGGTATAGAGATGGTGAATTAACTGATAGAGGAAGGGTAAGTGGAACATTTTATTTTAGACCCAAAAAATTTGACCGTGTAAAGGCTGGAATTGGATACAATTATCAATATCAAAAAACAGGTAGTTTTTTGTTGTGGCAAAGCGATAGCCTGGCATATACTCCTCAAAGAACAGATACATCCACTACTTTATCTACTAATCTTGGCCACAGATTGTTTATTGACCCTTATGTTAAATTTAGAGATAAAAAAAACAACAAACACTCCCTGAAAACTAGACTTTATTACGTTAAAAATTCAATTATTGATCAAGAAGATCAAAGCAGTCAAGCTGCTGTTTACTTTTTTGATTATCAATTTCAGAAAGAATTTAATAATGGAATAACTCTTACATCAGGAATTACAGATATTTATAACAATGTTAAATCTGAACTTTTTGGTGATCACAATTCAAATAACATTGCTGCTTATGGTCAGTATGAACATCATATAGGAAAATTTGATATTATTGGAGGGGTTCGCTTGGAATATTTTGAAATGGATAACCAAAGAGGTGATTCAGATTTCTTAATTAAATTGAAAAATGACTCAGTATCACTTCCTTTTTACCCTGTATTTAGATCAGCTATTCATTATGAAATAGCACCTTTTACTCACTTTAGAGCATCTTTAGGTCAAGGAGTAAGATACCCATCTGTTGCAGAGAGATTTACTTTAACAAATGTAGGCGGCATAAATATTTTCCCAAATGCTGATTTAAAACCAGAAACAGGATGGGCGGCTGAAATTGGATTTAAACAAGGTGTTAAAATTGGAGAATGGAAAGGAATGTTAGATATTTCTGGTTTTGTAAATCAATATGACAACATGATGGAATTTACATTTGACTTTTTCCCACCTGCACCAGAAGATTCAGTAACATTAACTCAAGATAATCTATTCAATTACTTTGGGTTTCAAGCTAGAAATGCAGAAAAAGCTAGAATAAGCGGTTTTGAATTTTCTTTTAATAGTATGGGAAGTATAGGGCAAGTAGAAATAATATCACTTATTGGATACACATACATGAACCCAATATCACTTAACAGTGATTCTACTTACTTAAGCCAATTTTCAGATACAACAACCAATATGCTGAAGTATCGATTTAGACATTTAGCAAAAGCTGATATTGAATTTAATTACAAAAAATTCAGCATTGGCTTTTCAGGAAGATATAATAGTTTTATGAACAATATAGACAGAATGTTTGAAGATACTGCTCCAGGTGGAACAGAGATTTTACCCGGATTGAAAGAATATAGAGAAAAGTATAATTCAGGGAATTTAGTTGTTGACTCTAGGGTTGCTTATAAAGTAAATGATAAAATTAGAGTTTCATTCATAGCGAACAATGTTTTAAATGCAGAATACTCCAGTAGACCTGCCGATATTCAAGCTCCAAGAAATTTCATTTTGCAACTTCAAATGAAATTTTAATGAAAGTTTTAGGTGTCATTCCTGCAAGATACAACTCTTCAAGATTTCCCGGTAAACCATTGGTTGACTTAAAAGGAAAATCAATGATTCAAAGAGTTTACGAAGGTGCTAATAAATCTAAATCACTTGACCATTTAATTGTTGCAACTGACGACAACAGAATTGTTAATGAAGTAAATAAATTTGGCGGTGAGGTTATTATGACCAAATCTACCCACGCTTCAGGAACAGAAAGATGCGCAGAAGTGGCAAGAAGTTTTAAAAATTATGACATTGTAATTAATATTCAAGGTGATGAACCACTCATTAACTCAAATCAATTAGATCAATTAATTGATGTTTTTAAAGACGAAAAAATTCAAATTGCCACTTTAGGAATTGAAACATCAGACTTAAAAGAAATTGAAAATAGCAACAGAATTAAAATCGTTTGCGATGTTAATAACAATGCAATGTATTTTAGTCGTAGTATAATACCCTTCAATCGAAACAAATTTACAAATCTTAATTATTTAAGACATATTGGGCTATATGCTTACAGATTAAGTACGCTAAAAGAAATATGTAAAATCCCACCAACTCAAATTGAAAAAACAGAGTCTTTAGAGCAATTAAGATGGCTGTATCATGGTTATTGCATTTACGTTTTAAAAACAGATATGGAAACACCTAATATAGATACACCAAATGATTTAAATGCTGTATTGGAGCAACTCTAATCAGATATTGTTTTTACTTTGCGAAATGTGTATCTTTGCTATATGATTTCTTTAGATAAAGCTATATTTAACCTTATACTGCATCATGATTGTGTAATTATCCCATCTTTTGGTGGATTTGTTTCTCAAAATGAAAAAGCAAAAATAGATTATGATAAAGGAGAAATCACTCCTCCTAGAAAGGTAATTATATTTAATAACAAATTATTGAAAAGCGATGGTTTATTAATAAATCATTTTGCTCAACAAAACAAGTTATCATATCAAGAATCTTTTGATCAAATTAGGAATCAAATTAACTCTTGGAAAAGCCAATTAGACTCTGGAAATCGTATTGAATTAAATAAAATTGGAACACTTCATATTGACAAGTCAAATAAAATTTGCTTTATTCAAGATGACTTTTCAAATCTATTGGTCTCTTCATACGGGCTTTCTACTTTTATTTTCAACACTCCGAAAATTGAAACAGAAACGATACACAAAGACAACAATCTTAAGTCTAACGAAAACTCAAAAAATAAAAAACAATCCGACAACACTAAAGAAAAGAAAAGTGTTTCACTATGGAAATATGCTACAGCTGCATGTTTATTGCCATTAATATTTTATTCATTTTGGCTGCCTACACAAACAAATTTTCTTGAATCCGGTATTATATCTATCCGAGATCTAAATCCTTTCCACAAATCAGAAGAAACTAAATATCATAAAATAAAGAACAGTCAATTGTTTGATTTATCAACAAAAGAACAGTCAATAGAAAATCAAATTAAATCATTAAACACAGATTTAAATTATTTTTCATATAAGTATGATGATGAAAAATACATAATTGTTAAAATAAAAGAGGATGCTTCTGTGAATAAATTGAGCAATGATAAAATTTCTCAGCACAAAAAGATTGAAGAAAAAAAGAAAAGAAGGAGAGAAAGGTATCAAGCAAATTATCCCAAAATGCCACGTGGCACTAAAAGTATTATTGTTGGATGTTTTGGGAAATACAAAAATGCCACAAGGCTAGTTAAAAAACTTAAACGCAAAGGCTTCAATTCATCTATAGTTGACATAAAGAGAAACTTATACAGAGTTAGTATTGGTGAAACAACCAATAACAACGATTTACAAGATTTAATCCAAAAAACAACAAACCTAGGCTATGACTCTTGGGTTCTCAAACATTAACAAACAATATATATTATGAAAAAGTACATGATTTTATGCGTCGTTGCGCTCAGTTTTTCTTTAAATGCTCAAGAAATCACAAACAAAGAAGGAAGCAATTATAAATTTGAAAAAATCGCACATTTGGATGCAACACCAGTTGAAAGTCAAGGAAGAGCAGGTACATGTTGGAGTTTCTCTGCGCTTTCTTTTTTTGAATCTGAATTGATTAGAAAAGGAAACAAAAATCCTCAATTACTATCTGAAATGTATATTGTAAGAAAAGCTTACGAGGCAAAAGCCGACAAATACATAAGAATGGACGGTAAAATTAATTTTTCTCAAGGTGGTGCTTTTCACGACATACCTTATGTTATCAATAATTATGGGATTCTACCAGCTGAAGTTTACAAAGGAATTCCGGAAGGTATGAAATCATACAATCATAGTGAAATGTTTGCAGTTTTAAATGGGGCGGTTCAAGGAGTAAAAAAGCAAGCAGGAAGTACCAAATCAGGTATTTCAACCAAACTTTGGAAACAAGCTATAAATGGAATATTGGATACCTATATTGGGAAAGATATTGAAGAATTTGAAATGGATGGTAAAAAATATACACCTAAGACGTATGCAGAAAAAATCGGCTTAAATATGGATGACTATATTTCATTAACATCTTTTACAAATCACCCAATGAATTCCAAATGTATGCTTGCCATTCAAGACAATTGGAGCTGGGGAAGCAGTTATAATGTGAGTTTAGATGATCTTTATAATGCGAGTCTAGAAGCATTAAAAAATGGATATACACTTGCTTGGGGAGCTGATGTTTCTGAAAAAGGATTTAGCTTTAGTAATGGACTGGGAATAATTCCGGAAGATCAATCAACTATTAAAATTAAAGGAAGAGACAATCGAAACTTCTCCGATGGTGGTGCAGAAAGATCTTCAAATGCATTTTTAACCCCTGTAAAAGAGAAAGTGATTACTTCTGAATACAGACAAAAAGGTTACGACAATAAAACAACAACTGATGATCATGGCATGCACATAGTTGGTTTATATAAGGATCAAAATGGCACCAATTATTTCTTAGTTAAAAACTCATGGGGAACAGGAAATTACCCGGAAGGGTACCTTTATGTTTCAGAAAGTTATTTTAAATGGAAAACAATTAACATCTATCTTCATAAAGATGCTGTTTCAAAGGGATTATCAAAAAAACTTGGTTTATAAATGAATATACAGCAAATTTATACTAAATGTCTTGCTCAAGGTGCATATTATATCGAGAGCAATGGAGAGGCTGCTATTATTGATCCGTTAAGAGATGTTTCTGAATATCTAAAATTAGCCAAAGAAGATAATGCCAAAATTAAATATGTTTTTGAAACTCATTTTCACGCTGATTTTGTTAGTGGTCATTTAACCATTGCTAATTTGACTGGTGCACAAATTGTTTACGGACCAAACGCTGACCCAACTTTTCCATCAATCATTGCTGAAGACAATCAGGTTTTTAAAATAGGAGATATTTCGCTGACTACTATTCACACTCCTGGTCATACACTTGAAAGTACATCCTATCTATTAAAAGATGAACAAGGTAAAGAATATTGTATTTTTACTGGTGATACCTTATTTTTAGGTGATGTGGGAATACCAGATGTAGCTCAAAGATATAAAGGATTATCCAAAGAAGATTTAGCAGGTGTATTATATGACTCTATAAATAACAGAATAAAACCCCTTCCAGATAATATTTTAGTTTATCCTGCTCATGGTGCAGGATCTGCATGTGGTAAAAACATGATGAAAGAAACAGTCGATACGCTTAAAAATCAAAAAATAATGAATTATTCATTAAATAATTCATTATCTAAAGAGGGCTTCATTAAGCAATTAACCGACAACTTACCAGAACCACCATCATACTTCCCCTCTAATGTAAAATTAAACCAACAAGGATACGATGATGTTTCTGATATATTAAAAAGGTCTAAAAAGCCACTGAAAAGCAGTGAATTTGAGATTTTAGCTAAGGATGAGGATACACTAGTTCTTGATGTCAGAGAACAAAATGATTTTAC
>MDTD01121205.1_pt1 | contig 14144 bp, 25 predicted proteins | sample 811221 | NCBI WGS metagenome assembly MDTD01 (sample SAMN05326646, study PRJNA326480) | marine metagenome | isolation source: seawater | place: Pacific Ocean: South West | collected 2011
ACCATATCACCTACTTCGATCATTATGCAACCACCTTTTCAAGCTTTGTCATCTTGATGTAAACCTCGCGGCCAGTATTGAGATCCATCAGCTTAGTCCAGCCGCCGGTTGCATTGTAGTAGCTGAAGCTTTCACGGCATCGCGCTCGAAGGACTCGGTAAGCGGTACCACGGAAGAGCTTAACTCGACCGCCACGAGGAGGGAGGCGGCTTTCGCCGGCACAATCGAAGTTGATGCTAAAAGCATCTTCACCCCGTGCCAACGCTTCTTCAGTGGCGCGGCGCTTTTCTTTGCGCCATTCATCACGGTCTTCTTCGGTGCAGTGATAGTTTGCATAGACATGGTCTTCTTTGAAACGACCAACGCCACGTTCGTAGTCATCTCCGAATGCTTCGTCCTTGACCTTGACCATATCTCCAGCTTTGAAACCTGCTTTAACTCTTGCCATGTGAACTCCTTTCTTTTGGCTTGGTGAGGAGGCTTATTCCTTTCCCCACCTTCAATTATATTATACCATGGAATGGGGCGCTATTGCACGATTTTCAAATTAAATCGCAACTTTTTTTTGCTCCTTTGCGATATGAATTACACGGAGGTTTTTCTGAGTTTCAAAAGCTTCAAGGAACCCGACAGGGCACTTGAATATAAGAGTGCGCCAACCCATTATCTTCGGCTCACTATCGAGTATGTTCCAGTATGATGTGGTTTCGTCATTGGGGTCTTCGCATTCAATCCAAAGTTGGGCTGCGCCGTCATCAATGCTGAAGGCGAAATTAGTTTTACCACCGAGCGCTGCTTCTGCTTTACTCATGATGTGTCTTTGGATTTCAGATGGAGAAGCTTTCTCGCCTTTCCAAAATATGTTAGCCATTTAGTCTCCGTTCTTTACAGTTCTTTGTATTATAGAGAGCTGGCGTCAATTTGTTTTTTTCTGGAGAACTAATAAGCTGCTGAACTCAACTTTTTGCAACGAGCCATCGACCAGAACCTTTCCAACATCTGGCGCGCCGCCCGAATAAACTATCTCATAGAGGATACCTGCGAATTGAGATTCCTCTTTATCTTTCCACGACTGCTTTCCACTGAAGTACACCAAATCCCCCAGCTCTGGGATCAATGGCTTGGATGCAATAAGCTGCTCTCTTGATATATCGACTGGTATGCATAGCGACTTGGGGATAATCTTCGGTCGGGCGCCGTACGCTGAGGTCAAGGACGTGGCTTCGGTTGCCAGTAAATCTGCTTCTCCAACCTGTAGGACTTGAAAGACTTTTAGCGATTCTCGCAGACCGCCGGAGCAATCGACAGTCCCACCGACAACGACAACGTATTTCACGTTTGAAAAAGTGTCTTTCTCCTTATACTCATCAGACATATATCACCACTTTAATTATGGCATAACAGAAGACAACGACCCACTTATTGAAGCAATGCTTGCTGGAGCATATACTTAAAATTATGTGAAGGAGAGTTTGAATGAGATTTACAACCCTATTTCTCGCCCTCGCGGGCTTAAGCGGGTGCTCCGACTACAACCTTGCAAAGCAAGTCGAGTACGCTCCAGAGATTAACGTCACCCCCCTCGAGCATGACTTCGGCCACCTCAATGCCGACGGTCAAAATGAACAGATCGAAGTGCAGATTACCAACATCGGTAATGATACTCTGGAGCTGGATGATGTGTTTCTGTATTACGGAACAGAAAACTTTACTATCACCACGCCGCGACCTCCAGACCTTGAGCCAAGTGAATCATTTACAGTACTAATCGATTATGACCCACTCACTTACGAAACAAACGAAGACATTCTGCGGATCTATTCTAATGATGAAGATGAGCCAATTACATTGGTCAATCTAGGGGGATCTGGTGATGCGCCTATTATTGACATGTCCCCAACCTTCCATGACTTTGAGGAAGTGTTCCTTGGCTGCGAAGAACGTATAGACGTAGACATCAGTAATATAGGCAACGTCGACCTCGAAATTAGTCAGGTTGACTATTACGCTTCTGTGCCGACTGACTTGTTTCCGCTAGATTATGAAACTGAAGTTGGGGAATTCCCATGGGTCATACCTGCTGGGGAAACCATCACGCTTGATATTCAATTTGAACCTATCGATGTTACAGATGACAACGGTTATTTTGAAGTGCGCTCAAACGATCCCATCAACCCCGTGACTACAGCGGCTCAAGTCGGCGTCGGAGTGTTCGAGAAAATACTGCACGAACAGTTTGAACAAGACGGCATGATGGGATCAGACATCCTCTTTGTGATTGACAATTCCGGGTCGATGTGTGCGAACCAAGCTCAACTTGCAAACAACTTTGACACGTTCGTCAATATTCTTTCAGCTTCTGGTTACGATTATCAAATTGCTTTCATAACTACCGATAGCGGAAACTTCGTCGGAGACATCATATCTCCTTCGACCCCCGACCCTGTTGCAGAGGCGATGTCTCAAATTAGTTCCATCGGCTGTCATGGTCACGCTTTAGAAAAGGGAATGGATATGTCGATGGAAGCTACCAGCAGCAGCGGCAGAGCCGGACCTGGAAGCGACTTCTTAAGGACTGATGCGAAGCTAGTCGTGATTTATCTTTCTGATGAGGACGATGTCTCGACAACGACGCCTGCTATGATGGCGTCTAGATTGTGGTCACTCAAATCAAGCTCAGCGTTAGCGGTCGCTCACGCGGTGGCGGGTGACGTCCCCGGGGGATGCACTTCAAATGGAGGCGCTCAAGCTGGAACAGACTATTGGGACCTTGTAAACTTGACAGGCGGTACCTTTTTATCAATATGCGCTGAAGACTGGGGTACACCAATGGAGGAGCTGGCGAGAGAATCCTTGGCAAGAAATGCTTTCGTGCTAGCAGACAAACCGATTGTCAGCTCGATAAGTGTGGAAGTCGATGGAGTCATCTCTGTTGATTGGACCTATGACGTGACAATGAACGCTGTTGTTTTCTCAGTACTCCCACCGGATGGCGCTTTTATCGACGTTAGATACGCAACCTGGTCGTGCCAGGAGGAATAAATGAAAAACATTTTTGGCATAATAGCCTTAGCCTTACTTACAGCATGCTCGTCCTGCGGGCCGGCTGAACTGAAAACAAACGAAACAGCTGAACCTGTCGACCCCTATCCTTTTGCTACGTGGGATGAATGCAGCCAGGTCGCAGGGGACCACCCATGTAATTTCACTTTGAAAGATCAACAAGACGAAGAAGTTTCTCTCTATGACTTCTACGGCAGCACAATTGTTTTAGACTTAAGTGCTATGTGGTGCGGGCCGTGTCGAGCAGCTGCTACGGACGTGCAAGCAACAGTCGAGCGCTTTGCAGGGAAAGACGTTAGGTACATTACGGTACTGATAGACAATTTACAGGGTACGGAACCGACTCTGAGTGATGCACAAAGCTGGGCTGATATGTACGGCATCACAACGGAGCCTGTCCTCCAAGGTTCTAGAGCCCTCTTGAACGCGGACCCAACACAAGGTTGGCCGCTTGGCTCTTGGCCCACCTTTATTCTTATCACCAGCGAAATGGAAGTCTTTGTATTCCAGGCAGGATACAATCAGCAACTTCTAGATATCTTGATCGAGGATACAATCGCGCATACTCAATAATAATGGAATATGGCAGAAAGAAATTTTGCAAACCAAGTCATATTATGCGTTAAGCCTCAGGGGTTCTTCGAGGAGAACAAGTACTATTACTGCTTCGCAGACCAAGGAGACGTTTTCTGGATTCATGCGCCGTTTCTCTTAAACAAAATTGGTGTCGATCAGATCAAGGTTTCTTGCGGGCTCAAAGAAAATTTCATCACGGAAGATGAGTACAATGCCAGACAAAACTATCTTACCGGGTGAGCTTGTTTGGGTCGCCGGTGAAATGTGGGAAATTCGCAAGGCCTTTGCACGACCAAAGCAGGTTTGGTTTACCTATGCGCAGCTGGCTCTAGTAGTTGCCAAGCCAAGCGAACATGGGGTCCTGTTGTGGTTTCCAGAATTCGGGTCCAATAAAGAAAGGGAGCACGTGTTAGTACGTGCTCCCCTGGGGTCAGAAACGACCAAGATCTGGATTGCTGATTAAGAGTTGAACCTTGCTGACTTCAGGTGGCTCACAACTTCCTTCGCTTCTGAGTAAGGCACCCAAAGAGGGCGGCCGGTTTCCAAAGCGAATGGAACGTAATACGTCACGTACCACGGACCGTAGGAGCCGCCAGTGTGCATTGAAGTTAGCATATCGAAAGCTTCTGCCATACGATAAGGAGCAGCATCTTGCACCATCGTGAAAACACGTCGGTGACTGTTTTTCATCTGAGTAAGGTGACTCTCGCTAAAAATAACGTCAGAACCGTTTGGGTTCTTAATTCCTTTCTCTCTCAGGCTAGTGTTGACCTCTTCTGCAGATCGGTCATTCAAGGCAGCAATAAAAATTTCTTGCCCTACTTGCTTTGCAACATGTGGACGCATTACTTTGAAACTATTGCGGTGTGTCTTGGTTGTCATTCATCCTCCCTTTTGTGTAATTTTTAATGACAATATGATTATATCGCCAAAAGGGAAGGTTTACAAGAATTTATTGCTGAAAGTTTACTTTTCCAGAATCTTTCAAGACAACCTCAATCGCCTTGATTGCGCGATTCCAAACTTCAGCAACATCTTTCTGCTTGCATACAGCAACATCAGGAACCTGTCCACCGTCCAAAATTCTGTTGTGGCCTTCAATCAATATTCTTCTAACTTCAAGCAGCGCTGTGGCTTCTCCTAATTCCATTTGTCTCTCCAGAATGTGTTACCTTATATTATCAGGGTTCTGATGAGTGTATACGGCTGGCATGAGAAAGCGGTAACAAAATGTCGTATAACTTTCCAGGTGACAGGTCAGGGGTGTCATACAGATGCATGTCATCCCACATCACTATTCTAGAATTCACAAGAGCATGTGCAATCCATTCAGAGCAATACCACTTGTCTCTACGCTTTATAAGAAAAGGGCAGACCTGCGACATTATCATTCCAGTCCAGTCGTATTTGCTACCTTGCGTTGAGTCTATAAACTTGTAAAGTTGATCGAGCTGATAAGCTCTCACAGGTTCTCTAAAGTTTAGGTCAAAGGTCAAGTACTCCCAATGGTCTGGGTCTTCGACTTCGTACTTTATTCTTGGCGCTACTCTTGATGTCAAGAATGGGCTAATGCTCACCCACGTCTTTCCATCAGGCATAATCAGTTCGGCATGGCTGTAAGGACTCTTTGTCCACCATCTGATAATTCTGTGTAGTAAGCCTTCGCCGCCCTTGTAGAAAGCCACCTGTATCTGGGTCATGACACGCTCTAAGTTTGTGCTCTATAATTGATTATACACAGACCAGAAAAAAGTTACAGCGTGAAGGCAAAATTTGCTAAAAAAAAGCTAGTAAGTGAATATGTCGTAAAGAAAGTCACAAAAGTTATGCTCATGACTGCAACGAGTAGCTTCAAAGAATCTTCATCCATCTTTGTCTTTCTCCTTTCGTTGGGAACAAATAATAACTCTCTGACCGGAGTTGTTTATCATCCCGGACGAATTACCACAACCTTAATCCCTCGCTCTCTGACTTTTTGGGCAATCAAATCTCTCTCCCACTGCTTTATAGGAATATCAGAATCAAAGTCAGAAATTATTGCCAATGTCTGGCCTTGCTTCATCTTGTCTATGATTGAGTAATACGCGTACCAAATTTCAGTTCCTCCGTTGGGCTTGATTGAATTCAGGCGTTGGCCGTTGGTGCAACCGCTAACTTTCGAAACGTAAATCTTGCCGCCTGGCTTAAAGGACGCATTAACTACATCAGTCCACTTACGCCATTCAGGCCACATTGAACCTGACGCATCTATCAAATATACATCAGCAGGGATTCTATCTATGGCAGTGGTTAGCCTTCTTTCGGTGTGCACGATTATATCCACTCTTCTCGCTGATTGAAGCGGACACTCTGGCGGAGCCTCAGGATGAACAACAGTCGAACGGATATCAAAAACCTCTGTTACATCCTTCAAGGCAGTCGACAGTCTTCTTTTTGCTAGAGACCTATTGTAGGGTGCAGTTCCACAACCGTCGGTGTAAGCCATCACACTAGCTGATGAAGCTGATAGATTTTCCATCCTACTAAGAAAATCTCTAAGACTCTTTTGTTGTGAACCACTGAATTCATGCACCGCTGTCGGGAAGTACACACTATGGCGCCTATTTAATTCATCAAGCTTCGGCAGGTTGGTGGGAGCAGGACCGGGCTTCACTCGACACATGCAGTCTCTGGTTGCACAACGGTCAGCGCCGCCATTACCAGCTAGATAAAACTCTGGTAAGACGGAATCGCTGAACGCAACTGGGGACAGTAAGCAGCATGCTGCTATCAATAAAAGTGCAAGCCTACCTTGCGAGGCCTGCATACACTGTATCCAAGCAGTACTCGACATCTAAGTCAGAGACGTATGGCTCTTCAAAATCGCTGACTGTTATCTCGCATGTTGCGCCAGGGACAGGCAAATTTGTTTCCACTGGAGCTGGTCCCTGCGTCTGAATTGCTCTCATGATTCTTTCCACATGCTTCTCATCAGCGCTCGGGGCCGGAAGCTCAGAGACTCTAAAACTTTGATCACCGATCGGTGCTGAAAAATGATAGACACCGGCTGAGTAAATCCCTAGCAAGCCTGCCATTGCAGCTGTCGTTACGACTTTATTTTTCATGGTTTGTAATCCTCAAAAAACGATTTTCTTTCGTGGTAAGTATCCACCAAAAAACGATTCTTACACCTTGTCTGTAACAAATTGTAGCATCTGGTCTGTCTCTGCTTCCTCAGTCGGATCGAGACGAGCTCTAATCTTTGCGATTCGCAAGGCAGCTTTGAAAGCTTTTACATCAAGCTTATCTTTATAATCAGCGTACAGTTCTTTCTCGGCTTCAGCCAGCTCTTTCTTTTCTTGATCAAAAGCCATGACCTTTTCGATGAATTCTCTTACCATTGTTTTGTCAGCCATTTTTTCTCCTTATTCTCTGCAGGTTAATATTACAGACTGAAATGTTGTGTTGATTAGTTCGGGTAATTTGTTTGCGGCATTATCACCTTGCTCTTCTCTTAGGTCTTCGACAAGATCTCCCCATATATCCACCGCCCATATTTCTGGGGTTGCCAGCGGAGACCAAGCGACTTCATGACATTTGACATAAAGCATATCATCGCCGATCTTTCTTGGTAAGTGACCTTCAGTTTCAACCAAAATAGTGTGTGCCCCTTGCTCATTTAGTAGAATAATATCACCATCTTCATCTTTGTACAGGGTGCCGAGGATTTCAGCTTTTTTTCTCATTCTTTTGCTCTTCATGGGGTCGTTTCACTACTGAAGATTTTAGAGCATTCACTAGCTTGACTTCGCCATTGTACAAAGCGTAGCAATCGCCTGACACTCTGTCAACCACCTCAAGGACGATCATCTCTTTGCCAGATCGGTCGAGTAAAACATCACCCGGTTGCGGAAGGATTGCGTTGTGAAGCTTATGATTCATCGTCGGCTCCGCCAAACAGATCTGTTCCGCTGTGGTCGCGACCACAACACGGGCAAAAATTCATACCGGTGAAATAAGAACCAGCGATTGGCGTCGTGAGAAGATATCTCTCGTCGTATACTGTGGGGAAATATGCTGTTAAGTCTGGAAGGATGGGCTTCATGTCTGCGACAAGCTCTTTTAGCTCTTGTTTCAGATCATCAATTTCTTCTTCCATCTTTTTCGAGCGATAAGCTTCAAGATCAATGACATTATCCATAAAGCGAACCTCCTTTATGTTTAAATTAAATGTAATAGAATAACAGCAAAAGTACAGAATACTTATTGATGTTAGTTTTGTTATAAGAATTGGAGTCCAACCCATGGCAAAAGTAGATTTAGAGAGAGCATTCGTAAAATGTTTGGCGCAGGCGCCGTTAACTTTAGATGAGCTGAATGAAATAAGAGATGTGCCGGCTTCCGAGTTGCTGGAGATGGGATCATTGGGCGAAGCTGCGTTCGTGCGTATGTGGGTCCGAAATGAGCAGTATCGACACCGAGCCCAAGACCTGCAGTTTGGAAAGAACCCACAGGAAGACGGCACGGGATTTCAGAACCCTCCTTCGCAAACATACCCATATTACGAAACCGACTGATCTCGAGAAAGAATCCCAGCTAACAGATTCTTTTGAACCGAGTCCAATTCTGGCACCGTTATACGGATCTCATAGTACGCATGCCCGCATGCACCTGAGCTTGTTCGCATCCCCGCGCCCTTGACCCGCAACTTCGAGTGAGAATTAAGAGCAGCAGGAATGCGCAGGTTGATCTTCTCTCCGCTGATAGTTGGCACCAAGAGCTCGCCGCCCTGAACAGCCATCAAGAGTGGCACGTCCAGTCTCGCGTGTAGATCATTGCCCTTTCGCTGGAAAACCCGATGTGGTAGTACCTTGATACTGATTTGAAGCTCTAGAGTCCGGTCAAATCTAGCGTGTAAAATTTCGCCAGACTTAACGCCTGGTGGGATATGGATGTCGACCGAAGTGCCGTCGATGTTAACACTCTTTTTCACTCCACGGAATGCGTCCTCTAAAGTCAATTCCATAGCAAGAGCAGCCGTTTGGCTTTGCACTTCTTGGTGACGCCACGCTGGCCCAAAAATATCTTCCCATCCAGCGTTATTAAGGCCTCCATTCCGAAAGAAGTGGTCGAAGATTGGATCTCTCTGATACCTTCTGTCGTGGTTGCCCATGTGCAAAGTAGCATCTAGATGAGCTTTCTTTTGAGGGTCTCCAAGTATTGAGTATGCCTCACTCGCTTCTTTAAATTTTGTTTCAGCTTGTGGGTCTTGGTTCCTGTCAGGATGATACTTCAAGGCCATCTTTCGATATGCCTTCTTTATCTCATCGTCACTAGCGGTTGGTTCTAAGCCAAGAATTTCGTAAGCGTTCACGGCTCACCCCGTCTTTTTCAAGGCAAGGGCAATGAGGTTCTTTACTCTTTGATAGTTTTTGTGAGCAGAATTATAGATACCGAGATTCAGATTTAGCCAATTAAGCGCCTCCTTCCTTTTCTCAGGAATGAGCAAAGAGTTCAACCTTTTAGCAGGGAGATCCATCTCTGAAGACAACTGGTGGATAAGTCTATACCGACGCTCTTCGTCATCAAATCGTTCATCTCGATCGAAAGAGCCATGTATAGGTCTGACAGGCTTTACTCTCATCTCCAAACTATCCATTCATGAACTTTTTGAAACACTAGCTCGGAAAAGTTCATGAATGCTCTACCGACTTCTTTCCACCAGACCCCGACAACAACCCCAGAGCTGAAATGAAGCAACTCTGGTGGGACCCCCATCATGGCAGCCTGCTGTACCAAAAAAGAAAATGAAATAATCAGACCCCACACTGTACCTACAATGACTGCAAAGCAAAGCAGCATCCCCAAAAATTGTTTCATCCCACGTACTCCTCAATGGCAAATTCTTCAGCTGTTTGAACTCCCCTTCGATCACGCGAATCCGTGTTTGGCAAGATCGAGTAAATGTGAGACGGAGAGCTGAAAGTGTGGCCGTAGGTCTTCACGCTAAGCACTACACCAAGGTATGCATCTTTAACGATGTAACCGTCAGCATAGTACTCGTACACTTTCACAATCTCGCCAATCTTAAATTTCGGGGACATATTCAATATTAGTAGAATTCTGTCCGTTTTTCAAAGCGCTGCTTAATTTGTCTGCGGAAAGATAGACTTTTTCGTGGGGTAGTTTGACGACATAAGTCCACGTCATGTAACTGGCGATAGGCCTTGCTTCATAATAATTTGAGGTTCCTATTATAGAAACAACCTCTCCCAAGTCCCCAGGGTTGTGTTCCTTGGTCCCTTCAACAAGCACCACAGAATCGCCGATCTCAAACATTCTTTTTTCATCAGGAATTCGCATACCAAAGAATAATCGAAATGCGACGAATGTTTCTAATCATCCTCGTTGTAACCGTACAAATAACCGTACAAAACTAAAACACTCGACATGGATCCCAGGAGGAAAAGGTCAAAGCTGCTGGCAAAGTACGCAAAGCCTATTACAGCAAGGTTCAAGCCGAAACACACCAGACATAGTTGCTTCATGAAAAACTTAAATTTAGACATAGCTCCACCTCACCTTATGTTATGTAATAGTATAAGAGAAAGCAGGCGGTTGTTTTACGAAGCAGCTAAAAGCTTAAGACGGACATACTCTCTTATGAGTTTTTCATCGTCATGCCAAGTCGCCTCGGTGGGATCGTCCTCACCCTCTTCTGCTTCCTCTGCTTCCTCTTTGGGGTTCTTGATCTTACTGAGGAACTTTTCTATTGGGCCGCCAAGAAATCCAAACACGACTTTGCTGCCGCCGTATAGCGCCTTAAGAGCCTTAAACGCCGCGAAAATACCACCAGTTAATGCTGCGCCTATTGCATCTGTTGTAAGATTCTTTAGCGCTTTTTCACCGATCTTCTTCACAGCTGTGAACAAAAGCTTACTGATCGCTTTGACAACTTTCCCGACTTTCGATTCCGGGTCTAGCTCTTCGCTTTCTTCCCCTTCGAAAAGATAAGCGCCAGTAGACAAAGCCACCTCAGAAACACTGTCAGATAATTGTGACAATTTCTCCACTATCTTCGGAGCAACACCTTCGAGTTTCGACCAAATAAAACCAACAGCGACTAAAGCACCAGACACTGCCATGGCAGCCTTCCACCCGCTACCGGATAGAGCACTCTCAACAAAAGACTTTATCTTTTTAAGCAGACCCTGCGCCCATTCGCTTACTTTTTTTAATGCATTAGCGACCTTAGTCGAAAGTCCTTCAACGCTTTCTATAATTTTTTCTAAAAACTCAGCAAGGGGCTTATAAACAGACTCTAAATCTGATTTTACCAGACCCATATATTGTTCTAGCCTGGAGCTGTCTTGCATGATATAGCGCAGAGCAAGAGCAGCGTTTTTTGTGTCACTGCCGAGCTTCTTAAAATCATCAAAAAATCCTTCAAGAAGTAACTGCTCTTGTAAAATTCTTTCTTGCAGCTCATAAGAGTATGGATAAGACTCATTTAGCGGAACGTCGATTCCAAGTACACCGCGGACGTAGCTTTCGTTGTAAATAAGCTTTTCCACCGGCGAGCGTAGGACGAGATCTTGCGCAATTGCCATCTCTGTTATTAATTTCTCAAGATCAGTGGCGATGGTCATACCTTCAATCTCTGTATGACTGGCTTGTACGTGAAGCTCAACTCCCTGTACAGCTTAATTATTACGTCCTTACAGATCTGGACCACCAATTCTTTTGTCGCAGCATCACCAAGGATTTTTTCTACTTCTTTCTGGATCTCATCGACCACAAACTTGTTTATCTTTCCAGGTGTACCGAAAAAGCTGACGCCTAACGCTTTACGAAGCTCCTTGTCAAATTGCTTCTTAAACGCTTTGTCAATCATCGTCTGAGTTTTAGATGATTCGATTTCTTTCCGGATCGCTTTTCTCGCGTCTACCTTAGACATTTCCTTTTTAAAGATACGAGCGATCTCGGTTTTATCCGCACGAGTTAATTCTTCTGTTAGCCGCTGGTGGATCATTGTACGCAAAGTTCGCTCGGTGACAACAGCGCTAAGCTCTTGTTCGATCTCTTCATCATCAGAGGCCGACATTGGTGGCTCAACTTCAGGCTGTGGCTCTACCTCCTCTTCAGGGGGCTCAGTCGGTAACGTTATGTAGTCTGGATGAATGAACTTTCCTAAAAGCTCAGTGACCATTGCGTCCCTAACATCCGGTTTATCAGACAGCTTGTCGTTTACTTGCTCAACCCACTCAATCGCACTTTCGAATTTAGAAAGCGGATCTACTTGGTCCATTGGCCGCTTTTCCATGAGGAATAAATTCTTGGCCCACCCTGGGTCTGCATTCTCATCAAAGACGTAATTCATCCAATCTCGAGAGGCGGCTGCCCAAAGATTCGGGACATCTTCTGCACAGGACTTAGACTGACAATTCTTTTTTATCTTTTGCAGGTCACCGCCTGCTTTTTTGAATGCAGCGTGGAAGCGGTTGTTTGGGTTACTCTTGAAGTGATCCTGTAATGTTTGCACTAACTCCGGTGTAGAAGCCGTGTCTAAATCACTCACCGTCATCTCAGGATTCATAGAAAGCAGCGCATCTGCAATAAAGTGGGGACTCTTAAGCGTCTGGACAAATAATTTTCTTCCGTCAAAGCTCATGCTGGCGCGAAAGGTACTTTCCCAATCTCTTGCTTCACTCCACTGGGGAAGAAACCTTGGATCGTCGCCAAGGTTTTCAGTAAACCAAGCTGTTATGTCGGCTTGTAAATCAGCAGCTGTCATTCCCGTTCCCGGGGGACGTTCTGGCGCTACCCCGAATAATGCTTCGTAATATTTCAAAAGTCTGTCTTCTTCCACTGTGTTTTCAAGCTGGGCTTTCACACGAGAAAAAATGCTAGCTGCTGACTTTCCTTCGAGACGACCTCTCTGGGTTTGTGGGTCTATTAATTCATGCAGGTCTTTCAGGGCGTCTAGACTCGGAGAATCGGCACCAACCGCGCTTGCAAGAGCAGCGCCCAATGAAACCGGCATGGTTAACGGGTCAAAATCAGCAATCGCCTTTGCGTTAGGGTCGTCCGGTTCTGTGCGGTTTATCTTCGCATCTGATCTTGCTTTGTCTCTAAACGTTATCGACATTAGATATTTGCCGCCGTTCGCAAGGTCGTAAAGCTTCAGGCCCTTGTCACTCATTGTTACGCCAATGTCTCTACCGAGGTTGTCGCTTTGTAATGCTTTATAGATATCGCGACGGGGGTTGTTTTCGTTATCTTGGCCGCCGATATTTTTAAGGTACTCAGGACGAAGAGCGTATAACTGCGCGTTATCTGCGCCAAAATCGCCAAGCTCAAAATGACCCTTGTAGTTTTCTAGTGCTGCTGATAATTCTGTCTCGGACAATCTGCTTTGCCAGAATTGAGAGGTGGCATAATTTACAATATCAGTAATCGTCTCAGAATCCAAACCTTCGACGGTTGAATTCCGCGATTCAGAAGCTAGTGAAACAGCGGGCAAGGGAGCAGGATTTCCTGCCTTGTCTGTGCCTTTCACAATATCCTCTACAGACATGCCGCCAGCACCGAAAAGATCGTCAATCATCTTCTGGACATCCAGCGCTTGACCTTCACCCTTCTGATATCTCTCTATTGGTTCATAGGAAACTTCTCGGCTCTCGTGATTGCCGACCTGAGAAGAAATGATTTGTAGCAAATTGGAGATCTTGTCTCCTACACCCTCAATATCAGGCATCGATAGAAGCTGGTTTACCGAAGAATTCATTTGCGTTTCGTCAGAGGAGCCGATCTTTAGAGACAAACCAGCTCGAGGAACGTCTTCGCCGTCTTTGTCCTTGGTGTCAAGAATGAGAATGTCTGCAACTCCAACCTGCTCTTTGCCGGCGGTTCCTGCGTGCTGTGCAACGCCTCCGTCAAATTGCTCCTCCATGTGCTCGGCCATTGAAAGGCCGTCATCGATAGCAGCTCTCAAAACTGGTATGTTTGCGTCAGAGTCTAACGAAGCAGCTCTCATGGCGCTTTCTAGATTTTTCACGGTGGCCGATGAATTTGTGAAGGCCTGCGGTGGTGAAGCTTCTATTTCTGATCTAAGGGCAGAGCTTACACTCGCGATGGGGTCGGCTTCAGAAAATGCAGAGGCTAGAACTGATCTAAGCGCTTCAGAGCCCTTGTTGTAACCGACAGTTGCAATCCACTCTGAAATACGCCCACGTTGGTCACTCCCGAATTTTGCTTCTGTTAAAAGAAGAAGCTTCTCGCGAATGTATTCTCTTATGAGCGCTTCGTCCATGCCGCCCTCCTCTTCTTCGCCTTCTGCCTCAGGATCACCGCCACCGCCGAAGACCATATCATCAGTCTCGTCCATCTCGCTCGGACCCTCGATAGCAGCGATTTGCCCCTGCGCCTTCTTCTTGGAGGTGTGGCAATTATTATACTTCTTGCCCTTCGTACTCGTATAAGAGAGGACATAACTCCCAGAGTCCCCGTCACTCTGCTTACACTTC
>MDTD01148554.1_pt1 | contig 14143 bp, 11 predicted proteins | sample 811221 | NCBI WGS metagenome assembly MDTD01 (sample SAMN05326646, study PRJNA326480) | marine metagenome | isolation source: seawater | place: Pacific Ocean: South West | collected 2011
CTCTAAATATTTTCCCTTTAACGTAATCGCCCAAGGGCGTGCCGGCCTTTTCAATTTTCTTTAAAAGGTTTTGCTCTTCAGCGGGAGATAAATTCCATCCATCAGGGCTAAGGCTTTTTTGTTCTACCAGTATAGTATTTTGCTGCACATAGTGCTGCAATCCGTTTTCAAAATCAAGTGTTTTTACTTGGGTAACGGCTACGGGTGTTTTTTGTGCCGTGTTGCTGTTTATAAATATACAGGGGTATGCAGTTGCCGTTTGAAAAACGGGTAAATCGCCAAAATCAATAATCTCAAGTATTGTAGTATCTAACAGCCAACGGCGCAACGGTTCGCCATAGTTTGCACGCATCCATTTATTGGCTACTATAATACCAAACAGTCCTTTTGGTTTTAGCAAGCGCATGGCTTTTTCAAAAAAGTAGCTGTACAAATCAGCAGTGCCGTGGTATACTTTGTAGTGGTTTTTATAATATTCTTTTTGCTGGTTGCCCAGTAACTCTTGGCGCACGTATGGCGGGTTGCCTATAACGGCATCAAACCCCCGCTATTTTCAAACACTTGCGGAAAGGCATTTTTCCAGCTAAAGGGTTTTATTTTTCGCTCTTCTCCAAAATCAAGTTCTTGGTCGTATATATCAGTATCAATAAGGCTGTTGCCGCTTTTTATATTGTTTTCTAATGAGGGCAATACCCGCTCGCGCAATAAGCCCAACTGGTGGTTTATACTGGCTTGGGTTTCTCCTTCCATACATTTTAGCAGCAGGCTCAGTTTGGTTACTTCTACGGCGTTTACATCTATATCAACCCCGTATATATTGTTTAGCAGTATGCGCTTTTTTTCGGCAGTGGTTAGGTTGCCATCAGGGGTTATGGGGTTGTCTTTTTTGTTTTTGGGCAACTTGCCTTTGTTGGTATAAAAATCTTTGTGCCAAGTAAGCAGGTATTGGTATGCCCCTAATAAAAAGCTGCCGCTACCACAAGCGGGGTCAACAATTTTAAAATCGGCAATTTGTTTGGGCGTTTTGCCTTCTATTTGTTTGCCTATGGTATTTTCAACAATATAATCAACTATGTATTGCGGGGTGTAGTATACTCCGCCCGCTTTGCGCACTTCGGGCTTTTCTTCAATTGTAGCACGATGGGCACTGTCTATTTTTATTTGTTTGCCCAAAAATTGCTCGTAGGCACTGCCCAGTATCTCTACTGATAGTACCGAGAACTCGTAGGGACTATTGGGGTAATATAAATCATCAATAATGTTTTTTACTACGGCGTTTTCTACTTCTATGTTTTTGCTAAGGCTGTCTTTTTTAAAATCAAACAGGCCTGAGTTGTATTTATCGTCGGCTTCATTAAACAAGCCAAACAGGTTGCGGTAGTAGTTTTTGCTTATTTTGTAACTGGCTTTTAAGTTCTCGTAAGGTTCTATGCCCCTATCCTCAGCAATGCGTAAAAATATAATACGGTCGATAGTTTGCTGCACTACAAAGTTTAGTTCGTCTTCATCCAGTTGTTTATTTTGCTTGGCTATATTGGTAGCTAGTAGGGTGCGCCATGTATCCAGCGATTTTAAAAACTCGTTATCAACCGTTGCCGTGCCTTTTTTAAGGGTATCGCTTTTTACAAACTTATCAAACCGTCCTTTTAGTACGGCTTCTTTGCTAAAAGTGTCCCATATAAAATCAAACTCTTTTACATAATCGGTATAGCTTATGTATTTTATACGTGCGGTTGAGGCTTTATCTTTTGGATTGGGTTTTTTAGTGCAATCGTAAACGGCAAATTCTTCAAAGTCGGTAATAATACTAATGGCCAGTTTGTCATTCCAACCGTAACGACGAAGCTGGTAGGCGGGTACAATATCTTCTTTTATAAGTATGCTTGGCTTTTTGGCTTCAACAAAAAACAAGCGTTTGCCTCCTGCCAGCTTAAACGAGTAATCGGGGGCTTTTAACTTGCCCGATATTTTTATCTTATCCTCATGCACTACCTCGCGGTAGGCTTCGGCATAGCCGTTTTCGTTATCAATATCCCAGCCTAATGCTTTAAAAAAAGGGTCAATAAAATCTCTACGGGTAAGTGTTTCATTATACCCCGAAGATTTGTAAGAATCATACTGCTCGGTAAACCGTTCTATTAACGTTTCAACTTTTACTAAAGCCTCTTGTTTACTCGCCATGTATAATTAACTATTGAAGGTTACCAAATATAATCCTAATTAACTTTAAACCTAAGACTTGAAACTATTGACTACTTATCAATATTGTCCATTATATAATCGGTAACTTTTTGGTACAGGTGCACACGGTCTTTTCCGCGTACGTTATGCTCGTGGGCGGGGTATACAAAATAATCCATTTGTTTGCCTAGCGATACTGCTTTTTTAACGTACTCTAAGCTGTGTTGCCATACCACTACATTGTCGCTTGTGCCGTGTATCATTAAAAGTTTGCCTTGCAAGTTTTGCACGTAATTTAGCAAACTATTATTCTCGTAACCTTCAGGATTTTCTATCGGAGCATCCATATAGCGTTCGGTATACATTATTTCGTACATACGCCAGTCTATAACAGGGCCGCCTGCAATACCTACTTTAAATGTTCCTGCGGTGCGGGTCATCAAGCTGGTAGTCATAAAACCACCAAAGCTCCAACCAAAAACAGCCATGCGGCTGCTATCAACAAATTTTTGTTGTTTTAGATAGTTTACACCCGCCAATTGGTCTTCAATCTCTAGTGTTCCCAAACGACGGTGTACTGAGCTTTCAAACTCAAAACCTCTGTTGGCACTTCCTCTATTATCAATACTAAATACCACAAAACCTTGTTGTGCCATATAGTTCATCCAAAGGTCGGCACTGTTTAAAAAGCTATTGCTTATCAGTTGCAAATGGGGGCCACCGTATACATAAACCACAACAGGGTATTTTTTATTAGGGTCGAAGTTGGTGGGTTTTATCATACGGGCATACAAATCGGTAGTGCCGTCGGTGCTTTTAATGGTAAACACATTGGTTTCTCCCAATTGGTAATCAGCTAAGGGATTGGGAGCATTAAGCATTTCGTATTCGGTTTTGCCATTGCTGCCATTTTTAATGCTGATGTTGCGAGGCACTTGGTAACTTGTATTGTTATCAATAAAGTAGCTGTAATCAGTAGTAAACTGTACATAGTGCCTGCCTACTTGGGTAGCCAATTCTGTAATATCGCCATTTGAAAGTTTAACAGCATATACTGTATTATCTAAAGGGCTGCGTTTAGTTGCTGTGAAATAGGCATACTTACCTTTTTCGTCAATACCCAAAAGTTCGGTTACCATCCAATTGCCTTTTGTTAGTTGGCGAATTAGTTTACCATCGGTATTGTATAGGTATAGGTGATTGTAGCCATCACGTTCGCTTTGCCAAATCATCTTTTTAGCATCATTAGGCAAAAACTTAGGGCCGTTTTCAGGCTCAACCCAACGGTCGTTTTTTTCTTCAAATAATATTTGCTCTAGTTTTCCTGTGGCTGCATCATAACGTTTCAAATACATTTGTTCTTGATCACGCATTACGACTGCTATATAGATGTATTTATCATCAGGACTCCAAGTTATATTGGTAAGGTATTGCTCTAGCGGTTCGCCGGTTTCTAAGTAAATGGTTTTGTTTTTTGCAGCATCGTATACACCTATGGTAACATGATGGCTTTTTTGCCCTGCCATTGGGTAACGGAATGCGTTGTTACCACCTGGGTAGCTTCCAAAATTATAACGGGTTACTTCGGTTACCATGCTTTCGTCCATGTGGTAAAAGGCTAGTTTATTACCATCGTTACTCCAAAATGTACCTTTTATTATACCAAACTCGCTACGGTGAGCAGCTATACCGTTAACTACACCGTCTTTAGTATCATTGGTTACGGCAACAGCATTGCCTATGGCTGGTTTTATATATAGGTTATTGCCTATGGTATAGGCAATGTTTCCGTTGGTGTGTTTATCTGTATTTTCAGCACCTTCGGGGGTAGTATTCAACACCCTCATATTTTTTTCGGTGTAATTGTATAGGTAATACGTATCGCCACTAGCTATTAGCAACTCGTTTTTGTTTTGCCACGACAAACCCGACGGAAAATTTTTGAACTTATCGTTACGCTTGCCCGGAGCACCAAATACTGATTGAAAGTTGGCCAATGCAAGGTTTAAATCTTGCAGGGTTATATTGGTTTGAGCTTTGTTTTTAAAGTTGTAAACGGCAAGATAATCGCCATTAGTCTCGTCTTCTACCCTATACGATACCAATTGTGTATTGGGCACCCACGCCAAATTTTGAATGTTTTTGGGGGCAAGGGTGGTACCGCGTTTCAGTATGCAATCTTCAATAGTAAGTTGCTTATTTTGGGCATAAACACCCAGTGAAATAAGGAATAATAGCAGTAGTGATATTTTTTTCATCATCTGTTTTTTTACAAAGCCTACAAATAAACGTATTTTATTTTATGTGTGCGCTGTTTCAGACTATCGGCTGTTTTCTATCGTTCACTCACAAAAAAACACATCTTATCGCCTATTTATTTTATAATGATGGTGTTATGGCAACCTTTGTTGCACTATGGAAACACTAATACAATTATCGCTTATGGTACATATTGGAGGCGGAACGTTAGCTCTTCTCTCTGCCCCTTTTGCTATTTATCTGCGCAAACAAACGCCTAAACACCGCATTGCAGGGCGTATTTACTTTTATAGTATGCTGGTGGTTACTGCCACTGCTTTTTTTATAGCGGGCTATAAGGGCAATGCGTTTTTGTTTATGGTGGGCGTTTTTAGTTTTTACTCTATTTGGGATGCCCGCAGGGCTTTAGCTCAAAAAATGTTACACAAAGGACAAAAACCAAAGTGGTACGATTGGGTGGTAATTATCATTACCCTATTGTTTAATATCAGCTTGGTGTATTTTGGAACAAAAGCATTGTTGGCAGAAAATGGTTTCGGCTTTGTAGCTTTGGCTTTTGGAGGGATTGGTATTGCTCTTGTGCTACGAACTATACAACGTTTTATTAAACGCCCTACTGACCCTAAGGACTGGCTGTACCGCCACGTTACGGGTATGTTGGCGGGATATATAGCAACGGTAACAGCATTTTTGGCTGTAAATTTAACTTTTCTGCCTTCGCTGGTGGTATGGCTAGCCCCTACGGTAATAGGTTCTGCTATAATTACATGGCTTATGGTGAGGCTAAAAACAGGAAAAGAGGGGTATTGATATTAACCAAAAAAGACAATAACAAGTGCGGAGGGAAAGTCATTCTCATTTAAAATGGGAATCTGTGCGAAAGGTTATTACCGACACGCATATTCGCTCTTTTGAGGGAATGACAGCTATATGCGGCAGGTTAAAACCAACCGCTTTTGTAATTACATCCCAAAGAAGGACTTAAGTCCTTCTTTGGGATGTAATTTTAACAGAATGGGATTTCAACCCCATAACTTAATCATCAAATTAATACATAAAGGCAGTGCGCTATACGCTAATAGTTTTTTGCGTTGAGTTTGCTCTTCATCCAAAAATTTGTTTTCGTCTTCTCCTTCGGGCAGCGCGGCTATAAATAGCCCTTCAGTTTGCGCAGCATTGTTTCTTAGTAATTCACCAATGTAAACTGTCCCTGTACTTTGGTAATACCCTTTTGCATAATGTATAACTCCATCGGCTACAAAACCCAACTTTTTGGACATGGCTTCATCCCCATAGCGTAAGTATACACGCAAGGCTTTGTCATTAGTGTAAGCAGGAACAGTAGTTTCTAGTTTTGGGTACTGATAGCTATATCCCTGCGCTAATGCCAATACATCGGCTGCCACTGCTTGACCTGTGGGCAGGCTACCCGCTCCCTTCCCTTCGTAAAACTGTCCATCGGCTTGTTTAGTTTGCAACCACACGGCATTGTACTCGTTCTTTACCCCAAACAATCGGCTTTTCTTACTTACAAAACTAGGCAACACATATCCCCACAAACGGCTACCTGCTTTTTGTGCCTGTGCCAATAGTTTAATATTATACCCTCTTTTTTCGGCAAACTCAACATCAAGGGGTAGTAATCGGTTTATGCCTATATTCAGTATTTCTGTTGGAGGGACTACCACACCAAAGGCCTGTGCTAATAAAAGAGTGAGTTTGTATTTCGGGTCAAAACCTTCTACATCCAGTGTGGGGTCGGTTTCTGCAAAGCCCAGTTGTTGTGCTTTTTCTAATGCTTGGGCATAGGTTTCTCCTTCGGCAGTGCGGGTAAGTATATAGTTGGTGGTGCCGTTAAATATGCCTTGCAGGCTTTGTATTTCATCGGTAGCAAAATAACTGTCTACCGTCCGCAAAATGGGTATGCTTCCACATATTGCAGCATCGTACAAAAAGGATGCTTTGTATTGCTTTTGCAGATTTAGCAATTCTTGCAAGCGTGTAGCTATCATTTTTTTGTTAGCACTTACTACTGCTTTGCCTTTGCTTAGTGCTGTTTTCACTATTTCAAAGGCTTCATCGGCATCATCTATTACCTCTACCACTAGGTTTATGCTATCATCGCCTAAAATGTCTTGTTTGTTATACACAAATCGATTGGCGGGTAACGGCCGACTTTTGCTAGGGTCTTTCACCACTATTTTGGCTATGCTTTTTGTTTGTCCGTTGTTTTCTAATACTTTATAAAAGCCCTGACCGACACAGCCAAAGCCAAACAATCCTATTTTTAAATTTTTCATACCAGTTTGTATTGTTTTATAATGTTGGCTATTTGTTGGGTTTCTATCAAAAAGGCATCGTGCCCATATATGGAGCTAACAATGCCCAGATACGCCCCTTTGATATTGCGCGCTAAAAACGATTGTTCTTGCGGAGGGAAAAGTATATCGGTTGATATACCTATTACTACTGTTTTGGCTTTTACTTGTTGCAAGGCTTGTTTCACTCCGCCCCTTCCCCGCCCTACATTGTGGCTATCCATACTGCGGCTTAGGCTTACGTAGCAATGGGCATCAAAACGTGAGGCTAATTTTTGCCCTTGATATTGTTGGTAGGTGGCTGCTTTATGCTCTTGCAAAACATTGTCTTCATCGGCCTGTGTTTGGCTATACAGGTTGTAGTTTCGGTACGATAGCATGGCTATGGCTCGTGCGGCTTCTAGGCCACGTTCGCCTGCTTGTATGGCTAATCGTTGAGCTTCGTTAAAAGCTATACCCCAGGCCGAATGTTGCGCATTGGTTGCCAGCAAAACAAGGTTTTGTATAACATCAGGGTTGATTATTGCCCACTCCAACGCTTGTTGCCCGCCCATTGAGCCGCCAATAAGCAGGTGTATACTATTTATACCTAAATGTTTACGCAATAGTTCCCATGCTTTTGCCATATCGCGTATGGTTACTAGCGGAAAATCTAAACCGTAGTTTTTGCCTGTATTGGGGTTAATGGTTAACGGGCTTGTACTGCCATAAGGCGAGCCTATAATATTGGCACATACTACGGCATACTTATTAGTATCAAAGGTTTTACCTTCTCCTATCAAGTCTCCCCACCATTCGGTAGCATTGGCATTGGCTGTAAGTGCATGACAAACCCAAATTATATTATCAGCGTTGGCATTAATATTTCCTTGCATAGTATAGGCTATGGTAAGCGATGGTAATACTTCGCCGTTTTCTAATGTAAACTGCGTTTCGGTATCAAATACTTCTATTGTTTCTTGTGCTATAACAGTCATTTTTTCTCTTTTTTTAGGACAAAAACTACCCTGCCGCCCTTGCGAGCAGCAAGGCAGTACATTATTTATGAAAGGTTGTTGTAAGGTTTTCTTAAAGAACTAAGGGGTTACCTTGCAGGTAATTCGCAAGCGTTGGCGGCTTGCTGAGTATTGATGTTTGCAAAAGCCTGTTCAAAATCGGCGATTATATCATCAATATGCTCTATACCTACCGATACACGCACTTGTGCAGGTGCAACACCTGCTGCTTTTTGTTCTTCTTCATTTAGCTGCTCGTGTGTAGTACTTGCAGGATGTATGGCTAATGTTTTTGCATCGCCTACGTTTGCCAAATGGCTAACCAGTTTTAAGCTATCAATAAACTTGCGAGCGGCTTCTTTACCTTCTTTCAGTTCAAAATTTAGTACTCCGCCAAAACCATTGGTAAGGTATTTTTTGGCTAAGGCATTTGATGGGCTGCTTTCTAACCCCGGGTAACCTACTTTTTCTACTTTCGGGTTTTTCTCTAACCACTGAGCTAATGCAAGGGCATTTTGTGCATGACGTTCTACTCTAAGCGATAGTGTTTCTAACCCATTAATTAATAAAAACGAGTTGAAGGGGCTAATTGCCGAACCAAAATCACGCAGGCCTTCAACACGAGCGCGGATGATAAAAGCTATATTGCCAAAAGGGCCATCTGTTCCGAATACTTCCCAAAATTTAAGCCCGTGATATCCTTCAGACGGTTCAGTAAACTGGGAAAATTTGCCATTACCCCAATTGTAGTTACCGCCATCAATTATTACCCCTCCAATAGAGTTACCATGTCCTCCTATCCATTTGGTAGCAGATTCTACTACTATATTAGCACCGTTTTCAAGGGGTTTAAAAAAGTAACCTCCTGCGCCAAAGGTATTATCAACCACCAAAGGCAAATCGTATTGTTTTGCTATGGTAGCAATGCGCTCAAAATCGGGCACATTAAGTCCGGGGTTACCTATGGTTTCTAAATAAATGGCTTTGGTATTATCATCAATAAGACTTTCAATACTTTCAGGCTTGTTTCCGTCGGCAAATTTTGCTTCAACACCCAAGCGTTTAAAAGCTACTTTAAACTGGTTGTACGTGCCGCCATATAGATAAGAGGTAGTTATAAAGTTATCGCCCGCTTGCAGTATATTATTAAGAGCAATAAACTGAGCAGCCTGCCCTGAAGATACTGCTAATGCTGCCACACCGCCTTCAAGGGCTGCAATGCGCTTTTCAAACACATCGGTGGTGGGATTCATTATACGGGTATAAATATTACCAAATTGTTTTAGGCCAAAAAGGTTGGCTGCGTGCTCGGTATTATCAAATACATACGAGGTGGTTTGGTAAATGGGCACGGCGCGTGAGTTGGTTGTTTTATCTACTTCTTGGCCGGCGTGTAATTGTAATGTTTCAAATTTAAAAGGCATAGTTATTCCCTCCAATATTTTTTGGTTTTTAAAATGATTAATTAAACTGTGAAAATGTAACGAGAAGATTTTACGGAAAAGCCCGTAAGTATTAGATTTACCTACAATGTAAACAACATATTGCTGCGTAAAAATTGCGTATTAAAGCCGCTAAAGCGTCCATAACTTTTTATCGATTAAAAAAAAAATGAAATGAGAAAAGGGAAATTGAAAAAAGTAAGGGGTTGTTATTAGCAACAACAGATACAACAGCAGCACTCACTGCTATGTGCTAGCAGAAAAGAATCGAATGCGGTATGTTGTAAAAATATCATCATCGGGCACAAAGGTATTTATGTTTTTTATATTTACATAATATTTTTAATGTATTTTTCTGTTAAATTTATGTACTCCACAAAAAAGCATTATATAGTTTATATGCAGATGTGAACAAAACCCTTATTTTTGCTTACACACATTATGAAACTGAAACCATTTGTATACATTTTTTTACTTGCCTTGCTAGTAAGCTGTAACTCTGAACAAAAGAAACTGCAACAAAAAATTACGGCTACCGAAGCTAAGGCTGATAAAGAAAATATTGAATCGGCAACGGCATTGGCGCAACTGTATGAGGAGTATGCTGAAAAATTTAAAGAGGATGAAAAAACACCTTCGTATCTTTTTAAGGCTGCCGAATTGTACCAAAACACCGGTGCTTATGCAAAAAGTATAGAGTTGTTTTCGCTTTTTACGCAGCGTTACCCTGAAAATGAAATGGCTGGTGATGCTTTGTTTTATAAGGGATTTATTTATGAAAATATGTTGGGCGATGTGCCACAGGCTAAAGCTGCTTACAAAGAGTTTTTGGGATTGTATCCCAACCATAAAATGGCTGAAAGTACAAGGCAAAATTTGCCCTATATAGGTACGTTGCCCGAGTGGACTAAGGATATAGAGAAAAAATCTAAAGACAGTACTTCTGAAATACAAGCAAAGGATAGTGTATCTGTGGAATAATGAGGAAAATATTTGCAGTTCCACAAGCTTCTACTAATTATAATATAGCCATTGTAATACTAAGGCTTGTTGCCGGTATTGCCATGATGCAGCACGGGTGGGGCAAAATACAAAACCCTTTGGGCTGGAAGGGCGATGATAGTAATATACCTGCTGTTTTACAGGCTTTGGCTGCCGTTTCTGAATTTTTTGGTGGTTTGTTTGTTGCTTTAGGCTTACTAACACCTTTAGCTGCTTTTGGCGTTTTGTGCACTATGGCATACGCCACATATAAACACGCCATACTAAACGGCGACCCTTTTGTTGGTCGCCCTTCGTACGAGTTGGCGTTAATCTATTTTTCTATAATGTTATTGGTATTGCTTGCGGGTGCAGGCAAGTTTTCTGTCGATAATGTTTTGTTTGGCCGAAGGAAATAAACGCTTAGCGTTTTATCCAATGGTCTTTTATTACACGATCGAAAAAATCTTGACGGTAACGCTCACCAATAGGCACTTGCCTTTTGCCTATATGTAGGTTATCGCTCTCTACAAGCGAAATATGATTTTTATTTACAATGTATGATTTGTTTACACGCACAAACAAATCGGGCGGCAACTGACTTTCGATTGTTTTAAGGTTCATGGCGGTAATTGTTTTATCGCCATTGGTATGTATTATAGAGTAGTCTTTTAACCCCTCTATTACATCAATATCCTTAAGGTATAGTTTTACAAACTTTCTATCGGCACGCACAAAAACGTGGTCTTCATCAGTAATTGCAAAATTATTATTAGCATCGTTAAGCCCCTGCATAGCATTGTGTACTGCGCGTGCTTTTGTTACTGCTCGAAAAAAACGCTCGAAACGGATAGGTTTCACTAAATAATCTACCACATCCAACTCAAATCCTTCAATAGCGTATTGAGGATATGCGGTAGTAAAAATTACCATTGGTGCATTTGGCAAATTTCGAAGAAAATCAATACCATTAATTCGAGGCATTTCTATATCCAGAAATATCAGGTCAGCACCTTGTTGTTGCAAAAATTGCCCGGCATCAACAGCATTTGAAAAACTATTTAGTAGTTCTAAATCGGGCATTTCACTCACAAGCATTTCTACCCCTTGCCTACCAAGTGGTTCATCATCAATAACAATACATTTCATTCCAGTTGAAGTTCTAGGTTAGCTGTAAATACATCTTTATCATCAACAATATCCAATTTGTGCCTATTCTGATAACTTAGTTCTAATCTCTTTTTCAGATTATCTAACCCAATACCTGCACGGGTTTTAGCTTCATTTATAGGCTCAACAGGTTTACTGTTTCTAACATTAAGATGCACTTTGTTACTATTATGTGTGCTGAGTGTGATAAAAACGTAACCTTTTTCTAATTTTGATAGCCCGTGCTTAAAAGCATTTTCTACTAAAGCTACAAATAGCAAGGGTTCTACCATCATATTACTTGTTTTTCCTTCAACAAAAAATTGTATATCAGGGTTCTCTTTTCTTTCTCTTTCTATCCTCAAAAAATTCTTTATATAGTTTATCTCGCTATCTAAGGGCACTTTTTCTTTACTACACTCGTCCAATTGATAGCGCATCAGGTCTGCTATATCTAAAATCATATCGGGCACTTTGGCTGGTTCTGTTTTACTTGTAACGTATAAATTATTAAATACATTGAACAGGAAATGAGGGTTTACTTGATTTTTAAGGTTTGATAACTCGGCCTTCAGATTTTCAGTAGTTAAGTCTTGTATGCGCTTTTCATCGGTAAGCCACATTTTAAACATACTGAACGACCACCCTATGCCGCAAAACATAAAAAAGGTAATTCCGTTTATAATCATGTCGCGTATTAAATCAAAACGATTGTTTAGCATTATTGATAGGCCTTGCCAGTCGTCGGCATAAATAACTTGCTGTATCACGTACCCTATTATAAATGATGCGTAGGTGAACACCAAGTATTGCCATATTTTGTTTTTATACAACAACCGAGGCATCAGCACTAAAAAATTAAAGTATACAATTACTACGTAGCTTAGTGCATAGGCTATTAGTTTCAATATTTCTACATAGCCTTCTTTTATACTTCTATACCCAAAGGCAAACCAAAACAATAAAATAATACCGATATATAAGCTGTGCCTCAATAGTTGATATTGCGGCTGCAACAAATATTTCATTCGGGGATTGTTATGCAGTTTTATACCAGTGTATGTGTTCATATACCTTTACATAGTGTGTAAAAAAAGAAATTATCTATTGCACACATAAGTTAGTAATAAGTACCCAGTTTTTGTATAAGCCACTTACTTACTGGTATGTTATAACTATACTATTGGTATAAAAATAATGATGGCACTGGGCTTTTTATAAGCCCAGCTACTAATTACCACTCATTTATATTTTTTCCGTTTTTACTTTTAAGAGAGATTGGAGATTTGGTAAAAACTATACTATTAAGCTCTTGTGTAAACCTATTGTGTTGCACAAGAGCTGCCAAGCTGTTTTGGTTTAGTTTTTTCACATCTCCCTTGTTGGCCAAATATTCTTCAGTAAAATAAATTTTATCATCAACAACAGTAAGGTAATCGCTAAATGTGCCCAACTGTACTCTGGCCAACCTGTATATATTGTATATGCACCAACGCCTATATAGTTTGGGGTATATAAGATGTCCTTTATCTTGTAATAATATTTGTTTTACCTCTTGTGCTTTTATTTCGGGGCGATAACGCAACTCGTCATCAAAAACACCTATATAGGTTTTATAGTGCTTATACACGCCTGTATTTCCATGCAGCAATGGTTTTGTAATGGTTGCAAAGTCTTTTATCATTTCAATAGACATGCTATTGTATAGTGCGGGAAAAGCTAAAGAGTTTTGCAGTAACCATTGGTTTAGGTGTATTTCTTTTTTATTAACCACTATATACATACTCCCCACCAAACGTCCGTATTTATCACAAGCATCAGCAGGAGTATTGGCATTGCATATAAAAGTACATGGTACTTGACCGCTTTTAGCGGCTTTGCTTAAAAATGTAAGTAATTGGTATACTGCTGTTTCGGCCATTGGCTGCCTGTATTCAATAGAATTACTTTCTTGTATCAAACTTTCATAATCAAACACATCCAAATTACCTCTGCGTGTAGGGTGTTTAGTAGGTGTAGGGCCATAAAGCGTGTAATGTAGCTCAGGAGCATCAACCCCTTCTAAACGTACCAGAAGCTGATTGCCCCGTTTTATTATTTTTTGCTTTTTTCGTTGATAAGGAACGTAAGCTTCATTAAAAACAAGAGTTGGTGTATAGTTGTCTTGACCATCTGCTTTGTATTCAAAAGCATTATCACCCAAAGTTATTTTTATTTTCGAAGCATCCGACTCCGATTTTCCACGTGGCCAAAACTGTTCCAGCCGTATATCACCGTGTATTTTAAGTAATCCCATAAGCTAAGCAATGCGTTGAATACAATTTTACCGTTACGCCACGTACATTACTACGTAGAAAACACCAAATTAACACCGTGAAATAACGGTATTTTGTGTTTTAACAAGAAAAACTGCCTTAATACAGTCTTAGATTAGGTTTACTGCAGCATATATATCTGTACAAGGTCTATAGCTTCTTTAGCTTCCTTCACATCGTGCACGCGCAGTATGTTTGCACCATTTTGTAGTGCAAGGGTGTTTACAACGGTAGTACCGTTTAAAGCCTCGGCAGCTTTTATGCCCAATGCTTTATTGATTAAACTTTTGCGCGAAAGTCCAACCAATATTGGCACACCGCAGGCACTAAAAGCATTAAGATGTTTTAAAAGTTGATAGTTGTGCTGTACCGTTTTGCCAAAACCAAACCCCGGGTCAATAACAATATCGTTTACACCCATGCTACGCAAAAGCGCTACTTTTTGGGCTAAATAAGCTACTACCTCTTGCACCACATTACTATATTGAGGATTATTTTGCATA
>MDTD01071659.1_pt1 | contig 14142 bp, 13 predicted proteins | sample 811221 | NCBI WGS metagenome assembly MDTD01 (sample SAMN05326646, study PRJNA326480) | marine metagenome | isolation source: seawater | place: Pacific Ocean: South West | collected 2011
ACAATTAGCGCAATTAATGGTGATGCAGATGGAATTAAAATTGGAGATTATCACGCAAATAAAAACTTTAATGGCTTAACGATTAATAATTCAGGAACTATTTCAGGAGGTGATAATTCTATTGTAATGGCAAATTCAAATAATACAGGATTAGAAATAGTTACTAAAGGCGATGGTACTTATCTTGGTGAAATTGAATTAAATAGTACCACTACTACGATGACATTAGATTGTAGTATATCAAAAGATCAAAAAATAGAAATTCATAACAAAACGAATATGGTAATCACTAATAATCTTTGTGGAAATGATACATATGAAATATTAGATAGTAATAGCGATCTGGATGCAGACAACTCAGAAACAAATGGGTTTTTATATGTTTACGGTGAAGATTTAGATATTGATAGTCATAATAAAAAATATCGAACAGAAATATTTTTGTCTAATTTAAATAGCACTTTTGATTCAGTTATTGACAATAAAGAAAATTCATTTTTCAGTTCAAAAAAAAGTAGAAATAATATCTACTCAAGTTCTGAAAATGGTGCTTCAGGATTTTTCAAAAATTACATAAACACAAATTACAAACCTTTTATAAGCTATTCATTACAAAATGTAGATTTTAATAACAAAGAGAAAATTAATACTGAAAATTTATATTTTGGTTTTAAGAAAGAATTTAGCTCTGAGAAATTTATTTCATCAGTAATACCTATGATTGGTATAGTTAGAAATAATGTAACTGATTTAGAAACAGAAACAAATCAAACTATCAAAAAACAAAATTTCAGTCATCTTGCCGCTATAAACTTAAAAACAACAAAAACTAAAAGATTTGAAAACAATAAAAATTTAATAATTGAAATAGATGGCAAATATGGGGTTCATAGATTGCCATCTTACTTATCATCATTCACAGATGGGGATCTTTCTGTAAGTCAATCTGTTGATCAAGTATTAGCAGCTGGTTTTAAAGTAAAATATTCGCACGAAAATCAAAATGGTTTCATTATAGAACCATATTCTAAATTTTCATTAAATAAGACATTAAGCAACGATATTTCAATTGTTGGAGATGGTGAAAGTAAAAACGCTGTAAATATAATGGATGATGCGATCTTAAGAAAAGTTGGTTTGAATGTTACAAAAAAAACAACAGTTATGAATTTAAACTTAAATATTCAAAGAGAACAACAGGGAGATTTATCAGGTAACAAAGTTCAATTCTCAATTAGTAAAAAGCTTCAAAGGTTGGCAAAAATTAAAAGACACAAAGAAAAAGCTGACCCTGAATTGGAAAAACTCTTTGATCAATTACAGCTGGTAAAAGAAAACGAGAGAATGGCTGAATTAGCTGGTAAATTAAATGAAGAAAACAAAATAATGAAAGATTTAATTATTCAATTGATTAAAGATAACCAAAAACTTAAAACTGAGAATAATTTATTAATAAAAAATATTAAAGATTTAAATTAAACTATGGCCTATGATAATAACAATATATTTGCAAAAATTCTTAGAGGTGAAATACCTTGTAATAAAATATACGAGGATGAATTTGTATTATCATTCTATGATATAAATCCTCAAAAAAAAATTCATGCTTTGGTCATACCAAAGGGGAGATACATAGATTTAGATGATTTTAATTTAAATGCATCAGATCAAGAAATTTTAGGATTAATGAAAGGAATAACAAATGTATCGAAAAAGCTTGGTATATCCTCTATTCATGGAAAGGGATATAGGGCTTTAGCAAATATAAGTGATTACGGTGGGCAAGAAGTTCCTCACTTACATTTTCATCTATTTGGTGGTGAAAAAGTTGGAAAAATGGTTTCGTGATAACAAAAGTCCAAAGAAAATATTTAGAAATAAATTCCTTAAATGAAATTAATGTGTCTGATAAACCAAATCCCACTTGCAATATCGATTTAAAAATACCCCCAGATTTTCAAATAAATAAGTTTTTTTACAAACAAATCGGAAAGAAATATAGATGGATCGACAGACTTGTTTGGAATGATTTAAAGTGGATTAGCTACACTAATAATAAAAATTTAGAAACTTACGTTTTAAGTGAAAATTCAAATTTAATAGGTTTTTTTGAATTACTATTTCATCCTGATAAAAAAAAATGTGAAATTGCTTATTTTGGTATTCTTGATGAATATATAGGCAAGAAATATGGTAGTTACTTGCTTTCCGAAGCTTTAAAGCTTGGGTTTAGAAAAAATACAGAAAAAGTATGGCTTCATACTTGTTCCCTAGATCATAAAAATGCTCTTAATAATTATATTAAAAGAGGTATGAAAGTTTTCAAATCTGAAACTATAAATATTGATATTAATTAATGTATTTTTGCACAATAAATATATCATCATCAATCATTAAATTTGTTTGAACACTAAATAATTTAGTTTCAACTTTATTTTGATAAATATCTAATGTGGTCCAACCAATTAAATTATAATTAATTTTATCAAAAAAAATTGTTAAAGTATTTTCATCATGAATTGTTTTAAAATAATAAGTTTCATTATTTTCATTTATTTGATCAATTTCACTTAATTTTTTTAATAAATAGTTTTTATCTAATAATAAATTTAATGGAGTATCTTTTAGCTTATAATTAAAATAATTTCTTATTTTTTTACTATTTATGATTAGTGATTCTCCATTTGATACAAGAATCTTGTTATATAAATCATCATACTTACAATAAATTTTCTTTGGATAAGAAATATTACATTCTCCTTTTTCAATTTTATCATTTATTTTTTGAATAAATTTAAAATAGATATTATTTGTATTTTCTAATTTTATTTTTATTTCATCTTTAATATTTGCATTTAGTTTTAAGGGGTATAAAAATAAAAGTATAATTAGTAAATATTTCATTACTTTAAAACTTCTCTTTTGCCAACACGATTTGCTTTACTAACTTCACCATTAGCTTCCATTTGATCTATTATTCTAGCAGCTCGATTGTACCCAATTTGTAATTTTCTTTGTAGAAATGAGGTTGAGGCTTTTCTCTCTGATTTAATGATCCTTAATGCTTCGTCATACAAATCATCCAAATCTTTCTTTTCCTCATCTATACTTTCATTTTCTTTATTTTCACTAAAATTTAAAATCTCATCTATGTAGTCAGGTTCAGACTGATCCCTTAAAAAATTATTTACCTTTTCTATTTCATCTTCTGATACAAAAGGCGCGTGTATTCTTACAATTCTATTTGCAGATGACATGAAAAGCATATCACCTTTTCCTAATAATTGTTCAGCTCCCTGCTCACCGAGAATGGTACGACTATCTATTTTAGAAGTTACTTGAAAAGAAATTCTTGTTGGAAAATTTGCTTTAATTGTTCCAGTTATAACGTCAACGCTAGGTCTTTGAGTAGCCATTATTATATGAATACCTGCAGCTCTTGCCATTTGTGACAACTTTTGGATATAATTCTCGATTTCTTTTCCAGCAACAAGCATCAAATCTGACATTTCATCAACTATTACAACAATATAAGGCATAGGGACTTTATGTTTTTGATTATATCCATCTATATTTCGCACACCCACTTTGGTCATAAGTCTATATCTACTTTCCATTTCTTTAACCACCCAACCTAGAACAGAAGCCGCTTTTTTTGGTTCGGTGATCACTGGACATAACAAATGTGGCACTCCTTCATATGTTGATAATTCTAACATTTTTGGATCAATTAAAATAAACTTACATGTTTCCGGTTTATGCTTAAATAATAAAGATAGAATTATAGTATTTATACAAACTGATTTGCCTGAGCCAGTTGTACCTGCTATTAACAGATGAGGCATTTTACTCAGATCTCCGACGATAGGTTCGCCTGAAATATTTTTTCCTAGTGCAATAGGCAATTTAATATCTTTTTTTTTAAAATCATCATAAGAAATGATCTCTCTTAAATAAACATCTTCTCTTAAAGATTTAGGCAATTCAATTCCTATTGTATTACTACCTGGTATTGTAGCAATTCGTGCTGATTCTGAACTGGTGTTTCTGGCTATATCTTCTGACAAATTTATTATTTTTGAAACTTTGACACCTGGAGCTGGCTCAAATTCATTTAAGGATACTACAGGTCCTTTCTTGACTTTTTTTATTTTTCCTTCAACTCCAAAATCTAAAAGTATTTTTTCTAAACTTTCAGGACTTATATTTTCATCTTTTTTTTCTTTATTGTTTCTTAAATTCTTTTTTAATAATTCTATCGATGGTAGTTTAAATCTAATTGTGCTATTTTCATATTGATGAGTTTTTCTTTCAAAATCAAAGTTTGATTGAATTCTATTTTTTGAGTTGACATTATTTGAAAAGTTATCTGCATTTGATACTTCATTTATTTCTAGACCATCATAATTTTTCATCTTCTTATGTTTATTATAATTAGACAAAAATTTTATAATGAACTTTAAATTAAAATTTATACTAAGTAAAAAAAATACAAATATTAATATTAATATTAAATAATAACTAAAACTAATGTTAATATTGACAAATTCTTTAACTAAATTTCCAAACACTTGACCTACAAATCCACCATTTCCATATATAATCAAAAAGAAATTCTCATTATTAAAAACAGAAAAAAATAATGCACCGAACGAAGAGTATAAAATTATAAAAAAAAAATTACTAAAAATAATAATAGGGTTTTTATATAAAAATATATTCAAACCAATCATGATTATAGAGAAAGGTATAATAAATGATATAAGCCCAATAGACTGAAAAAAAAAATCTGAAACATAACTTCCATATATTCCTAGTTTGTTGTTTATTTGTATGTTTTCGGAAAATATAAAATTTGGATCATCAGGTGAATAGGTTACTAATGATAAAAATAATAAAATAGAAAATAAAACAAATAAAATTCCAATTAGCTCAGATAAGCGTTGAAATAGAAAAGTTTTAGTATTGTTTAATATATTTTTTATATCCATATAAAAAAACAGATTTGTCACTTTGTATCATTTAATTATTATTGTTAAAATTAAATTTATTATGAAAATTTGTTTAATTGGAAATAATTTAACAAATCATATCTTAGCCTGTCAGTTGACTAAACTAGACTATGATATTGATATATATTACCAAAAAAATTTAAAAGTTTTAAGAACAAACAGAACTTTGGCTATTTCAAATGATAATTTGAAATTTTTAAAAAGTTTAGGCAAAAATTTTAAAATAAATTTCAAAACATCAAAAAAAATTAAAATATTTTTAGAAAAAAATAAGACTGATCAATTACTTGAGTTTTCAAATAATTCAAAAAAAATTTTTAATTTGTTTAAATATGACGATATTTTTTTGCATTTTCTAAAAAATTCGAAAAAAAATAAAAAAATCAAATTTTTAGAGTTTAAAAATAATTACAAAGAAATTCTAAATTTAAAGAATAGATATAACTTAATTATTAATTCTGAAACAAATAATCTAATTACAAAAAAATACTTTTATTCTAAAATAAACAAAAATTATCACAGTAATGCATATACTTTTAATATTAAGCATAAAAAAATTGATAATGACATCGCAGTTCAAATATTTACCAATGTTGGTCCAATAGCATTTCTACCTGTCTCAAACTGTGAAACTTCAGTAGTCTTATCTTACAATAGAAAAAAAATACTAAGTAATTGTGAAGTTAGAGAAATTACTAGAAATTACAATAGAAATTACTTAATAAAAAATTTCACAGATATTAATCATAAAAATTTAAATTTTAAATTACTTAGAAATTATCATTTCGAAAATATCCTTTGTTTTGGAGATGTGATACACACGATACATCCCTTAGCTGGTCAGGGTCTAAATATGACAATTAGGGATATAAAAATGTTCTCAAAAATTTTAAAGGAAAAAAATGATTTAGGTTTAGAGATTAATTCAAACGTTGCCAAAATTTTTGAAAAAAAAACGAAACATTTAAATTTTCTTTTTAGTTACGGAATAGATTTTATTTATGAATTTTTTAATGTTGATAATAAATTAAATAATATAATTTCTTTGTCAGTTTTAAAAAGATTATCAAAATCTCAAATTTTTAAAGAATACGTAAACCACGTTTCTGACAAAGGATTGTATTTTTGATTATTGAATAGTTGTATTACTGAAGTCATCTTTTAGATAAGTATTAATTATATTATCTAGTTTACTCTCTCTATCTTTAATATTTATTGTTTCTAATAAAACTTGCTTTTCTTCGATTGAAAAAGGTGAGGCCATTGCTAAAGAATTTATCATTTTTTTACTATCTTGATTTTCCAACTCTTTCCAATCTATCGAGTAACCAAGTTTCTCGAATAAACTTTTAAATTTATTTATAATTTTGCTTAATTCTAAATTTTCATTTTTTTTGTTACCCAAATCCTCCAAATAATCCTCATATCGTACATTACATTCTCTGTATAATTTATTTGTTTCTACTTCTTTTTGAATTTTAAACCTGCATACACCATTTATTAAAATTAAATATCGTCCATCCTCAGTTTCATTAAAACTTGTTATCTTACCAATACATCCAATGTTAAATAGATCTGGTTTTTTTAATTTTCCACTTTTTTTCGGCTGTACTATGCCAATACATCTCTCACTTTTCATACAATCATCTACCATTTGTAAATATCTAGGTTCGAAAATGTTTAAAGGTACAGTTGTATCAGGAAAAATTATAAAGTTTGACAGGGGAAAAACAGGAATTTTGGTTGGTAATTCTTCTTTTTTCATTTTTAATAAGATAATAATTTTTTTAATAAAGTATAGATTTTATTTATGAATATAGAAATTGGTCGCAACTTAATAAAAAAAAGAGAATTTATTCAGGCTCTGAATTTTTTTCTTAGACTAGAAAAAAAAGAAAAAGATAAAACAAGGATATATTTTTTCCTAGGTTTAATTTATTCTGAATTAAATAACTACAAAAAAAGCATCGAAAATTACAAAAAATGCTTAAAGCTTCAACCTGGACTTCCGCAAGCAATGTTTAACCTTGCTATAGAAAAACAAAATATTGGTAAGGTTGAAGAAGCAAGATCTATATACCTGAAAATATTAGAGAAAAATAAATTTAATATTAGAATTTACTTTGCATTATATTCACTTAATCCAGACTTTATTTCAAATGAATATTACGACGTAATTGATGAGATAGAAAAATCTAATAAACTAAATTTGAATGAAAGAAGTATGTTATGCTATTTAAAATCTAAAAAACAAAAAATAAAGAAAAACAAAGTTAGAGAAATTTTTTATCTAAAAAATTTCCATAAATTTTGTTTTAACGAAAACAAAATATTTAATGAGCAATCTCAGTATTATTATTTGAAAATAATTAACAAGTTTTTTAATAACTTAAAATTCGAAAATGAAACGAAAAATAGTATAAAAAATTTTAGACCTATTTTTATTATCGGTTTACCAAGATCCGGATCTACTTTGATTGAATCTATATTAACATCTTCCAATCATGAAATTCTAAGTGCAGGTGAGTGCAATTATATGAATATGTGTATGGTTAGTCAATTGGATAAAAATATTTTAGTAAATAAAATAAAAATTAAAAAATTTAGTGTTGATTTAAAAAAAACATTATTTTTCTTAAAAAAAAATTACGAGAGTATTAATGTTTTAAATAATGATATATTTGTGGACAAATCTTTAGAAAATTTTTTTAATATTGATCTAATACTAAAAATTTTTCCAAAGGCTAAATTTATTCATTCTTATCGTGATTACAATGACAGTGTAATTTCTATATACCAATCATTCTTAAATCAACTTTCATGGACACATAGTATTAAAGATATTTTAGATTATGTAGATAATTATATTAAAATTATTGATTACTTTAATAGAAAATATAAAAATAAAATTTTAAATATAAATCTTAAAGATATAACAAACAAAAAGAAAATTTTTTCAAAAAAAATATTTGATTTTTGTGACCTTGAATGGTCAGAAGATGTTTTAGATTTTTACAAAAGAAAAAATTTGCTCATAAAAACCCTGAGCAATTCACAAGTAAGAAATAAAATTTTTCAATATAAGGATAGAAAGTACCAAGATTATTATTATTTATTTGAGGAATATAAAAAAAATTATCCCTGGTTAAAATAATTTTAAAAGTATTATCTAATAGTAAAACTTGCTAAATTAAAAAAAAGGTAATACTTTCAATGCTTATAGAACAAGCGGGCATAGCTCAGTGGTAGAGCGTCTCGTTGCCAACGAGAAGGTCGTGGGTTCAAGTCCCATTGCCCGCTCCAAATTAATGTTAAATATTTACTCTAAATTTTTCCAAAATTATATAACTGAAAAAAACATCAGAGATTATAAAAAAAGTATTTTTTATTATTTTTTTTTTAGATTAATAAGAAAAAGATTAAAAGGTAACTTTAAAGTTAAAATTCATAATTTTTACATTTGGGCAAGTAGTAATCCTGATAAACAATCTTACTCAATTTTACGAAAGTGTGACTTTGAAGATTTGAACGAATTAAATTTGATAAAAAAGATTTATAAAAACAATTCTATTTTTCTATTAGACTGTGGTGCAAATTTTGGTTTTTATTCTTTATTTTCAGCTTCCCTTTCAACAACCAATAAAATATTATCATTTGAAGCTTCTACAAAAACATATAAAGATTTAGTAAACAATATAGAATTAAACAATTTTAAAAATATAAAACCTTTTAATTTAGCAATCTTAGATAAAGATAATGAAATTGTAAGTCTTAATGAGAGTAAAAAAGATTGGGAAAGTTCTATATTACATGATGATTTTGAATTATTAAAAAAATCAAAAACTAAAACTATTAAAATTGATACAATTTTAAAAAAAGAGAATCTTAATGATAAAAATGTTATATTAAAAATTGATATTGAAGGAAATGAAATGCAAGCTATTTATGGAGCACAAGATTGTATAAAAAAGCATTCCCCTTTAATTATTATCGAGTTTTCAAAGTATATTAGACAAAATCTATCTAAAGGATACAAAGATTTAGAAGAATTTTTGCATGAATACAAATATGAAATATATGATGCGACATATAAAAAAATTAGTATGATTGATGTTTATAACAGACTTGAAAAATTGCCAAAAAATATGTATGGAATTGGTAATAATTTCTTAATTAAAAAAGATTCTATAATTGAAGATATATTAAAAAAATGAGCGATTTATCTGAAAAAAAATGTGTCCCTTGTGAAGGAAATATACCTCCATTTGAAATTGATGAAATTCATAAATATTTGAATCAAGTTGATGGCTGGGAAGTAGTTGAAGATAAAATTGATGGATATCATTTAATCAAAAGTTTTAAGTTTGAGAACTTTTTAAAAAGTCAAGACTTTGTGAATAAAGTTGGTCAAATAGCTGAAATAGAAGGTCATCATCCTGACTTGTGGTATGGATGGGGTTACGCACGAATTAAAATTTATACACATGCAATTAAAGGATTGGCAGAAAGTGACTTTATATTAGCAGCAAAGATTGACAAAATTAGCTAATGGTTGAAGTGTCTAGTTTTTGAAAAAATCAATATAGTTTTAGTTTTATTAGCAAATTTAATTATTTCTCTATCATTAATCGAACCTCTTGGCTGTATAACAGCCTCAACCCCAGCTTGAATTAACGTTTCTATTCCATCAACAAATGGAAAAAAAGCATCCGAGGCAGCAATCAACTGATCCTTAGAATTAATTTTTTGGAATTTTTTCATTTTACCAATAGCAATTTTACAACTATCTAACCTACTAGGTTGCCCTGATCCAATTCCTACGGTTTTAAAATCTTTGGTAATTACAATAGCATTTGATTTTATATTTCTACAAACATTAAACGCAAAAATTAATTTTTTCAAAGTTTTTTTATCAGGTTTTTTTATCGAAACAACATGAAAATCTTTTTTTGAAAGTTTAATATTATCTGGGGTCTGTATTAATATATTATTAAATTTACTTATTAAATTAAAATTAAATTTTTCATCTAGTATTGACGAATCTATAATTCTTAAATTTTTTCTTTCTTTTAAAACTTTTATAGCATTTTTTGTAAATCCATTTGCAATTACAACTTCAAAAAAAATTTTATTCACTTGTTTAGCTAAATTTTGACTCATCTTGAAATTACATGATAAAATTCCTCCATAGGCACTTAATGGATCACAATTCAAAGCTTCATTGAAACTTTTAATATTATTTGAATTTATCGAAACACCACATGGATTAGCATGTTTAATTATTGCAACACCTATATTCTTAGGAAATGATTTTGTTAATGTTAATGCTGAATAAAGGTCATTATAATTATTATAGCTTAATTTTTTTCCACCTAACTGAATTATATCTTTATAATTCTTTTGATTATATATTGCTCCTAATTGGTGTGGATTCTCTCCATACCTAAATTTGTCTAACAACTTTCCGGAAAAAATATTTTTTTTTGGAAAAAAATTTCCTCTTTTATTTAAAAAGTACTTAAATATTTTTGTTTCATAGAATGCAGTCTCCATGAAAGCTTCTTCTGCTAATTTTTCTCTAAATTTTAAACTGGTCGAACCTTTATATTTATTAATTTCTTCATTTAATTCTACATATTGGTTTAGACTAGAAATTACTGTTACATCTCTATAATTTTTTGCTGCTGACCTAACCATAGATGGTCCACCTATATCAATATTCTCTATTATTTCTTCATGATTTCCTTTTCCTAAAAGTACTTTTTCAAAAGGGTAAAAGTTAACAATTACTAAATCTATATTTTCATATCCATTTTTTTTCATTTGTTGTTTATGCTTTAAGTTTCTCCTTAGATTTAAAATTCCAGCATGAATTTTAGGATGCAGTGTTTTGACCCGTCCATCTAAAATTTCATCAAAATTTGTATATTTTGATAATTCGTTGCACCTATATCCTAATTGCTTAATTTTTTTATACGTTCCTCCAGAACTGATAATGTTTACTTTATGTTTACGTAAGGTATTTAAAATTAATTTTAGATTTGATTTATTAGATAACGATATCAAAGCTGTTTTAATCTTTGTTAAATTTTTTCGAATTCCCATTTTATTTCCTGATTATAATCCTCTATTTTTCCAGAAATACATATATTTTGGTTTTCATTAGTTTGATCTTTATTACCGAAATAAATACCGCTTTCAATGTTGATATTTTTACAATTTGTTGAAAATTTCCATCCAGAGTTTTCAATTTCTATTAATATCACTTTGTTAAGTAGTGTTTTTGTTAATTTTACACCTGGCATGAAATGAAACCTAATATCAAAGTTTTTTGAGTCTGACTTTTTTTTACTTACCAATAGATCTTTTCCAATAATTTTATTTTTTTTGATAAATAATTCAACGACCCTACTGTGTATTAATCCAAAATTTTTTAAATATCCATTATGTGATGCTTCAATCAACCAATGATCTTTTTCATCTATTATATTCTTTTCAATAATTTTTAATCCATTTTCTACATTATTATATTTTGAAGATTTATTTTCAAAGGAACAGCTGGAATGATTATTTACTACAAGAGTAGAATGTGCTGCTGTAGATTTTGATATTATGTTGAATTTATTTTTATAATCTTGAAAATACCCACAATTTGAAATTAGCTTTACGCCTTTGTAAAAAAATTCAAATGATAATGCACCACTTTGATAGTTGCTAGAAAATTTTTTTGAAGGAGAAGGTCCTATATCAACTGCTAATATATAATTTTTATTTTGCAAAATAGCATAACCTCCCGTTTCTTTATTTAAATTTTTAAAGTTATATTTATGTGTAGCTAAATACCTATTAAATTCGGTTAAATCACTCTGATGATTTCCATTAAATAATACACTTTCATTGAGATTAGAAAAAGTAAAGTAAGACTTTCCAAGATAAAATATTATTTCTTCAAGGTAATCTGGCACATCAATTAAAGCTTCCTTTAATAATTCTCTTGTTAGGACAAAATATTTAAAATAAAAATTTAATTGCCTAATACTTCTTGTTTTAGGAAAGAATTCAGTATCGAATGACGATAAAATTATTTTTCTTAATAATTCAAGACCGTAGTTTAATATTCTCTTGTTCTTATATGACAGCCCAATCATCGTGATTGCAATGCAGCTTAATAACCCATCATCCACTGATAAAGATCTTCTTGTTTCATTTATTAAATGATTAATTTGTTTATTAATAGACAAATTAAATTTATGTTTATATTTGATATCAGAGTCTTCATAGACCATTTTACTATTCGCGATCCAAGAAATTATTCTTTTTGATAAAATATCAGTCTTCCAACTTTTCGAATTATAATTTTGATTTTTATCGATCCATCTTTCAATTATTGATTGAGTAATATTTTTTGAGGATTTTAGATCGATACTAAAGAGCCAATAAAAATTATTTAATTTATTGTAATGTCTGTTTGATAATTTACTATCCCAAATTATCTCTTTATCTAAATCTTCAATTTTAATCTTTTTTTTATCATATTTAACCAGACAACTTAAAATATTTAAACTTGGTTGGTAATTAATATTATTAATCTCTAATTTTGAAATCTTATTGCTATAATATGAAGATTTTAAATATATATTTCTAAATTGATTTATTGATCTTTTCAAAAATTCATTAATTAATTTTAAAGAATTTCTGAGGTACATTTCATATTGATTTAAGGGTTTCTATATTTTTTTTTATATCACCGTTATTTTCTCTAAAAATTGTGGTTCCTGATACCAAAATATTTGCTCCAGCTTTTATAACCTCCTTTGAATTCGAGAAATTTATTCCACCATCAACTTCGATATCGAATTTCAAATTATTTTTTTCTCTAAAATTATTTAATGTTTTAATCTTTTCTAAAACATCAACGATAAATTTTTGTCCTCCAAATCCTGGATAGACGCTCATTATTAAAACTAAATCAATTTTATTTAAGTAATCTTCGATTATATCTATCCCAGTGTTTGGATTTAGTGAAATTCCAACTTTTTTTTTCAAATTTTTAATCAATTTTATAGAATCCTCTAAATTATCAGTTGCTTCTGGATGAATTGTTATTATATCTGAGCCAGCAGTTGCAAAATTTTCTATATACTTATGAACAGGAGTAATCATTAAGTGTACATCAAATGGCAAATCAGTATATTTTCTTAAAGCTTTAATTACCGGAGGACCAATTGTTATGTTGGGCACAAAATGTCCATCCATAACATCAACATGAATTAAATCTGCACCAGCTTCCTCAAGTTTTTTTATTTCATTTCCTAATTGGCTAAAGTCTGCTGATAATATAGACGGAGAAATTTGTATTTTTTTCATATCTAAAATAAATTTACTACTACCAATTTTTATTAATAATAGAATTATTTTTTACCAAAAATTTTATAAATTTCTCCAGCAATTTCGCTTTCTAATGGAAATGATAACATACCCATCACTGAATAACCCATTAAATATGGCATTAGATAAAATCTGAACATGTAAAAAAACCATGCTACATATAATGGAACCAGCGGACCAATTATAAAACTTGGGGTAATATATTTAAATAACTTTATTATAGGATTTGTATATTTTACAAAAACTTTCATAAAAAAAAATTCAGAGTTTTCTTTTTGAAATATATTCATTGCAGACCTTCCAATTAGGGTCCACATAATTATTCCTAAAATATAGTCAATTATTAAAATATATATTGGCATTTTTTTTAATATGGGGGCGAGTATCGCCCCCAAAAAGTTTTGAAGATTTAGTGTTGTTTGCCAAGTATAGTTTTACCTGAAGGTACACGCACTTCATCCACCATTTTCTGTGTGGCTGTGTCTGGTTCCTCAGTCATCAAACTCACAACTACCATTACAACTAAACAGACTGACGCCCCAATTATACCGAAACGTAAATGGTCAATACCCAACCATGGTGCATTACCCATAAACTTGGGATACACATAAATTAGATAAGCTGTTCCTGATGCAAGACCTGCTATCATACCTGCTATTGCACCTTGTCTTGTTGCTCTCTTCCACCATCCTCCAAGTATTAGTGGGAAGAACAATCCAGACATAGCAAAATCGAAAGCCCA
>MDTD01181483.1_pt1 | contig 14136 bp, 10 predicted proteins | sample 811221 | NCBI WGS metagenome assembly MDTD01 (sample SAMN05326646, study PRJNA326480) | marine metagenome | isolation source: seawater | place: Pacific Ocean: South West | collected 2011
CGCAAATCTGCATTCACACTCATCGAACTGCTTGTGGTCATCAGCATTATTTCACTACTCATTGCGATTCTCCTGCCTGCTTTGAGTAAGGCTCGCGAAGCCAGCCGCCGCATGCAATGCCTTGCCAATCAACGTCAACTTGGGATTGGCTTTGGCGTGTATCAATCTGACAACAACACCTTGTTTCCCATTCACCGTGACTGGAACGGTGCCACCAGTCGCTATAACCAGTGGGATTTGCTCATCGCACCGGGCTTCAATGTTTCATACTCCGGCGGCCCGGTCCCCACCGAGGAACTACCAATCCTGCATTGCCCATTGGACAATTCGAGTGTGACATTGGCTGCGGGTCGTCATCTGCGATCATATGTCGCCAACCTGACGCGCGATCCAAGCACGGCCTTTGTCGGCAACGATGGCGTGATTTCAACTTCGTCCACAAACTACATGAAAATTCGTGTTGCTGATGTGCTGCGAACCTCGACGTGCATTCTGCTTGCTGAATCATTCAGCAATGCCACACTCGGCCGAACCAATCAACAATGGGGTACGGCGTACGGCACAACACCTGGTGTCTATGGATCAGGTTCGAATTTCTTTAAAACCGAAAGCGGGAAAATGCCGCATAGCAAAACCGCTTCGTTCCTCTTTGTCGACGGGCATGCTGTCGATGCTGATCCACAACTCAGTTATAGCCCGGAACTGTATTTCAACGGGATGCGTGCCAACTGGTGGGCCCGTAAGTAATCCCCCGATCGCAACGGTTCTGAGTTATCATTTCATTGGAGTGAATTGTGATGAACAACTGCCAACGCAGGTTGACCCATATGCCCCTGTTCTGTTGTCTGCTGATGGTGATGCTTTTCACTCAAGTGCATGGTCAGACTCCCACGCCTGAGTTACAAGCACGCGAAGATATCCAGCAACAGATTAACCATGCCATCGCGTCCAACCAGAAACAACTGGTGATCAAGCCAGGCGTATATCGTTTGGCAGTGCCAACCCGATCAACGTTTCTAACCATCGCCAACGCCAAAGACCTGACGATCATTGCTGACGGTGTGACGTTTATTTTAACTTCACTGAACCGCGCGATCCAGATTGAGAACTGTGAAAACCTGACGTTGCAGGGCTTGACGATTGACTACGATCCCCTGCCGTTCACGCAAGGTTTGATCACGAACATTTCTGAAGACCGTCGGTATTTCGACGTTCAATTATGTGATGGGTATCCGCCGATTGATTTGGATTTCAAGCTGGTTTGCAGTGTGATTGATCCGGCATCCAGGATCATCAAAGCCAACACATGGTCACGATACGGAGGCAGTTTTGAGAAGCTTGGTGATCGTCATTACCGCATCGATCAAAAGCGCCCGATGATTGATGCCATGGCCGTGGGTGATTATGCGCTCATCAATCGGCGCGACTTCATCCCGCATACGATTTTTCTCACCGAGTCTTCCAATTGCACACTGCGAAATGTGACGTTACTGACATCTTCCTGCTTCGGATTTTTTGAAAGCAGTTGTTCGGGCAATCGCTATGACGGTTTGGTGATCAAGCCGGGTCCGACACCGCAAGGCGCGACCGTTGAGCGATTCATGAGTAGCCGTGCCGATGGCTTTCACTCCAAGCATGCCAAGGTCGGACCGGTGGTTGAGAACTGTCGATTTGAACGCATGGGTGATGACGGGATTGCGATTAATGGTGATTTCCTGCTTGTCATGGGGCGTAACACAGACGTCGACAAACCGAGCATGGATATCATCGTCAAGCGTCAGGAGCTTTATGTTCAACCCGGTGATCGTGTGCTTGGGCTCAGTCGTGAGACAGGTGTTCCCCTGGGCGAAAGTCGCGTGGTGGGGATTGAGAAACTGGATGTCACTGAGGATCAGATCAACCAGACACACGAACAGGCACATCTGAAACTGCATCGCAAAGATGTGTATGTCAGCAATGCTTATCGCTTGATTCTGGACAAGCCGATTTCCGTTTCATCCGGTGATCTGGTTTCCTGCCCGGATCGTAACGGCTCGGGTTTTGTGGTTCGTAATAATCACATTGGTTTAAACCGTGCACGCGGGATTCTGATCAAAGCCAGTGACGGGGTGATTGAGAATAACAAGGTGGACCGCTCTTTTGCCAGCGGGATCGTGTTGGCACCGGAACTCACCGGGTGGATGGAAGCCGACTTCTCACGTGATGTCACCATCAAAGGCAATCACGTGATCCACGCCAATCGCATGATCGCCAACCCCGGCTACTTTTTTGCGGGTGCGATCAGTGTCTGTGCCAACCGCCCCATGCCTGCCGGCGGTCAACGCAACATCGTCATCGCAGACAACATCATCGAAAAGACGACCGGCCCTGCCATACAGGTGGTTTCAGGATACGACGTTGCCATCGCCGGCAATAAAGTCATCACCCCCAACGTCGCTGCTGGGGGCAACGGTTCGCGCTTCGGTGTCCCAGAGGATGCGGTCTTCTGGGTCAGCCAATCACAGAAAGTCATGCTCAAGGACAACACGGTCCAGACGCCCGGTGCGTACATGAAGCGTCTGCTGGTTGCCGATGAGTCAGCGGAGGTCTTTGCGACCAACGGCGTGGTGGTGGTGCCCCAAATCGAAAAGTGATCCCCCCTTTTGAGTTACTCTTATTGGTTTGACGCATCTACAGGATTCGTATCTCGCCGGTTGAAGGTTTAATTTCGGTGTACAGGCGACCCAAACGTGCAGAATTTCTCCCAGTCGCTACAATATTCGGCTCGATGAACCTTTTTATGTCCGAAGGTTCACCAACGATTATTTTGCATTAACCAAAGCAACCCTAAAAAAGGATCCGTCATGAGCTACGAAATTGATCATGTACACGCTCGCCAGGTGCTCGACTCACGTGGCAACCCGACCGTTGAAGTTGAAGTCCACACACTCGGTGGTTTCATGGGCCGCGCCCAGGTTCCAAGTGGTGCCTCCACCGGTGAAAACGAAGCGGTTGAACTCCGCGACGGTGACAAGAGCTACTACCTTGGCAAGTCCGTCAAGAAGGCCGTCCAGAACGTCAACGAAGTCATCGCTGGCGAAATCCTGGATATGGATGTGCGTGAACAGGAATCCATCGACGCATTGATGCTCGAACTCGATGGCACGGAAAACAAGGGCAAGCTCGGCGCCAACGGCATCCTCGGTGTCTCCATGGCCGTCGCTCACGCTGCTGCCAATGCAGTGGGCCTGCCCCTTTACCGCTATCTCGGCGGCAGTGGTGCCAAGGTTCTTCCCGTTCCCATGATGAACATCCTCAACGGTGGTAAGCATGCTGACAACACCGTCGACTTCCAGGAATTCATGATTCAGCCCTGGGGTTTTGAAACCTTCGACCAAGGCATGCAAGCCTGTGTTGAAATCTACCACGCCCTCAAGGGTGTTCTTCACGACAAGGGTCTTTCGACCGCAGTCGGTGACGAAGGCGGTTTCGCCCCGAACCTCAAGAGCAACGAAGAAGCGCTGCAAGTGATCGAAGAAGGCGTTGCCAAGGCTGGCTACAAGTTCGGCGAACAGATCTTCGTCGCCCTTGACCCCGCCACTTCCGAACTCTGGAACGAAGCTGAAAAGCTTGGTAAAGAAGGCTACTGCTTCTTCTCCAGCGATCCGGGTAACGTCATCAGCTCCGACGACATGATTGCCATCTGGGCTGACTGGTGCAAGAAGTATCCCATCCGCTCCATCGAAGACGGCCTTGCCGAAAACGACTGGGCCGGCTGGAAGAAGCTCACCGATGCCATCGGCGACAAGGTTCAGCTCGTCGGCGACGACCTGTTCGTCACCAACAAGAAGTTCCTTGCCAAGGGTATCGACAGCGCCACCGCCAACGCCATCCTCGTCAAGGTCAACCAGATCGGCACTCTGTCCGAAACCTTCGATGCCGTCGGTTTGGCCATGCGTAACGGCTACAACGCCGTCCTGTCCCACCGCTCCGGTGAAACCGAAGATGCCACCATCGCTGACATCGCCGTCGCCACCAACTGTGGCCAGATCAAGACCGGTGCCCCCTGCCGCTCTGACCGTAACGCCAAGTACAACCAACTCATCCGCATCGCCGAAGAGTTGGGCGACAACGCCATCTACGGTGCCCAGTTCTGGAACAAAGGCTAATTTAATTAGTCTGTAAAACAGAATTGCGTTAAGCAAAAATAAAAACCCTCTGGCGTTTAGGCGTCGGAGGGTTTTTTATTCTTTTTAATTAAATTTACTACGGCATGAATTGTTGCCAAATAGTAATAGTACATCCAGCTCAGCCATATTGATTTGTCATACTGCGTATGTTGATCAATTTTATGATGACGAATACCAAAACGATTGGCAATTTGAAACAATTCTTTTTCGTCGTTCTTGACCAACACTTTCTCAACTTGTGGGCGTAGATATTCCAACACATCTGCTAAATCACGCACGGCATCCCTACGATCATCTGAAGTTGCATGTCGACTTAAGTATTTTCTTGTTGCAGCATCAACTCTACCATTTACATTATCAGGATCAATCATCGGCAACTTTGCATTAACCAATGGTTGCAATACCTGATTGGGAAGGTGAACAATCTCCCCCTGTTTCGACAGTTCATATCCTTCATTATAGTCTTTTAGAATATCATTAAATTCATCACGAATTTCTGCTTTGGCATTACCTTCTCTAAATTCTTTGAAATGATACCCACAGTCGTTCCAACTGTGATACACACCGCTTGCAGTTATAGGTTCAGATATGTGATCATACAAAAATTCCATTAAATCAAAAATTTGATTCTCGGAATATTGTTCCCAGTAGCTCCATATTGGGAACAAGTTCTTTTGCCTTAATTTTCGAAATGAATACAGCTCAATATCGCCACATTTTCCCGGTTCATACCCATCAGTGCAATTGATGCCCAAATATTCTTGAAAATAACCACGCTCAGAGTACGTGTTATAAATTGATAGAAACATTTGCCGAAGCAATTCTAGATTAATTTGAACTTCATCTTTAATCTTACCGTTTCTAACAGAATAATATCTTCGATCATTCATCATAAATCTCTACTAGACTTTACCGACGAATCGTCACCGTCGAATCTTTATCCACCATCATGTAATACACCCAGACGAGGTCATCGGCTCGCATGCGGATGCAGCCCATGGACATTTGTTGGCCGATACTGGCAGAATCGGTGGTGCCGTGGATGCCGTAGCCTTGTTTGTCTTGGGTATTTTCACTGGTGCCTTGCAGGCCGATCCAGTATTCGCCGATGGGGTTGTCCGGATCGTCGGGTTGGTAGAGCTTGCCATCACGCGGGTCGGACCAGGATGGGTTTTCGACTTTGCTTCCCGGTCGGACGCGCCATGTGCCCACGGGGGTGGAGTCCTGCTCGCCCAGACCGATGGGGTAAGTAGCAACGTAGACTTTGTTGGCCTTGTCATCTTCGAGATAGACATCCATGAGGTAGTCGGACTTATCGACGATGGCATGGAACGGGCCTTTGATGACCTTGAGTTTCATGCCAGCCCAGATGCGGGTGGCTTTGATCTTGTTGATGCGTTCCAGCAGTGGGTATTCGGTCTTGTAACTGCGAGCAATCGGGCCGAGGTAATCACCGGTGCGGACCAGATGCTGAGCGACCACGGGGTCACCTTCCAGAACACGCTTGGAGAAAATCAAATCGTCACTGAGCGTTTTGAGACTAGCTCGGATGCGGCTTGCCTGGCTGAGAGTGAGCTTGTCATGCTGATCGAAAATCAGGTTACTGAGTTTGGCACGGGCCTGGAGTTTCTGACCAGCGTTGAGCATGCTCATGGCCTGGGCAATCTGACCCGCGATACTGGCATCTTCGGCGAGAATCGGGACCGCCGGCGATAACTCCGGCGTGCCGGGGACAGGCTCGGGGGTGTCGATGCCGACCGGTGTCGCGTTATTCTGATTGGTTGCCGCAGGTGTCGGCGTGACAGGCTGCGGCGGTGTCACGGATTCAACCGAAACCTCGGGCAATGGAATGAACACCGGCTTGATCGGCTGATCCACTGGCGTCTGGGGGTTGGCAGCAGGTTTGGGATCGTCATACACCAACGGGTCGGGCTCATTGCGTGAGGTTTTCAGCGTCGATGTCGGTGGCGGGAACAGATGCACAGGCTGATTGTCTGTCGTGGTCGGCGACGCATAGGCATTATTATCCGTCGGCGTGGTCACCAGCGTTGAATCGACTTCATCGACGCCCTGCTGCGGTGAAAACCACTTGGACCATGCGTAATAACCACCACCACAGATCACCGCAAGCAGGATCAGAGGCAGTAAAAGCGACGGCCCTTTACCACGTCTGCGTTTGCGAGTGACCCGAGCGCCGGGGCCTGAGATGCGTCCAACTTGTGAGGGTAATGTCATTCTTATCCGTTCCCAGCAATCATAAAATCAATCCCGATCCCCACTCTTATTTGTTATCGGGCGATTGGGCATTATCCGTCGAACTTTTCTGGTTGGCAATCCACTCGAGAAATTGCGATATCCGCTGCTCGTAACCCCGTTGTGTGGGTTGGTAATATTGCACGTCCACGCCAAGATACTCCTGGTCCACGTAGCCGGTTTCAGAATTGTGGGCATATTGATATCCGACCGCATGCCCCAACGCCTTGGCGCCTGCGTAATGCCCATCGCGCAGGTGTTTGGGGACGGGGACGGTTCGCCCTGCTTTGACATCGGACATGGCTTTGCCGATGGCAACGGTGCAGGCATTGCTCTTGGGCGCGGTGGCCATGTAAATCACGGCTTGAGACAAGGTCAACTGACACTCGGGCATGCCGATACGTTCGGTGATGTCATAGGCTGCAGCGGCGACGGAGATCGCGCGGGGGTCGGCGTTGCCAATATCCTCGCTGGCAAGGATCGCTATGCGCCGAGCAATGAATCGTGGGTCTTCACCGGCTTCGAGCATTTTTGCCAGCCAGTAAACCGCAGCATCCGGGTCACTGCCGCGCATGGATTTGATAAACGCGCTGACCGTGTCGTAGTGATCATCGCCGGTCCCATCGTAAACGATGGCTTTACGCTGGATGGATTCCTGGGCAACCTTCAGGTCGATGGTGATCGGCGTGTCATCATTCTCTACGCTATCTGTCGAACTGAGCACCGCGATTTCCAGACCGGTCAAGGCACGGCGTGCATCACCGTCGCAGAGCGTTGCCCAGTGTTCCAGGGCTTCATCGGTCACGTTGAGATTCAGCTTGCCAAACCCACGTTCGGGGTGTTGGATCGCACGTTTGAGGATGGTGAGCACCTGCTCTTTGTCATGTAGCTCAAACTGGAAAACCTGCGATCGACTCACAAGGGCGGAGTTGATGGCAAAGTACGGGTTCTCGGTTGTGGCACCGATGAGCGTGACCACGCCCCGCTCGACATCTCCGAGTAAGACATCCTGTTGAGCACGGTTAAACCGATGGATTTCGTCGAGAAACAGAATCGTCTGCCGGCTGTCCATGGCCAAGTGATCCTGGGCACGCTTGAGAATGTCGCGGACTTCCTTGACGCCCACAGCCACGGCATTGGCCTGCTCAAAGCGGCGTTGGGTGTAGTCTGCGATGAGTCGGGCGAGCGTTGTTTTGCCGGTCCCCGGTGGGCCATAGAAAATCACACTGGTCAGGCGATCTGCCTGAAGCATGCGTCGGAGCATGCGTCCTTCACCGAGCAGATGATCCTGGCCGATGAACTCATCGAGTGTGCGCGGGCGCATGCGCATCGCCAACGGCTCGGCACGTTGAAGATTCTCAGCTTTGCGTTGATCCCATAATCCTGACATGGGGATATGATAGCAGAGTCAAATCTGAATTTCGGATAATGGATTTCGAATCTTGGATTTGCTTTGAACAGATGATCCAACCGCAATGGACTGAATTTTGCTTTTTTTTAAATCCGAAATCCGAAATCCCAAATCAACAAATCAAAATTCCCGTTACCATACAGCCGTGAATGATTTACCCGTCATCCTGAAACTCACTGAGCGACGCTGCCTGATTGTCGGCGGGGGTAAAGTCGCGTTGCGCCGTGCCGAGTCTCTGGTGTCCGTCGGTGCGATTGTCACCGTGATTGCACCAACATGTGATGAGCAATTGCTTGCAATGAACGCGGTGACATGCCAGCAGCGAGCGTTCATCGAGTCGGATCTTGATGATTCGTTTCTGGTGATCATTGCAACGGATGACAAAGCGGTCAACGATCAGATCAACCGTTTGGCGGATGCGAAAAACGTGCTGGTCAATCGCGTGGATGATCCGGCTGCAGGTGACATCTCAATCCCGGCCCACGCCCATTGCGGGCCGGTGACCGTTGCAGTGCATACCAATCGCATCAGTGCCACCGCTGCAGCAGCGATTCGGGACAGTCTGCTTGAACACATCGACCCGGCGTGGCCTGCTTTACTTGCTGCTATGGCCCCCTACCGAACGCAGCTTCAGAAAAAGGTGTCAGACACCGTTTTGCGTCAGAAGCTGCTTAAACAGATGGCGGATGATCAGGGCCTTGAAATCATCAAGACCCAGGGCGTGATGCGATATATCCAATACTGTGAATCCCTGTTGGCAGACATCGGCGTCCCGAGTCCGGGGCCCATCACCAGCAAAGGAACAGGCGGGGAGTCGGAACGATGAATAGCATGATTACAACAGTTTGGCTGGCGTTGCTGGTTTTACTGGGGGCCTGGTGCAGTTACCGGAAATGTCGTCAGATTCATCCCCGGTACAAAGTCGATGAAGACGACGCGTATCACGCTATGACGGATCGCCTGTTCATTGTGTTAACGCTGGGTGCGATCGCCCTGTTTCTTTTTCGCGTGATTGCGATCCATCAAAGCTGGCGACCGTTAACAGCTCATGTCGATGGCTTGACGCTACTGGCAGGTCTACTTTGCCCAACGCTGATGTACCTGGAGAAACGCGGTAAGGCGCGGGGTTTATCCTACATCGGATACCCGGGGGTGACATTTGTGCTGCTCTGGGCCTTGTGCGCCAGTCGATGGTCTTTCCGTGCGTTTACGCCCGGTGATGTGATGAAGGTGGTGCATCTGTTTGCAGTGTATCTTGGCGCGTTGTCCGTGTTCATCGCTGCGATTTATGGCGGGACTTACCTGACCGTGCAACGTCGACTCAAGAATAAGACAGACCTGGGTCAGGCGAAAAAATTTGCAAGTCTTGAAACACTCGAACGCATGATTGTCATCAGCTCTGCTGTCGGCTTTGCGTTTATCAGCCTGGGATTGGTCACCGGGTTAATCAGCATCAGTTCGCTTCACGAGCAACGCCCCGGTGGTTGGTGGTATGAACCGAAAATCATTCTGTCCTTCTGTGTGTGGCTGATCTATGCGTTACTTTTTAATGTCCGACACACAACGTTCTTCCGTGGGAACCGGGCAGCCTGGCTGAGTTTACTGGGCTTATTTTTACTGCTGATGACCTTTGCCATGGTGCACACCTTCACCGACAGCGTGGAGCATTCACAGACACCCGTTCAATCTGCTGCTCAGGATCGGGAGGCTGATGGATGAGGATCACCTTACTGGGTGCCAATCATAGAACCATGCCACTGGCGATGCGCGAGAAGCTGGCATTGAGCCACAAGCATCTGCATCAGGCTTCGCTACAAGTACGCGATCAATTCCCGCATGCCGAGTTTGTTTTCATTTCAACCTGTAACCGTACAGAGATGTATGTTGCACACCCAGCGAACCTGCCACCGGATATTGATCAGATGCGATCGTTTTTGGCGGACTTCTGTGAAGTGGACCTGGCGGGGCTGACGGCAGCAACGATCCATCGCGAAAATGAGCAGGCGATTGGTCACCTTTTCCGCGTGGTCAGTGGACTTGAATCCATGGTGCTCGGCGAGCCACAGATTCTCGGGCAGGTCAAGCGTGCTTATGACGAAGCCTGCACATTCAACACAGTCGGCCCGTCACTGCATAAACTCTTCCAGCAGGCTTTAACCGTTGGAAAACAGGTCCGAAACCAAACCGGTATTGACGAAGGTCGCACTTCCGTCGCGTCTACTGCAGTGGACTTTGCCCGCCAGATTTTTGATCGGTTTAATGACAAGACCATCGTGGGCGTCGGTGCGGGTGAGATGGCTAAAGTCACCTTGCGTCATCTCAAAGGTTTAGAGCCTCAGCGAATCTGGTTGGTCAATCGCTCCATTGAACGTGCCCAGGCCTTGCTCGATCAACTTGAGATCAGCCGTGACCTGGGCGGTGTGCGTCAGTTTGATGCCCTGCCTCAACTGCTTGTTGATGCCGACATCATCATCAGTTCCACAGCAGCGCCGCATCCGATCATCACCAGTGAGTTTCTCAAACCACTCCTGAAAAAACGTCGGTTCCGCCCGCTGTTTTTACTGGATATTGCTGTCCCGCGTGATGTCGAGCCCCAGGTTGGTGCATTGCGTAACGTGTATCTGTACAACGTGGATGACCTGCAACAGGTGGTCAACCAGACGCATCATGAACGTGCGGAACACGTCGCCCAAGCCGAGACGATGATCACCGAGAAAGTCCGTTCCTGCCTGTCACAGATTCAGCATCGAGACATTGGGCATTTGATCAAGGAACTGCGATCCAAACTTCATGAGATTGGTGAACAGGAAATGATCCGGACAAGTAACAAGATTCATGGCGTTGAAGGCGAGCAGTTGGAAAAGATCATTGAGCAGCATACCCAGCGTGTGATCAACAAAATTCTGAACATGCCCCTGACAGAACTCAATGCCAAGCGTTCGGAAGCCCCCCTTGGATTTTATGCTGCGGCCTTGCGTCGCCTGTTTCAGTTGGAACAGAATGATGACACTGCACATGACCATCCCCTGTTGAAATTTCCCACCTCTCCCGAGGCACCTTCAGCTCGTGACGAAGAGGCAACCTCATGAAACAAACTCCCGTTGAATTTGATTTTGAAGATAGCTCAGTCCCACATGTGATCTGGATATTACCAGGCATGTTGACGCTGATGGTTCTGGGCATCTGGATGGGAACACATGACGGACTTTCGCCGGACTTTTCGCAGTATCCGTTAGATCAGGCAGCTGCTCTGCAATCTCTACCCGGCGCGCGATTCTCCGGCGTGTTGTATCAGGTGTTCAAACACTTGCCATTGCTGCTTGTGATTTTTTCAGCCATGCTCGGCTATGGTTTACTGCTTAGCCGAATCCTCTTTGGCAAACTGCGGATCAGCCTACCCCTGGCCATTGGATTGGGGTTAGCGGTATTAAGCTTGATTAACTGGATCATGGGCGCGCTGGGTGTATTGAATCTGGTGTCGGCGTGGGGACTGATTGGTGTCGGGATCATTCTTGCCATCGTGTTGTTTTTCCTGCGTCAGCGTGAGAACGCATCGTCGTCCGGCGGCATGCCCATGTCGTCAAGTGCATGGCTTATTGCCTGCCCAATGATTGGGTTGGCATTGGTTGCCTGCTGCTGCCCACCGGGGACTCTGTGGAAGGTCGAAGCCTATGGCTATGACGTAACCAGTTACCACCTGCAGTTACCCAAGGAATGGATGGCAATGGGACAATTGCGTGGGCTGAATCACAATGTCTACAGCTATTTCCCCAGTCTCACCGAAGGCTTGTACCTACTCTGCGGGAACATGCTCGGCAGTGTGTATCGCTCGATTTATCTCTGTCAGATGCTGCATTTTTCAATGTTGATTCTCGCAGCGGTTCAGTTGGCGCAATTGGCAGGCAAGTGGCTTAAACCGTTCTCCGCCAATCTCACCGGCGCTGCGTTGATTGCGATCCCCTGGTCACTGATCGTCGGGAGCATGGCATACAACGAGATGACCGTCATGGCGATGGGCACCACGGCATTGCTGCTGCTCTTTGATGAAAATCTCAAAGCCAAAATGGCGGTGATCCTTGCTGGTGTGTGTGGCGGGGTTGCGACCTTCGCCAAACTCACCGCCGGGCCGATGTTGGTTTTACCCTTGACGGTGATGGTTCTCTGCAAAGCCAATGCTCAGCGTGATCGTCAAAGCTGGCATATGGTCCTGCTGCTGTTTGCTGCAGGATTGACCTTGTCCCCCTACTTCATTCGCAACACCATTCAGGCTGGCAATCCTGTCTTCCCGTTTGCAGCCAACTCACTGGGGGATGGGCACTGGGAACAAACCGATGTCGACCGCTGGAACAAGGGACATCAAAACGACAAGCCAGTTGGCGAACGTCTCAAAGCGCTGGGTTGGCAGTGGCTCGGGAACCAAGGCTATGCAGCGATGGGTGGCAAACAACGCATGCGACTCCCCGGCGCGATTGAATCACAGAATATCGCCCGATTTGATTACGAATGGGGCCTCTCCCCCTGGTGGGTCCTTGCAATCATCGGCGGTATCTCCCTGTTCTTCGACAGGAAATATCGCAAACTGGCGACCGTCCTGTTCGTGTTTCTCATTGTCCAATTGTTCTTCTGGTTACTGGCAACACATCTGCAGGCCCGATTCCTGATCTGGACACTTTTGCCCGGCTGTCTCATGCTCGGCGTTGGTTTTGGGCGTTTTGAAAACAGTGTTATTACACAAAGGATTTATCGCGTTGCCTTTGCTAGTCTGATCCTGCTTTCAACGAGTATTTCACTGAATGTGATGCTCTCTCAGACAACATCGCGCATGCCCGTCTGGCAATTTGCCGACTCACTGATACCCGAAGAGGATCTTGATCACATCGAGCTCGGTCAAGCCATGGCTGGTGATCACATTGTCAATCACCTGCCAGCGAGGAGCAAAGTCTATTTCGTCGCCGATGCATCGCGCATGCTCTATGTCCGCATCAATAACATCTATCACAGTGCCTTTGATCCATCCCTGTTGGGTGATCTAATCCGCAAAAGTAATGGCAACATGACAGAAGTCCGCGAACAACTCAAAGCCCAAGGCGTCACGCACCTTTATGTCCATTGGTCGGAGTTGGCAAGACTCCATGCGACCTATGGCTATGATGCGGATGTCACCGATACGTCACTTGCCAAGCTCACGCAAGATTGGCCCATCGCCTTTGAGATGCAACAGGTCATCACCATTTACACTCTCCCCTGATTCACGAACATCACAAGGAAACCTCATGTTTGGCTCTCATCTCTCCGTTGCCGGTGGCATGCATAACGCACTTAACGAAGCCCAATCCCTGAAGATGGATTGCGTTCAGGTCTTTACCAAGAACCAGCGTCAATGGACGGTCAAACCGTTGACGGATGAACAGATTAAATCATGGGACGATGCCCGCAAGCAAACCGGGATCACCGACATCGTCAGCCATGACAGCTACCTGATCAACCTGGCTAACCCCGACAAAGCCAAGCGTGATAAAGCCGTCGCCCTGTTCCGTGAAGAACTGCTTCGCTGTGATCAGTTGGGCATCCCCTACCTGGTGACACATCCGGGGGCGCATCTGGGGGAAGGTGAAGAGGCAGGCATCAAGCTTTATTGCAAAACACTGGGGCAGATTCACAAGGATCTGCCGGGTTTGAAGGTGATCACCTGCCTGGAAACCACCGCGGGTCAAGGCACCTGCCTGGGGTGGAAATTTGAACACCTTGAGCAAATGCTCAGTGACACAGCTCAGTCCGAGCGTCTTGGCATCTGCGTGGACACCGCCCACCTCATTGCTGCAGGTTACGATCTGACATCACGTGACGGTTGCGTGGGCGTCATTGATGAGATGGCTGAGAAACTCACGCTTGAGCGCATCAAGGTGTTGCATCTGAATGACTCGAAAATCCCATTGGGCAAACGTGTCGACCGTCATGAGCACATCGGCCATGGCACGATTGCCAAGGTTGCCTTCGCGCATCTGCTCTCTGAGCCGGCTTTGATGGACCTACCTAAAATTCTGGAAACCGCCAAAGAAGATCATCCTGACGGCAAGTCTTGGGACGTGGTGAATATCAAAACGCTCAAAGCGATGCAAAAACAAGGTATCAAGGCGCGTAAAGCGTGAAATGATCAGCTTTAAAACTCAAATTGCAACTATGCAAAAAATCTCAAAATACCCCCCTTCAACCCTTGACCTGCGCTCATCAATTTTGCATAATACAAGGGACGAACAACACGGGTCTCAGCAAAGGACCCTTCCTGGAAAGGAGCTATCCGAC
>MDTD01094054.1_pt1 | contig 14134 bp, 13 predicted proteins | sample 811221 | NCBI WGS metagenome assembly MDTD01 (sample SAMN05326646, study PRJNA326480) | marine metagenome | isolation source: seawater | place: Pacific Ocean: South West | collected 2011
GCATCAGGCGTCCACGCCGCGATGAGTTCATCGACGCGGCGGGTGTGCTGGTCCGGGGCGTATGGCTTGGCCGCGATCGACTGCGAGGTCGCAAAGTGCCCGAACGCCTCGTCGTAGTTGCCGAGCCGATCGCACAGCTCGCCCATTCTGCGGAACAGAATCCGCCGGCTCTCCGGCGCCAGATTGGGGTTGTGCGTGAATCGTTCCAGCAGGTCGTACGCCTCCTGCTCGCGCCCGGTCGCCAGCGCCAATCTCGCAAAGATGTACGCCGGCCCAGGTTCGGACGATGCGCCCGCACGAATCAGAGCGACCATCGGCGACAGGATCCGGTCTGCCGTCTCGTAGTCGCCCTGGTCCATGTGCCAGTTGGCGAGCTGGCGCAGCGCGTAGCTGTTCTCGGGCTCGATCTCGATCGCCCGGCCAAGTTGCTCGTACGCGCGTCGGTCATCGCCGATGCGCGAGTAGAGCAGCGCCAGCTCGACGCGCGCGTGGACATACTTCGGCTTGAGCTCGATCGTGCGCAGGAACGCGGCCTCGGCAGGCCTGTGCCTCCCCAACGCGTTCAGGCACATCGCCGCCGTCAGCTGGATATCACCGTTGCCGTTCACATACCCCGGGTCGGCCTTGCGGACCTGGTCGAGCAGCGCCAGCGCCTGCGTCCACCTCCCGCTCGCCGCGAGCTTGCCGGCGTCCTGGATCATCTGCTCGATTTGCGGGTTGAAGTGCAACGTCGGCTCCTACTTCTTCTTGGCATTGGGGCGCTTGGCAGACTTGGTGTCGTCGTCCTCAAAGAGGATCCGCGAAGCGGGCGTGTCGAGATCGTCCATCTGGCCCGTGCGGACCGTCCACATGAACGCCGCGATCGCAAAGCCCGCGAACACAAAGGCCAGCGGGATGACGATCCAGAGCACGCTCACGTCTGATTATTGCTCGGCCGCGAAGGTCCGGGCACGCAGCGCAATCACAAGCACTGTCAGCGAGCTGACGGGCATCAGAAACGCCGCGACCAGGGGCGTCAAGACGCCCGCCATCGCCAGCCCCGCCGCGACAAGGTTGTACCCGAGGCTCGCCCCGAGACTGCGCTTGACCACCGAGACCGTTCGGCCCGCGCCGGTGAGAATGCCGGGCAGCACCCTGAGATCATCGCCCACGATGTACGCGTGAGCCGCCGCGAGAGACGCTTCCGCCCCGCCCTGGAGCGCGACACCGAACGAGGCCTTGGCCAGCGCCGCCGCGTCGTTGACGCCGTCGCCCACCATGACGACCGGGCCCTGCTCCCTCGCCTCGGTGACCGCAGCGATCTTGCCCTCGGGGCTCATGCCGCCCCGCGCCAGTTCCGGATCAATGCCCAGCCTCGTCGCCACCGCGTCCACAACATCCTGACGATCGCCCGAGAGAATGCCCACGCGCCAGCCCAACTCGCCAAACTTTCGCACCACACCCTCGGCCTCTGGACGCAGCTCATCGCCCAACACCGCCAGCGCGACAACCTCGCCGCCTTGCGCAATCAGAATCGGCGTGTGCCCCTCGCTCGCTGCGCTGCGGGCATGGTCTGCATAAGTGCACGGCACATCCGCACCGATCGCACGCATCAACGCCGCCGACCCCGCGGCATAGCGCACCCCATCCATCACCCCCACCGCACCAAGCCCCACGCGATGGTCGATCTCGTCGAACTCGTGCGACGCAACAATCTCACCATCGGCCAGCGCCTGCGCGATCGGGTGCTGCGAGCCGCGCTCAAGCGACGCGATGATCGGGCGCACCTCTTCATCTCCGATCCATCCGAGACACCGGAACTCGCCCCGCGTGAGTGTGCCCGTCTTGTCCAGCAGCACGACACCGGGCGCCGTGATGTGCTCGAACGCGCCGGCGCCCTTTATCAGCACACCCAGGCGTGCCGCCCGACCGACCGCGACCGCGGTCACCAGCGGCGTCGCCATCGCCAGCGCGCACGGGCAGCACACGATCAGCAGAGCCGTCGCGTGCCCGATCGCCGGCTCGATCCCGCGCGGCAACCAGATCGCCAGCGTGATCCCCGCCAGCCCGAGCACCGCAGCGACAAACACACCCGCGATGCGGTTGGCGTGCCCGATGACGGGTGTCTGCTCGCGCGCGTGCCGCTCGATATCGCGCATCACGCGACCGAGTCTCGTCTGATCCCCCACCGCCTCGGCGAGCACACGCACAGGCGCCGACAGATTCACCGTCCCCGCGGTCACCCGGTCGCCCTGCGCCATCGCCACGGGCCTGGCCTCGCCCGTCATCACGGACTGATCCATGTGCGACGCACCCGAGACGACCACGCCGTCGACCGGCACGGACTCGCCCGCCAGCACCTCGACACGCATGCCGGGCGTCACACCCTCGATCGGCTCGTCGCGCACCACGCCCTCGTCATCCACCACGTGCGCCGATGCGGGCGTGAGCGCAAAGAGCAGCTCGAGCGCATCAGCCGCGGCTCGCTGACCGCGCTGCTGGAGCCACCGCCCGATCAAGAGCAAGAACACCAACATCGTGATCGAGTCGAAGTACACCTCGCCCGCATCGCGCACCGCGTTGACCACCCCGACGGCCAGCCCGACCGCAAGCGCCAGCGCGATCGGCATGTCCAGATGCCACGTCCGCGTGCGGATCGCCGCCAGCGCCCCCTGAAAGAACACCCGCCCGGGCCAGACGACGCTCAGGATCCCCAGCCCGCCGCTGATCAGGCGGAAAGCCATCTTCGTGCCCGCGTCCATCCCCTCGAACATGCCCGCATACAGCGCGACCGCCAGGAGCATCGCGTTGCCCGCAAACGCGCCCGCGATCCCGATACGGATCAACGCCCGACGATCCGACTGCCTCCGGATCGCCCGCTGCGAGCCCCGGCTCGGCGGGTGCGCGCGGTACCCGAGCGAATCGATCGCACGCGCCACCTCCGACAGCTTCACCCGCTCCGGATCCCATGTCAGCCGAACCAGCGAACGCCCGAGATCAAGACGCGACTCGACGAGCCCATCGACAATCTGCGGCACACGCTCCACCAGCCACACACATGCCGCGCAGTGCACGCCCTCGAGGTACAGCTCACACGATGCGAGCCCCGTCTCCTCGCTCACGCGCACGTGCACACGCCAGAACGCCTCGGCATCAAACTCCTCGTATCGGCTTCCCGTCGAACGCGCAGGCTTCGCGCCAGCATCGAGTTTCTCGCGCAGCTCGTAATACGCGCCCAGCCCGCACGCCTTGATCGCCTCGTGAGCCGTGTGACACGCGCCGCAGCAGAACTGCTCCTCGCGCTCGGGCTCGATCAGGCCCCTCGGCACGACCAGACCGCAGTGCGTGCAGTGCACACCCGCCTCCGTCGCCGACGGCATCGCGTTGCGACTAACGGCCTGTGACATCGCCAGTCTCTTGTGCGTGCGCGGCCGGCACGACGTGCGTCACCCTGTCTGCGCTCGGCAGCATGTGGTGCGTCCGCCCGAGAGCCGTCAGCACACCCATCGTCACGATCGCCACCGCCATCGCGCCGGGGATGTATCGGCCGACAGAACCCGCAAGCGCCTGCACGCCCGTCCCGACCGCGATCATCACGGGCAGTGTGCCCACCCAGAATGCCGCCATCGTCACCGCGCCCGCGACCGGATGGGCCGTCCCCCCGGCGACCAGCGCAAACGCATAGAGCCACCCGCATGGCAACAGCCCCGTCATCAGCCCGATGACCAGTGATCGCTTCACGGGCGTCAGCTTTGAAGCCAGACCATGCGCTTTGATGAACGCCTTCTGCATGAAACCCGGCGAGGCCGCCCTCGGCACGCGCACCCCGGCGATCCGCAGGAGCGAGACCAGACCGACGACGATCATCGTCGAAGCCGCCAGCAGCACCGCCGCCCTGTGCAGCCCGACCGCTCGCCCGCCCAGGTCTACCGCGCCGCCCGCGAGCCCGAAGCCCGCACCGATCAGCGAGTACACACCCAGCCGACCGAGGTGATACGCCCCCTGGAGCCGAGCCTTCGACACGGGCGTGTCGTGACCGACCCCCACCGCCATCGCAACAAACGCGCCGCACATCCCCGCGCAGTGCAGGCTGCCGACGAGACTCGCCAGCAGCACCGCGCCGATCATGGGAATGAGCTCCGAGTTCATTTCGCCCAACTCGTCTTAGTCGACGTATAGACATCCTCGCCCCGCGTCACACGCAGGCGCAGCGTCCACTGCCCCTCGCGCGTCATCGGCGCGCCAGCCGTGTACCGCCCGGGCGCGATCTCAACGAGTGCAAACGAGATCGTGTCCCGACGGCGTGCGTTGTGAAAGCCGAACACCTCTACATCCGCGCCGCCGAGAGCTTCACCCTCCCCATCGGTCAGCAGCACCGTCACCGACCGCTCGCCGCGACCGTCGAGCTCATCGGAGAGCTCCACCCTCGCTTCCCACCCCAGCTCGCGGTTCTTCTCGAGCTGCGCAGCTGTCTCATCCCACGCGATGGCCTTGTCAAAGTAATCCTCTTCCAGTCCGAACGAGGGGTCGTTCGTCGCCAGGGTCACCGTCACCACAGCCAGCGTCATGCTCATCCCGATCAGCACGAAGACCAGCCCCGGGAAAGGCCAGAACACACGCGGATGGGGTTTCGTCTGCTCAGCCATCGCCCTGCTCCTTGCCGCTCTGGATTCCCGGCTTGTACACCGGCGCGATCATGCGGTACTTCACATCTTTCGCGTAGCCGTCATCATCCGTTACCCGGATCGTGACGTCGCGTTCGCCCTGCGGAAACGACGAGGCCGGCGCCTTGAGCAGCATCGGACGACCGAGCGTCTCCTGCGACCCGACCACGAACGCCTCGCCCGAGATCTCCACAACGCCACCGTCCACATCCACGAGCGAGAAGCTGTACGCGGACTCCCCCGGCCTGCGGTTCTGCACCTTCACCGTCACCGCGTTCACGACCGAGCCGTCCTCGAGCACCGCGAACGGCGCGCCACGCTGACGCAGGATCGAGATGTACGCCGGCGATCGGGTCAGCAGCACAAACGTGAACGCCGCGAGCAGCCCGGCGATGATTGTGGGATAGATCATCGTCCGCGGCCGGAGGAACCTCGGCTTCTTCCCGTCAAAGACCGACGCCTGCGAACCATACCGGATCAGACCGCGGGGCCTGCCGATCTTGTCCATGATCGCGTCGCACGCGTCGATGCACTGGGCGCAGTTCACGCACTCGAGCTGCAAACCATCGCGGATATCAATGCCCGTCGGGCACGTCGTGACGCACATCTTGCAATCGATGCAGTCGCCCTGCGTCTGCTCCTCGGGGAGCACCCTGAGCGAGACACCTGCCTCTGTCCTGGCCGCCCGCTTCTTCTTGCCCCGCGGCTCACCACGCTTCTCGTCGTACGTGATGATCAGCGAGTTGCGATCCAGCATCACCGATTGCATCCGCCCGTACGGGCAGGCCACGATGCAGACCTGCTCGCGAAAGAACGCGAAGTCGAACATCATCAGGAACGTTGTGATCGCCATCACGAGGAACCCCACCGGATGCGTAAATGGCGAACCCGTCATCCACTCGAACAGATTGTCCGTCCCCACGAAATACGCGATGAACGTGTTGGCAAGCAAGAACGAGATGAGCAGATACGTCACCAGCTTGGCCGGCTTGCGCCACGCGCCCTTCTTCGCCTTGCGCCCCGGCGCTCCCTCGAAGAACCGCTCGATCGGGCGGTACACGAACTCGAGATACACCGTCTGCGGGCACCCCCACCCGCACCACACACGCCCGAAGAGCGCCGTCAGAAAGAAGACCGACAGAAACACACTCAACATCAAGAGCGCAAACAGCAGCGTATCCGTCGGATAGAGCGTCACACCGAAGAACGTAAACTCACGGTGCACCAGATCGAGCAGGATCGGCGGCTTGCCCGCGATCCGCAGGTGCGGCAGCGTGCAGAAGAACGCGATCAGCGTGTACCCCACGACCCGCCTGCGATTCAGAAACCGACCGGGCGAAACCTTTGGCTTCAACCATCGACGCGAGCCGTCAGCATTCAGCGTCGAGAGCACCTGCAGTTCTGGTTGTGGGGCGCCGGACATCTCACACCTTTCGGACGCGGCTTGGCGTCACACCGGACTACTCGCCTTGATCCAGCACCGGAGCCGGGGCGTCGGGCCAGGGCTCCATGATCTCGCCCTCGGGCGCTTTGGCCATCTGGGGCGACTTCCCACGCAGCGACGCGACATACGACGTGAGCAGCACCATGTCGTTCGGGTGGAACCGCTGCCCCCACGCGGGCATCGCGCCCCCCGCTGCGCCCTTGTCGATCACGGTGTATATGTCTTCGATCGTCTTGATGTTCTTGCCGTAATCGTCGGTCAGGTTCGGACCCACCACACCCCCGCCGTCGGGACCATGACACGAAGCGCAGTTCGATGAGAACGTGCTCGCCGCGTAGTTCATCCACTCCTCGCTCTTGGTGAACGACGCGAACGTCGTCGCGTTCGGTTCCAAGTCGCCCAGCGTCTCGAACTTCTTCATCGTCGCCGCCAGGACGGCCTTGTCGTAGTTCGCCTTGTACCCGGGCAGGAACGGACTCGCCGAGAAGTCCATCATCACGTAAAAGAAACTGAATACCACGAACAACCAGAACAGGAAGTGCCACCAGCCCGGCGTCGGGTTGTCGAACTCCTGGATCCCGTCGTATTCGTGCTCGAGCACCTGCGGATCGTGCGGCATGGCTTACTCCACCTCCTCAAACAGGCGCGTCTCGTTGTCATCGTCCAGCGGCAGCGACGCGATGCGACGCACCTCCGACTTCGGGGCAAACAGCACCCTCGCCACCACCAGAACGAACACGATCTGAAAGATCACCAAAGCGATCTCTGCCCAGACCGAAAGAGCCATGTGGCTCATGATGTCGGTGAGCCTCACTGGGCACCCCCTTCCTCGGCCGCCGGCGCCGCTTCATCAGCAGCAGTCTCGGGCGTCCTGTAGATGTCCGTCCCAAGCCGCGTGACGTACGCGATGAGCGCGATCACCTTCTTGTTCTCGAGATCCTCGGGCAGATCCACGCCGGGCATCTGCGCCCGGATGTCATCCGCGATCACCTGCGCCTGCTCACGCGCCATCGCCTCGGCGTTCTTCACGGCCTCGCCGTAAGGCGTCCCGATCATCGCCAACGCCCGGATCCGCGACTGGATCTGACCATAATCCAGATCGCCCTCGATCAGGTGCTTATAGCTCGGCATGATCGAGCCCGCCGTAAAGACCTGCGGATTCTCGAAGTGCTGGTAATGCCACGACGTGTTCGGGTTGTTCACGCCCTCACGCGCCAGGTCCGGACCGATGCGCCGGCTGCCCCACTGGAAAGGCCGGTCATACACGAACTCGCCCGGCTTCGAGTACTCGCCGTAACGCTGCGTCTCCGCGTAGATCGGACGCACCATCTGCGAGTGGCAGTTGTAACACCCCTCCGCGATATAGATATCACGACCGGCAACCTCCAGCGGCGTGTAGGGCAGCACCGTCGAGATCGTCGGGATGTTCGACTTGATCAGGAACGTCGGGATGATCTCAAACAGCGAGGCCACCCCCACCGCGACGACCACCCACACCGTAAACCGCACCGGCAGACGCTCCCAGCGCCGGTGCCAGTGACCCTGCAGGAACTTGTCGCCCGCGTGACCAATGCCGGCGTTTGCCGTCAGACGTGACTGCGGCGCGGGGCCGTCGTCGTATTCCTTGCTGAGCGCCGGCGCCTCGTGCACGGGCACCTCGTACTTCTTCGGACGCGCCATCCACGTCATCACCAGGTTGTACCCGCCCAGGCACGCGCTCAAGAGGAACAGCGTCCCGCCGATCGCCCGGATCCAGTAGAAGGGCATCAGCCTCGTCACCGTCTCGATGAACTCTGGGTACATCAGCTGGCCGCTCTCATCGAAAGCTCGCCACATCAGACCCTGCGTGATGCCCGCCGTGTAGATCGAGATCACGTACAGCAGAATCCCGACCGTGCCCACCCAGAAGTGGAGCGAGACCAGCTTCTCCGAGTGGATCTTGCCCGTCTGGAAAATCCTCGGCGCCAGCCAGTACAGCATCCCGAACGTCATGAACGAGTTCCAGCCAAGCGTGCCCGAGTGCACGTGCGCGATCGTCCAGTCCGTGTAGTGGCTCAGCGCATTGACGGTCTTCACCGAGAGCAACGGCCCCTCGAACGTCGACATGCCGTAGAACGTCACCCCCACCACAAAGAACTTCAGCACCGGGTCCGTCGCCACCTTGTGCCACGCACCGCGGAGCGTGAGCAGGCCGTTGATCATCCCGCCCCAGCTGGGCATCCAGAGCATCAGGCTGAACACCATGCCCAATGTCGAAGCCCACTGCGGCAAGGCCGTGTAATGCAGATGGTGAGGCCCCGCCCAGATGTAAATAAACACCAGGCTCCAGAAGTGGATGATCGAGAGCTTGTAGCTGAACACCGGCCGGTTGGCCGCCTTGGGCAGGAAGTAGTACATCAGCCCGAGGAAGGGCGTGGTCAGGAAGAACGCCACCGCGTTGTGCCCGTACCACCACTGCATGAACGCGTCCTGCACACCCGCGTAGAGCGGGTAGCTCTTCATGACCGTCTCGGCCGACCCGAACTCGCCCGTCTGCAGGAACTGGACCACACCCACCGGGATCCACAGGTTGTTGAAGACGTGCAGGATCGTCACTGCCACGAGACTGGCGATGTAGAACCAGAGCGCGACGTACATGTGCCGCTCGCGACGCTTGACCAGCGTCATCAGGAAGTTCGTCCCGAAGAACCCGAGCCACACCACCGCGATCGCAAGATCGATCGGCCACTCGAGCTCCGCGTACTCCTTGCTTTGCGTGATGCCCAAGGGCAGCGTGATCGCCGCCGAAACGATGATCAGCTGCCAGCCCCAGAAATGAAGCTTGCTGAGTTTGTCCGACCACATCCGCGCCTTGCACAGACGCTGCGTCGAGTAATAGACCGCCGTGAAGATCGCATTCCCCGCGAACGCGAAGATCGCCGCGTTCGTGTGCAGGGGCCTGAGCCGACCGAACGCGACCTGCGGGATGAAGTTCGCCTGCGGGTACGCAAGCTGCACCGCCAGGATCACCCCGACCAGGAACGCCACAATGCCCCAGATCAGCGTCGCCCAGAAGAATTTCCGCACGATCGCATCGTCATACGAGAAACTCTCGAGCTGAGAAGCCGACCCCGAAGATTGAAACTCGAACGCCATCAGATCGACTCCCCGCTCGGACCAGTACCGGCCGCCTCAACCCTGAGATATCGGACCCGCACACTCCGGATCGGCCATTTTGATCGGCCGACGCCCTCTGACATCGAATAATAGATATACATATGCTCTTATAGAACACGTCGTCAAGTATTCAAGACAACTTTGGTCCAAATTGATCCGCCGACCCGAACAGGCGATACTCCGCCCGGAGACGACACACAGGAGACCCCGTGTTTTCAAGGACGACCGAATACGCGCTCAGGGCCACCGTCCTGCTCTCCCAGAGCCACGGCCGCGCCACGGCCACTGAGATCGCCGAAAAAACCCGTGTCCCGGTCCGCTACATGTCCAAAGTGCTCCAGACCCTCTCAGAGGCCGGCATCATCGAGTCCCAACGTGGCCCCTCCGGCGGGTTCTGGCTCTCCAAACCCGCCGACCAGATCACACTGCTCGACATCGTCGACTGCTTCGAGCCGATCCAGCGCATCACCAAATGCCCGATCGACCTGCCCGAACACAAAGACCAGCTCTGCCCGCTGCACATCGCAATGGACGAACTCGCAGCGATCGCGCGCAAAAAACTCGGAGCCGCCACCCTCGCCTCGGTCATGGACAAAACCATCGTCCCGCTCGGCCTGACCATCAAAGGCAAAGAACTCGACGAAGAGTAAATCTTCCTCTCTCTCCCCACCGGGGAGATGTCCGCACCAGCGGACAGAGAGGGGGCTTCGCCCTTCCTCCTTCTCCCGCCTGGGGAGAAGGTGCCGAGCAAAGCGAGGCGGATGAGGGTCTTCGCATCTCCACTCCCACGAGTGAAGAGAGAGCGAAATTCACTCCGCCCCTTCAAGCCCCTTCCACTTGGCGATCCAGAGCTGGCTCGAAGCCTTGCCGTCGGGCGATCGATCCTCGCCGCGCTGCGCGGTCCACATCATCCACTCGCCGTCGGCGCTGAAGACCGGCAAGCCATCAAACCCCGACGCGTACGTGATCCGTACCGGCTTCTGCTTCTTCTCGGGCTCGTTCGCATCGAACGGGATCGCAAAGACCTCGTAGTTGCCGTGACTCACCTCGCTCGACGCGTACACCAGGAACTCGCCCGACGGGTGCCAGAAGGGCGCCCAGTTGACGTGCCTGTTGTTTGTCAGCTGAATCTCCCGCGAAATCCCGGTGATTTGGCCAGATTCGTCGTACGCCAGCTCCGACACGAACAGTTGCAAAAGGTTGTCGCCCTTGCGGTCCGAGCGGTAGCAGATCCACTTGCCGTCGGGCGAGAAGAACGGCCCGCCGTCGTACCCGTCCGCCTCAACAAGAATCGTGTGCTCTTCTGTCTCCGTGTCGAACACCCAGATGTCCGCGTCCGGACGCCCGATCTCATTCGACTTCGCCTCGTCGACCTGCGCATAAAGGATGTGCCTCGCGTCAGGCGAGTACGAGCACTCGGCGGTGTAGCCGGGCTTCTCAAACAGGACACGCTCGCTGGAAATCTGAACATCTCCCTCGGACATCACCGTTGACGCAAGAGATACCTCTACAACTTCCATTTCTGACGGAAACGCCCAGCGGTACCTCCCTGAGCCGCGTTGATATCCTGGCTGATTGCCCTCGGACGGAGCAGTCATTGTGGAACCGAAGATCAGCGGATACGAGAGGTCCGGGATCGGATGGAACCAGCCGCATGTGTTCGCAGACCCCTCGTTGCTCACCCGAACAACATCGCTCAGCGTCCCGTTGTATCGAGCAACGTACATCCCGTAATGCGGGCTCGCCTCTTCGCCATCGGCGGGCTTCGGCACCGCCTGGAACACCACCAGCTTCCCGTCCGGCGAGAAATAGCTCTCCCCCGCCTTCGCCCAGTCCTCCGCAAACGTCAGCTGCCGAACCTCGCCGAGAAACCTCGACTCCGCCTTCGGGTCGTCATTGACGACATCCCCCCCACCCGGCTGGGCAAGGCACAGGGCACTCACGGCGGCAACAATCGTCGGGATCGGCATTTGCGGCTCTCCTGGGGGCTCATTGAGACAAGGTCTCAGGTAGGACTTTAGCCCACCACCGGCCTATCCTTGCCCTCGCTCGACCGGAATTGGCCCCGGTCGACAACACACCACGGCGCGACTCGGCCCGACCTGCCGAACGCCCCAGCCACGGAGAAACACACATGGTCAAGCTTCGCATGCAACGTCACGGCCGCTCGCACCGCCCCTTCTACCGCATCGTCGCCGTCGACGCCCGCTTCAAGCGCAACGGCAAGTACCTCGAGCGTCTGGGCTGGTTCAACCCGACCCCGGGCGAGGGCGAGGAATCCGTCGAGATCAACGCCGACCGCGTCAAGCACTGGCTCAGCGTGGGCGCTCAGCCCTCCGACACCGTCCGCGACCTGCTCGCCGAGCGTGACCTTCTGACCCCCAAGCTCGCCAAGCAGCGCGAGATGGACCGGAAGATGGACAACGCCCGCCGCGAGAAGAAGGAAGCCGCCGCCAAGGCCGAAGCCGAAGCCAAGGCCGCCGCCGAAGCCGCTGCTGCCAAGGCCGAGGAAGAAGCCAAGGCCGCCGAGGCTTCGGAAGAAGCCCCCGCCGAGTAAATCTGCTACTGAAAGAGCCGCGGGCGTGAGCACGCGGACACTCTTTAACCCCAAAGTTCACCAAAGACCGCGTGCTCACGCCCGCGGCTCTTTTTTTGCGCGCCTCCACCCGGTGGGGGCGGCGTCCCGCCGCCCAACTCCTTCAACCTCTACCCTTCCCCGATGCGCTTCGACATCCTCACAACCTTCCCCGAGATGTTCAGCCACGAGCCCCCCGCGGCCCTGGGCATCTCCATCCCCGCGCGCGCACGGGCCGCAGGCCTCGCCGATTGGCACGCCACCAACATCCGCGACTACGCGGACAACAAGCACGACAAGACCGACCGACGCCCCTTCGGCGGGGGGCCCGGCATGGTGATGTCCTGCCAGCCCATCTGGGACGCCGTCCACGCCGCCGAGGCCCTCGACCCCCGCCCTGCCACCCGAGTCCTTTTGACACCCCAGGGCCGACCCCTCAACCAGGCCCTTGTCGAAGACCTCGCCTCCAAACCCCGCCTGCTGCTGCTCTGTGGCCACTACGAGGGCATCGACGAACGCGTCATCCAGAAGCTCGACCCGATCGAGATCTCTATCGGGGACTACATCCTCTCGGGGGGTGAACTGGCGGCCCTGGTCCTGATGGACGCTGTCATCCGCCTCATCCCGGGAGCCCTTGGTGACGCCGAATCCGCGATTCAGGACAGCTTCGCCCCCGCCCCCGAGACCGACGCCAAGGGCGAGCCGATCAACCCCAAGCTCCGGGCCAAGTGGCTCGCGGAGCTTGGTATCCCCGAACCCGCCCGCCTGCTCGACTGCCCCCATTACACCCGCCCCCGGGTCTGGGAGGGTCTGGAGGTGCCCGAGGTCCTGCTTTCGGGTGATCACGAGGCTGTCGCCCGCTGGCGTCTGGAGCAGATGGCCTCCCGAACGCGAGCCCGTCGCCCGGACCTGCTAGAACCGCCCGCAGATCAGGCCTAAACTCCCGTCCGCGCGGCCAGGGTGGGCCCGAAGCCGCGATTCTGAAGACCTTTAGACTTGTGAGACCCCGCCATGGGCACGCAACAGCTGCTCGAGAGCCTGACCGCCGACCAGATCAAATCCGATCTTCCCCGCATGGACGTCGGCGACACGATCAACGTGCACGCCCGAATCGTCGAAGGCGAGAAGGAACGCGTGCAGGTCTTCCAGGGCGTGCTCATCAGCCGTAAGGGCCGGGGCATCCAGGAGATGATCACCGTCCGCCGCATCGTCGACAACATCGGCGTCGAGCGCACGTGGCCCATCAACAGCCCGCTGATCGCCAAGTTCGAGGTCGTCCGTCGCGGCGACGCTCGCCGGGCCAAGCTCTACTACCTCCGCGACCGCGTCGGCAAGAGCCGCCGCCTCCGCGACCGCCGCCGCGGCATGAAGCACGTCGAAGGCATGAAGACCGTTCAGTAAACCGAACGCTTCAACCCGAATCACCACGCAACCCGCTCCTTAGCGGGTTGTTTGTTTTTGTGCCCTACCGTTGCCCATGAAAGCCATCGTCATCACCAAGCAAGGCTCGCCCGTCCCACCCAACATCGCCTTCCAGACCGACTGGCCGGACGTCGGCCAGCCCGGCGCAGGCGAAGTCCGCATCAAAACGCTCGCCTCGGCCATGAACCACATGGATCTCTGGGTCGGCCGCGGCGTCCCCGGGCTCAAGCTCGAATACCCGCGCATCTCGGGCTGCGATGCCTGCGGCACGGTCGAAGCCGTCGGCGAAGGCGTCAGCGATGACTGGATCGGCAGACGCGTCATCGTCAACGCAGCCACGCGCGTCCCGCAACCGGCCAGCATCGACGGCATCCCGGGCAGCACACTCGCGCCCGAGTACGAACTCATCGGCGAGCATCATCAGGGCATGCACGCCGAGCAGTTCCTCATGCCCGCTGACAACCTCGCGCCCGTGACCGATGACTGCGACGCCTTCGAAGCCGCGGCCTTCGGCCTGACCAGCCTCACCGCCTACTCGATGATGTTCACCAAGGGCCAGCTCCTGCCCGGGCAGCTCGTCCTCATCACCGGCATCGGAGGAGGCGTCGCCACCAGCGCCCTGGCGCTCGCCAAGCATCGCGGCTGCCCGACGATCGTCACCAGCCGACACCAGTGGAAGCTCGACAAGGCCCTCGCGCTCGGCGCCGATCACGCGATCCTCGACGAGGGACAGGACTGGTCGAAAGAAGTCCGCGCGATCACGCACAAACGCGGCGTCGACATGGTCGTCGACTCCACAGGCAAGGCCACGCATCTCAACTGCATCAAATCGCTCGCACGGGGCGGCGCGTACGTCTCGCCCGGATGCACTACGGGACCCGACGCCACCACGGA